>JACDJB010000734.1_pt1 | contig 30367 bp, 13 predicted proteins | sample 7454121 | NCBI WGS metagenome assembly JACDJB01 (sample SAMN14253290, study PRJNA609438) | sludge metagenome | isolation source: sludge after 25d culture with pyrite | collected 2018-12-20
AGAAGTAATTCATCCGATCGATTGCCACAGCATCACCTCTTAATCCTACCCCGGGAAAAGGAGAAATAGATGCCGGCAAACGCGATGCCCGAAAAGATAAGGAAGCTCCACTTCATAGCCTTTAAAAAGAGAAGGACGCTCACGTCGTCCACCCCCTGTTTGCCAAAGAACCAGGAAAAAAAGATAGTGGCAATGGTCATACTCACCATCTGACCTATTACACGCATGGTGGCAGCTGTGCCCGAGGCCACGCCATACCGGCTTTTATCCACAGAACCCATGATGGTATTCATATTGGGTGACGAAAAAAATGCAAACCCCAGTCCTACCCATATCAACAAAGCCACAATAAGCCATACAGGGGTAGTAGTGGTAAAAAAGGCAAAAACCAGAAGAGCCAGTGCGCACATGCTCATGCCCAATGAGGCCAGGTATCGGGGTTGAAACCTGTCGGAGAGGCGCCCGGCCAGCGGAGAAAACAGAGCCATCATAACCGGTTGCGCAATAAGTATGGTACCGGCCTTTTGCGGAGAGAACTCCTGCACCTTTTGCAGATAGAGACTTAACAAAAAAACAATGGCAAAAGTGGCACTATAGTTGATAAGTGCCGCCAGATTGGAGAAAGCAAAAAGCCGGTTGCGCGTAAAAAGCCGGGTATTGAATACCGGTTTGGTCGAACGACTCTCCACCAGCCAAAAAAGCACCAGGAACAACGCCCCCGTTCCCATAAGCAACCAACCCTTTGACCCGGGTATATGTCCCGAGCCATATACCAATGCAACCAATCCCAGCATATATAGAAACACGCCCCTGAGTTTAACCTTTCGCTCAGTTTTGGGTGGCAACTCGCTATCGGTGCCCAGATAACAAAAGGTAATAAAAATGACAATTGCCCCCATTAATGTAGATATCCAAAAAATGGACCGCCAGCCTAATTGCTGAGTAAGTATGCCTCCAAAAAAAGGACCAAAAGCGAGCCCCAGATAGACCGCCGAAACAGATATCCCGAGCACCCTTCCACGATATTGTGGTGGAAAGGCAGCCACCAAAATGGCGGGCCCGGTTGAACTGACCAGTGCCGCACCAATACCCTGCAAAAATCGAAAGACAATAAGCCAAAGCCCCGATGGAGCCACTGCACACAAAACAGTAGAGGCTGTAAATAACACCACCCCCCATTTGAACAAACGGCGCACACCGGTTAAATCGCCCCAGCGGCCGGCAGGAAGCAGCACCATACCCGTAGAGAGCAAAAATGAGGTGATTACCCAGCTGAGAGTAACCGCGTTCAAATCGAAACTCTTCTCGATGGCCGGAAGAGCTATGTTTACCGCCGATATGAGAAAAGTAGACATGAATGAGGTGGTGGCTACGATGCCAAGTATGGAGAGTTGGGTGCGGGTCCAATGCATGGTTTATAAAAAAAGATTGATGAGAGATTGATGGAAAGAGATTGATGAGAGATTGATGAGATTGATGGAAAGAGATTGAAGGAAAGAGATTGAAGGAAGACAGAAGAGGGAAGAGGGCAGACAAAAAAAATTACGCCGGGTTTGGTAGAGAAAATTCACGAATTTTCTCTACCACTTAGGTTGATTACCGCCCAGGGTTCATTTGTAGCCGGCACCTGCCTACTCGTCCTCATCCACAGGTAATGGGAACACCGATGAGGGTGTATGGGCCTCCTTCAGGATGGTTTCAATCCGGCTGACGATTTCTGGGTTTTCCCCAGCCACGTTATGGGTCTCACCGGGGTCATCGGCCAAATTGTAAAGTTCAATATCGCGGTTGCCATCGGCCAGATTATATCGCACTCCTTTCCAGTCTCCCATACGAACGGCCTGTCGCCCTTTCAGTGCAGGAAACTCCCAGTAAAGATACTCGTGTGAGGGTTGCATTCTGCCGGTCAACTCCGGCAGGATAGAGAAACCATCCAGATTTGACGGCACCTTAACTCCGGCTATTTCACAAAATGTGGGGTACATATCCCAAAAAGCCGTCACGTGTGCAGACTCGCGGCCAGCCTCAATCCTGCCGGGCCACCTCGCCACAAACGGCACGCGGATGCCACCTTCGTACAAATCGCGTTTATAACCTCTGAATGGGCCGTTGCTGTTGAAGAAGTCCGGATCGTGTCCCCCCTCGAGATGGGGTCCGTTATCGGAGGTAAAGATCACCAGCGTGTTGTCATCAATTCCCAACTCTTTAAGCAATTGCATCAACCGGCCCACATCCGAGTCCAGATGAGTTACCATGGCAGCAAAGGCGGCACGGGGATGTTCCTGTGCGCCATAACCGTCTCCCGGGAAAGGATTGGGCTCGGGATATCGCCCGAGAAAAGGCTCCAGATAAGCTTCGGGTAACCGCAACTCGGCATGTGGAATGGCATAGGCCAGATATAAAAAGAAGGGGTTGTCCTTATTTTCGCGGATAAAAGAGTGGCTCTTCCGGGTCATCTCATCATGACTGTAAATAGGTTCATCGTACTCCACCCGGTGGTCGTTTTCCCAAAGATAATCAACGAAATAGTGGTGCGCATGTCGCTGACAGTTGTTGCCGAAGAAATAATCGAACCCCATCTTAAAAGGATCACTCACCGAACCCGGGTAACCCAGTCCCCACTTACCTATACAGGCAGTGGTATAACCGGCATCCTTCAGCTCATGAGCCACTGTCCGGGTGTCAGCCGGCATAGGCTCCTGCCCCTCCGGCTGGTGCTCCCGGTTGCCGCGTATGGGGGCATGACCGGTGTGCAGTCCCGTGAGTAGCGTGCTGCGCGAGGGTGCACACACGGTGCTGCCAGCATAACAGTCGGTGAAACGAATGCCTTCGGCTGCCAGACGATCCACATTGGGGGTCTCAAATTGCTCCTGCCCGTAACAGCTCAAATCGCCATATCCCAGGTCGTCGGCCATGATGTAGATGATGTTAGGCTTTAAGGTTTCGGACTTTTGTTTGGATGTACAACCGGCAATACTCAAAAGAAATATTGCAAGAGCTGTAAAATAAAAAGTATGAAATTTCATTTTGAAGGGACTTAGTAAATCCGTAATATATTTTTCTCTGGCAGTCATAAAACAAAGATACAACATATTTTAGTGAAAAAAAGCAAGCGAATTGTTTAACGATTTTTTTCTTCGTACTTTTCAACATTTAAGTGGTATTTTTGTACTTCCAAACATCATAACACGCATCATCATGTACGAATACATCTCGGGTAAAATCGCCCATGAAACGCCGGCCTATATTGTATTAGACAACGCAGGAATTGGTTACTTCATCAACATATCCCTTTTCACTTACGAAGCTGTTAAAGGGAAAGAGACAGCCATACTTTACATTTACGAACACATCCGCGAAGATGTTCACTCGCTTTATGGTTTTGCCGATACGCGTGAGCGCGACCTTTTCATCCTGCTCATCTCGGTTTCGGGCATTGGGGCCAACACGGCGCGCATGATGTTGTCGTCCATGTCGCCCGACGAAATTCACATAGCCATCTCCATTGAAAATGTGAATCAATTGAAGAGCATTAAAGGCATTGGGCTAAAAACGGCGCAGCGCATCATCGTTGAGCTGAAGGATAAGATAGGAAAGGGGATGACCGGAGCAAAATTACCGCTTCCCGCGGACAATACAAACGCAGAAGAAGCGTTATCTGCATTGTTGATGTTAGGGTTTGCCAAAGCACCATCACAAAAGACAATCGATAAAATCCTGAGAGAAACACCCGGCATCAAGCTTGAACAGATTATAAAGCAAGCCTTGAAAGCGCTTTAAAACAACATATTAAGCACAATCTTCGCCCATCTTGAAAAAGCATTCAGGCACCATAATATTCAGTCTCCTCCTGACCTCCATTTTGTTGATGTCGGGTGTTTCCCCTTACGCACCCGTTGAAAACTCCATTGTACCTGCGAATAATTATTATTTATCCCCGGATACTCTGGAAACCGAAGCCGACCCCATGAGATTGGCTGTGCCGGTTTCTCCCGACGAATCGTTGAGCGGGAAGGGAACGCCCCTGCCGCAGGACCCAGAAAACACCTCTTACAGAGCCGAGTACGATCCCGCCACAGGCATGGTAACGCTCTACAAAATGGTGGGAAACATACCCGTGCGGTTGCCTTACACCATGACCTTAGACGAATACCGCCAGAAAGAGATGCGCCAGTCGGTGATGAACTACTGGAACCAAAAGAGTATGGACCGGGAGGGCGATGAAGGAATACGCCGGGGCGACATCCGCATTGGCGGCGAAGCGGTAGAGAGCATCTTTGGCAGCAACATCATCAACATCCGGCCGCAGGGAATCGCCGAGCTTCAGGTGGGTGTAAATCACACCCGCATCGACAATCCCACCCTTCAGGAGAGAATGCGCAAGACGACCACCTTCGATTTTCAGGAGAAGATTCAGATGAACATCACCGGCAATATTGGTGAAAAACTCAAGTTGGGCGTCAACTACAACACCGAGGCCACCTTCGATTTTGAGAATCAGATAAATCTGGAATATGCCGGAAAGGAAGATGAGATACTCAAAAAGGTGGAAGCCGGAAATGTAACGCTCCCGCTCCCGGGAACACTTATCACCGGCAGCCAGAGCCTCTTTGGTGTAAAAACGGAAATGCAGTTCGGACGGTTGAACATCACCTCCATCTTTTCGCAGCAGAAAGGCGAAACCTCGGTGATGGATATCCAGGGAGGTGCGCAACAGCAGGAGTTTGAGATAAATGTGGACGAGTACGACAAAAACCGCCACTTTTTCCTGGCCCATTATTTCCGTGAAAATTATGCACGGGCCCTGGCCAACCTGCCCATTATTAACTCGGCGGTAAACATCAACAAAATCGAAGTGTGGGTAACCAACCGCAGCAGCAACTTCGACGATTCACGTAACATTTTGGCCTTTACCGACCTGGGGGAGAACCCTGCGAATCTGGCCAATCCCGGGTTGTGGAGTGGCACCCCGGGTGCAATTCCCTCCAATGGAGCCAACAACCTGTACCAACAAATGAACACCACCTACTCGGCAGTGCGCAACATCAATCAGGTAACCTCCACCTTTGCACCGCTCGAGGCCAGTGGTTTCAGAGGTGCCCGCGAGTATGAGAAGATTGAAAATGCACGGCTGCTGAACACCTCGGAATACACCCTGAACAGCAAGCTGGGTTACATTTCCCTCAACATGGCCCTCAACGCCGATGAAGTGCTGGCAGTGGCCTTTGAGTACACCTACAATGGTGAGGTGGTTCAGGTAGGTGAATTCAGCACCTCCGGCATCGAAGCCCCCAGCACGCTTTTTCTGAAAATGCTGAAAGGAACGCTGCTCTCACCCCGGGTAAAAACCTGGGATTTGATGATGAAAAACATCTATGGCATAGGCGCTTACCAGGTAAGCCCCGACGATTTTATTATGGATGTGGTTTATCTGAACGATTCCACCGGCTCCTATATCAACTACTTCCCCGAGGGACCCAAACCGGCCGATGGAGGCATCAACGGGGAGTTGCTGATAAGCGTGATGGGCCTTGACAGGCTGGACCGCCGGCAGGAGCCTTACCCCGACGGCACCTTCGACTTTGTGCCCGGCTACACCATCATTCCCGACCAGGGGCGTGTTATCTTTCCGGTGCTGGAGCCCTTTGGTTCGCATTTGGCGGCCAAGTTAAACGGCAACCAGGAGCTTATAGACAAATACGTATATCAGGAACTTTACGACTCAACCCTCACGGTAGCCGGTGAAAATGCCGAGCGCAATAAATTCAGGCTGCGAGGCTCCTACAAATCGTCGAGCAGCAGTGAGATTTCGCTCAACGCCTTCAACATCCCCCAGGGTTCGGTGGTGGTTACTGCCGGTGGCATAAAGCTTACCGAGAATGTGGACTACTCGGTGGACTACACCACGGGCCGCATCCGCATACTCAACCAGGGTTTGTTAGAGTCGGGCACCCCCATCCAGGTATCGCTGGAGAGTCAGTCGATGTTTAACCTGCAAACAAAAACTTTGCTGGGCGCCCATCTCAACTATCAGTTTAACGATGATTTTAACGTAGGGGCCACCATCATGCATTTGCGCGAACGGCCTCTCACACAAAAGGTTACCTTTGGAGACGAGCCCATTGCCAACACCATTTTCGGGCTTAACACCGCCTACTATACCGAATCGAACGGGATTACCAACCTTCTGGACAAGCTGCCCCTGGTAGAGACTAAAACACCTTCGTCCATCTCCTTCGAGGGCGAATTTGCCAGGCTTGTGCCGGGTCATCCCGATGTGATTGATAAGGAGGGCACCTCATACATCGACGATTTTGAAGGCAGTAAAATTCCCATTGACATTAAAAACTGGACGGCCTGGAAACTGGCCAGCACCCCACAGGGACAAAGCAGCCTCTTCCCCGAAGCCGGTAACATCAACGACCTCTCCTATGGTTTCAACCGGGCCAAACTGGCCTGGTATGTGATTGACCCCCTGTTTTTGCGCAACAACAATCTCACGCCTGCACACATCCGGCAGGACCCCGACCAGCAGTCTAACCATTTTGTACGCGAGATTTATGAGAAGGAGATATTCCCCAACCGCGAAAGTGCGTATGGTGAGCCCACCAACATCCCAGTACTCAACCTGGCCTACTATCCCAATGAGCGGGGGCCTTACAACTTCGACACCAATCTGGATACCCGGGGCTTTCTCAACAATCCTGAAAACCGGTGGGCAGGCATCATGCGTGAAATACAAACCAACGACTTTGAAGCCGCCAACATCGAATATGTGGAGTTTTGGATGATGGACCCCTTTGTTTACAACGATGGAACTCAGCAGGGCGGCGACCTCTATCTGAACCTGGGTAACGTATCGGAAGACATTTTGCGCGACTCCCGCAAATTTTTCGAGCAGGGCATGCCCGGCCCCAATGAGCCCTTCGACGTGGACAGCACCCAATGGGGCTATGTGCCCACCCGCCAAAGCCTGGTGAATGCTTTCAGCAACGACCCCGCCACACGCTTCGCTCAGGATGTGGGACTCAACGGCCTCAACTCGGCACAGGAACGCAATTTCTATCGCAACAGTCCGCACCCGTACATCACCCTCATCGACAATCTGTTCGGGTCGGGCGCCCTTACCCGGGAAGCCTATGACCGCATAATGGAAGACCCCGCCGCCGACGACTACCATTACTACAGGGGCAGCGACTACGACCAGGCAGGCACCGGCATCCTGGACCGTTACAAACATTTCAACAACCCCGAGGGCAACTCCATTCCCTCCGAGTTTTCTAATGAATCGTACAGCACCGCTGCCACCACCCTTCCCGATGGAGAGGACATCAACCGCGACAACACCCTGAGCGAAGTGGAGAGTTATTATCAGTACCGCATCAGCTTGCGCCCCGGCGATATGAACGTGGGCAGTAACTTCATCACCGACGAGGTGACCTCCAGCGTGAAGCTGAAAAATGGCCAGACCGGCACAGTGAAGTGGTACCAGTTTAAAGTGCCTGTGAGCGAGCCCGACACCACCATTGGAGACTTACGCGACCTCAGCTCGGTACGCTTCATGCGCCTCTTCATGAAAAATTTTGCCGACACAGCCATCCTGCGGTTCGCCACCATGGACCTGGTACGCAGCGAATGGCGCAAATATTCCGACGAGCTCTTCGAGATAGATGACCAGGTGGTACCCTTCCCGGGCACTCAATTTGAAGTCTCCACCGTGAACATCGAAGAGAACAGCAGCCGAGAGCCCGTGAACTACGTGCTGCCTCCGGGAGTAGACCGGGTGATTGACCCGGGCAACCCCCAAATAAGGCAATTGAACGAACAGGCCATAGTGCTTAAAGCCACCGATCTGGGCGGAGGTGACGCGCGCGCCATCTACAAACGACTCAACATGGACATGCGGCAGTACAGGCGTATTAAGATGGAGGTGCATGCCGAAGAGGTGCAGGGCTACAACCTCGAAAACAATGAGATGCGGGCCTTTATACGTATTGGAACCGACTTCAGAAACAACTATTACGAATACGAGATACCGCTAAAACTTACGCCACATGGCAATTACAGCAACAACTCCACCAGCGACCGCTACATAGTATGGCCCGAGGAAAACCGGTTCGACATCCCGGTAGAGTTGCTGCAACAGGTTAAATTGCGCCGCAACGATGCCCTGCATGAACCCGGCTCCGAGGCTTCGGTAACAAAAGCCTACAGATGGGCAGACCCCGACCGACCCGACAACCGGGTGTTTATAAAAGGAAATCCCAACCTGGGCAATGTGCGCGCCATTATGATAGGTGTGCGCAATCAATCCATCGATATCAAAACCTCAGTGGTATGGTTAAATGAACTGCGACTCTCCGACTTTAATGAGAGAGGCGGCTGGGCGGCCAATGCCCGCATGACCGTTAAGCTGGCCGACCTGGGCAGTGTTTCCATGGCCGGAAAGATGAGCACCATTGGCTTTGGCAGCATCGACCAGAGTGTGAGCGAACGGAGCCAGGAGGATTTTTATCAGTACGATGTGGCCACCAACCTGGAGTTGGGCAAGCTGCTGGGGCCCGAGTCGCGGCTGTCGATACCTATGTACCTGAGCATGAGCGAACAGGTGGCCACCCCCGAGTACTTTCCGCTGGACCCGGACATTCCTATGGAAGTGATGCTTAAAAACAGCGACACCCGTTCGCAGCGCGACAGCCTCAAGCGCCTGTCCGAAGACTACACCAAACGGAAAAGCCTCAACCTCACCAATGTACGCCTCAAGCCAAAAGGGAACGAAAGTCGCTTATACGATGTCTCGAATTTGAGTGCCACCTACTCCTACAACGAAACTTCCCACCGCAATGTGAACACCCAATACAGAACCGATAAAAACTATCGCGGCATACTGGCCTACAACTTCACCAACCGGCCGAAGATTATAGAACCTTTTAAAGGGATAAAAAGCAACTCCTTGAAACTCATCCGCGACTTTAACTTTTACCTGATGCCTACCCAGTTGAACTACCGGTGGGAGCTGATGCGAAATTACAACGAGGAACAACTTCGCAATGTGAACAATCCCGGCTTTAAGATACCTGTTTCGGTGCGGAAAGATTTCGACTGGAACCGCTATTTTGAGCTGACCTATAACCTCACCAAGTCGTTGAAGGTAGATTTCAGAACCACCACCAATGCCCGCATCGACGAGCCCGAAGGCCCTGTAAATAAGCATCTGTACCGCGACGAATATGCCCTGTGGAAAGATTCGGTGATGACCAACCTGCTCTCCATGGGCCGCACCACCAACTACCAGCACAATTTGAATGCCAGCTATACCCTGCCCATCAACAAATTACCACTGATGGACTGGACCTCGGCCAACGTGAACTATGGCGCGCTGTTTAACTGGCAACAGGGCCCCATTACCCGCGAAGATTACAACTGGGGCAACTCCATTCGCAACTCCAACACCATACAGGCCAACAGTCAGCTCAACTTCACCGGCCTGTTCAACAAGATACCCTACATCAGGGAGCTTTCGCGGGCACAAACGCGGGGAGGAACGGCCGGCGGTGGCGGCGAAACGCTGCGGTTTACGCAACACAACCTGGCCATCTCGAAAGAGACGCCCCTGGAAATTGAGCACAAGCTCGATTCCCGTGACGTGGAGGTGCGTATTTTCGACAACACGGGACGCCCCGTTCAGGGCGAGACCACCATCATAGATAATAACAAGATTGCCTTTAGCACCGCAAGCGACGTGGAGAATGCCCGGGTATTGATTACCGCCACCAAAAAACAGAGCATCTCAACCATGAAGATAGTGGGCGACAACCTGTTGAGAATAGCCACGGGACTCAAAAACGTATCCCTCTCCTATTCCGAAAACAATGGAACCATCCTGCCGGGCTACCTGCCCAGTCCCGACTTTTTGGGCGGCAATCGCCTGGATGGGGTCATTGCACCGGGGGTTCCTTTCCTGCTGGGGTGGCAGGACCGAAACTTTGCCGCCGATGCCGTGAATAACAACTGGATTACGGTGGACAGCACGCTGAACAATCCTTACATCATGAACCACACCGAGGATTTAAACCTGAGGGCAACGCTGGAGCCGATCAGAGGTCTGCGTATCGACCTGAATGCCACCCGCCGGTACACCAACAACATCAGTGAATACTACCTGTTTGATGGGGAAAATTTCAGGGGGGTGTTCAATACCATGGAAACAGGCACCTTCTCCATGAGTTTTAATACGCTGGCCACGGCTTTCGATAAAGTAGATAAGAGCGGTACCTACCAGTCCGAAACCTTTGAACGTTTTCTGGAAAACCGCACCATCATTGCCCGACGACTGGGCAACAGCCGGCAGGGCAGCACCTATCCTTCCACCGGCCAATACGAGGGCACCCCCATCGCGGGATTGCCTTACCAGCCCGGTGGCTACCCCGACCTGGGCTACCCCGTAACCTCAGGCACCGACGGCTATGGCCTCACCTCACAGGAGGTGATGATTCCTGCCTTTTTGGCAGCTTACTCGGGTAAAAGTGCCAATAATATTTTCCTGAAACTGCTCCCCTCCATCGCTCAACTGAAACCCAACTGGCGCGTAAACTACGATGGCTTGTCGAAAATAAAGCTGTTCCAAAAGGTCATTAAGTCTTTCGACATAAGCCATGCATACACATCAAGCTACAATATAGGCAACTACCAAACCAATTTGGAGTGGAACGAGGGTGGCGACGGATTCAGTTTTGTGCGCGACGCACAAAACAATTTCGTCGCCCGCTACCTCATCAACGGAGTCTCCATCACCGAACAGTTTTCGCCGCTCCTCCAGTTTAACATCACCTGGGTAAACAACCTGAGCACCAAAGCCGAATACAAAAAAGGGCGTATCCTCAACCTGAGTTTGAACAACAACCAGCTTATAGAAAACTATACCGAGGAGTGGGTCGTTGGCCTGGGCTACCGCTTTGATAAGATGAATATGATACTGGGGAAATCGACCAACCAAAAAACCATCTCCTCCGACCTTAACCTGAGGGCCGACATCTCGGTTCGCGAAAATTTCTCCATCATCCGCAAAATACAGGAAGCCGTAAACCAAATGACCGCGGGACAAAAAATCACCACCCTGAAATTTACTGCCGACTACGTATTGAGCGACCGCTTTAATCTTCAACTGTTTTACGACAAACAAATTAATGAGCCCTACATATCGCTGTCGTATCCCACCTACAATACCAGTTTTGGGGTGAGTTTCAGGTTTTCGCTGGCACAATAGGCAGCCTCCCCCAACCTCCCGCAATTGCGGGACAGGCTCTCCGAAGGAGGGGAGCAAAGAGCGGGATGAGAGCTCAAAGCTGAAAGGTGAAAGCTCGAAGGTAAAAGCAAATAAGACAACAGACAAAAAAGAATTAAGTAAAAATGATAGGCCCGGGTTGGATAATCTCTGAAATATTCCCTATTTTTGGGATAAATCTAAAATAAACCGAATTATGAATATCCCGAAAAACCTGAAATTTACGAAAGACCACGAGTGGGTGCGCGTAGAGGGCGACATTGCTGTGGTGGGTATCACCGACTTTGCCCAGGGTGAACTTGGCGACATTGTTTTTGTTGAAATTGAGACCCAGGGCGAAGAACTGGATAAAGATGAAATTTTCGGCACCATTGAGGCGGTGAAAACCGTTTCGGACCTTTACATGCCGGTGGCCGGCAAAGTGGTTGAGGTGAACCCCGAGTTGGAAGGCGAGCCCGAACTGGTGAACAAAGAGCCCTACGATGGGGGCTGGATGGTTAAAATAAAAATATCGGATACCGCTCAACTCGATGAGTTGCTGTCGGCTGAAGCTTATAAAGAGTTGATCAGTTAAAGCGCACATTATCTTACTGAACAACCCACTCAAACAAAAAAACCTGCCCCGGTTAACGGCGGCAGGTTTTTTGGTGGTTCATGAAGGAATTAACCCAACTTGTTACAGCGTAAAGAGATTTATTCTATTATCAATCAGATATGTCTGTGGTATTTTTTTCGGATACTACGGACTTGCAAATCCACCTCCTAAGTTATTTCTCATTGCCCGGCATAAATAATGGAAATAAGACCTAACCCGAAAAGAATAAACATTACGGCTAACATACCATTTGTCCCTTTTGGTGCATCTTTAAACTCTTTCCAGATAAATACACCCCACAAAGCTGCAACAAGAGTAGCCCCCTGCCCCAGACCATAAGAAATAGCCGCACCTGCTTTCCCTGCAGCAATAAGGTTGAGTGAATTCCCTATTCCCCAAATAATTCCACCTAAAACCCCCACGGAGTGAATAGATAGTTTACCTTTAAAATAGGCCTTATAGTTGGTCGGTTCACCGCTAATGGGCTTTTTCATTAATACCGTGTTGAAAAGAAAATTACTAATAAAAACTCCGAGTGCGAAAATTACGACTGCAGTATAAGGAGTCATCATTCCCTTTGCCGGATTGATAAAGTTATCCAAGTCCATCGATCTGGCTACAAACCGATAAAAGAACGACATCAATACACCGGCCAGGATGGAAACAAATATCCCTTTCGCACTTACTTTCTGATTTCCAGAGGAAGCCCTTTTATACGCAAAGGCATTGATAATAATAGCAAGTGTAATGAGTCCTACGCCCAAGAATAAAAACACCGGGTCTCCCTTTTGGGAACCAAAGTAGTTAATAATTACCCCTAACACAAGGGCCAGGCCAATCCCTACCGGAAAGGCAACTGACATGCCCGCAATAGCTATTGCAGTGGAGAGGAGTATATTGGCTGCATTAAAAACAACGCCTCCAAAAAAAGCGCTTCCAATGTTACTCCATTCGGCCTGCCCCAGATCAGTTAAAAATCCTCGCCCATTTTCGCCAATACTTCCCAGAGTAAATGCAAAAACAAGGGAGATTAGAACAACGCCAATAACATAATCCCAATAAAATAATTCGTACCTCCATGTTTTTCCTGCAAGCTTCTGGGTATTTCCCCATGAGCCCCAACACAACATGGTGATAAAGGTAAAAACAATGGCTAACGAATAACTGTTTACTATAAACATGGCACTTTGATTTTAGATATTTAATTATTCTTGTTGTTTCAAAAACTCATTCACTTCTTCTTCAGAAGGTATTGAAGGTTGAGCCCCCATACGTGTAACACAGATGGCTGCAGCTGCAGTGGCAAATTCAAGGGATTCTTTCATATTGTGCCCCTTGCTGAGTTCTGCAACCAGAGCGCCACAAAAGGTGTCTCCGGCAGCTGTCGAATCTATAGCTTCAACAATAAATGCAGGAATTCTCAGTAATTTATCTTTACTCTTAAACAAGCTTCCTTTTTTACCAAGTGTCAAAACAACATTTTGAGCACCCATCCTTAAAAGCTTATTTACAACGACCTCCTCCCCCACCTCATTGACCTTTACCCCAGATATAACCTCAGCTTCTGTTTCGTTTACAACCAAAACATGTACTGTTTTTAAAATATCATCATCAAGGTTGCGAGCCGGAGCTACATTTAAAAATATCTTCTTTCCCTTTTTAAAAGCAATCTTACAAATTGTTTTAACCGTTTCATAAGGAATTTCCATTTGTAATACGATTAAATCTGCATTCCCGATTTTTTCTTCTGCTGAAATTATGTATTCAGGAGTAAGCACCTTATTGGCACCAGGAATTACAACAATACTGTTTTCACCCTTTTTATCTACCCAAATCATTGCTGTTCCCGTTGGTTCAGCATCTGAAAGTAAAGAAAAAGAAACATCCAGCCCTTCCTTCTTGTAATACTGTAATGCATTCTGTCCATTGTCATCATTCCCCAGGCTGGTAATAAAGGTAACATCCCCTCCTGCGCGATGAGCAGCCAGGGCCTGATTGGCCCCTTTTCCACCCATAGCTTGCTGAAATGACAATCCTTCAATTGTTTCTCCTGCAACCGGGAAATGTTCCATTGTCGCAAATAAATCGGTATTTGAGCTACCAATAACTAATATTTTACCCATAACAATTTGTTGTTTCTTTGTTGAAATACCTTCACATTCTTTATTAATCTACTAAGCATTGTATTGTCACAGGGCCAATCAAGCCCGAAGGGTGCAATTTTTCTTTGGGCAAGATATCGTCAATAAGCCACCAGGCTGTGCGCTCATTTTTAGGAAGGCTTTTCTCCTTTATCATCCGATTACGCCAGAGATTAGCAACTTCGATTTCAATCCTGTTTTTGCCTTTTTTCAACATTCCCTTCACATTTAAAATATGCGGTTTGATCCAGGTTATTCCAATATCTTCTCCATTGAGTCTAACTTTTGAGATAACCTGTACCTCCCCAAGATTGATAAAATATATTTCATCTAGGTCTATCTCTTCCATTTCAAATTCTTTTGTGTAAACAGCGCTTCCTGAAAAGTATTTAATGCGATCGTCTGGATTATATTTCCAGTCTGTGAGTGACGCAAATGAAACCTGCTGTTTTGACCCTTCGCTTATATCCTCAAAAACCACCTGCCAGGGCCCGTCAAGTTTGGCAATTTCCTTATGAGCAGGAAAATTAGATTTATACCTGTTTTGAAGATTACCCGACCCCGATGTCTTGTCAAACACAACAAAATAACTCTCATTTCCTAATAATTTCAATGGGACTTCAGTACGTCCTTCATGTCTTTTGAATTCGTTAAGTAAACGTATTTCACCCGATATCGGATTCCACAATTGAGGCTTTCCACTCTTCACTCTAAACGAAGGGCTAAATGATATTTTCTTATCACCTTGATTAGTAATGAAATAAATATCCTGCTCCGGCAAGATTCTATGCGTCCAAAGTACTGGATGGTTGCAATTCAGGTCAACATCTTTTTCTAGGTCTATTTGTTTGAAGACTTCTTCTATGTCCATCCCGTTAAATACTTTGCCCTTACCATAGTTTCGGACTACCAAGTCGTTTTCTATATCGCCCCAAAGTTTTGCAGCGTACTCCCTTACTTGTTCATCGCACACTGGAAAGTTTTCCAGGCTAGGTGATCTTTCAGGCCGTGGACCATAAATTACACCTCCTTCTTTTACCAATTCCTCCAGTTTTTTAATGACCTCTGGGCGCATCGTTTTGAGTGGTGGTAAGATAATAAGTTTATAAGTCATCCCGTTGGGTAGAATAAAGCAACCGTCCTTAACTGTCATGCTGGTGAGAATAATTTCAGCGTTAACATGGTCGAAAGAATAACCTTTAGGTAATTCAGGTATTTGTGGACCGTCCATAATTGGCGCATCCTCACCTATAAAATAGCAAACATCAGCTGCATATCTACCCTGCTGAAGAAGCAACTGGCTTCTTCGGAGGTAATCAGTCCATCCGGAAGCATATTTAAACCAAGTGTTGTGGCGATTAAATTCAGTACCGAACCAGGCGTTAACTCCAGGCTTACGGCTATCATCCGGTTGATGAATATAAAGATGAAGCACCAGATGATTAATCCCTTGCGTAAAACTCCAGTCACCCCGGGCTTTGAGTAGAGCTGGATGTCGTAAAAAGGCTCCTTGAGCTGAAGTAAATCCTTCGGCGAAAACAATTTGTTTTCCATAAATATGTGCTGCCGATGCTGCTGCCTTACACTCGTAATTTCCTAATGTTCCCTCATTCCAAAATTCTCCGCTTACAAAGTCTGACTGGCCTCCATACTTCAAAAACTCCGAAGGAAAACCCCAATGGCCATAATTTTCAATCCAGAGTTTCATATTATGTTCATTGGTTACACTCTTAAAACCACCAACATATTCAATTGCTATATCATCAGCCACCGCACGGCGAAGATCCCATAGAAACCTTTCCGACTCCGTGACACTGCCCACAATACGTCCTGTTAAAACAGGTAGATATGGAGTAGGATCATAACCAAATTTTTCCTGAAATTTTTCCTGATAATCATCTGTCCAATTTTGAGGTCCAACTTCATAACTATCAGTGACAACGTATTTCAGAGCAGTTTTGCTTGTGTCAGGGATTTGTTTTAATAATTTCCCTGTAAAACTATTAAATTGATGTCTAACTTTTTCCCGATCCATTTTATCAACCTCAAAACCAGTTCCTTGAGGGGAAGCAGGATGGTTTTTAACTCCTGTAGGTGTCATACCAAAACGAAGAATCGTCCATTTCCCTTCTGGCACATCCCAATTCAACGTACCGTCCTCCATCATTTTTTCTGAAAGATCAATAATATGATTATTTTTTATTATAGAAGATGACTTCGCAGAGAAAACTTGTTCCTCCCAACTATAACTATTCCATTCAGGCTGTGTTGTGGGAAACATCTTTCCCAATTGCTTTTCAATGTATTTTTCTAAGACAGCATGTTCAGAAATAACAATTTCAGCCAAACCTGTGCGTTCTTCACTAAAAGCATCGATGCCATTTTGAATATTACTAAGTTTAAGAGTAAAGTTGGACGATCTTATGCTGGGGAGAGACAAGGCGAGGGGGCCTTTGATGATAGGCCCTACAATATTGTTAAAATTGCTCCTATCAAAACGGAATTCCGTTATAAGAGAATCGACCCGGTTGATGGAAGCATATAGCGAGCAATTGGCAAGAATCGGTGCAGCAGGATAAAGAAAGAGACTGTTAGCTTCAATTATTTCCGAGAATTCCAATTCAATTCGATATGTTTTTTCTTTGCTTGAAAATAAGGTTTCGGTTGAAAGGTTTCCATCCCCCAAATTATGAGAAGATACCAAAGCAGGAAAACTCTTGAATTTAGGGTTCAAAGATTTTCTCATGACAATATCTGATGGAAAAGCCAATACCCTGACATCCTGAAACAAACTATCGGGTTTAGGAAGTTTCAAAGCCACCTTTTCTGGACCTGAGACGCTACTTTCGGTGCAGATAAGATATCGCATGGATTTATCCGCTGTGTTCCATGGACCACCGCTCTGACTCCAACCTGGGCCATTAAAAACACCGATATCTATGCCAATCCGTTTTCCTTCATTGACGGCATGTACCATACACTCCCACCATTCTTCACTAAATAGTGGTACCTTTCCATCCTGACCAGCTGGATTGATATTACCTATCAACACCGCACCGATTCCCACCTCTTTCATAGCAAGCAAGTCTTTGGTAATCCCTTCCTTCGAGATATCATCATTGATCCAATACCAGTAGCACCAAGGCTTGGCCACTGTTTCAGGCAGCGTAATAAATTTCTGAGCTAAATCGCTCGAAACTGGTCTGCATGAACTGAGTAAAACAAAAAGGATAAAATTGAAAAAAAACAAATGTCTCATATTAAAATTTTATAGTTCTTTGGTGTTGTGATAAATCAACAGTCCTAAACTCCTGTTTAATAAACTCATACTCGGGAAGAATAGGAGCTTTGATGCTATTTTTAAATTTTCTGAGATGATATACTCTAAAAATATCACACAACGGGAAAGTAAAAATGAACTTCCATATTGGTTGCGTTTAATAATTATAGATTTACTTTAACTCAATCAGCCGAAACTCCTTGGGACATAACTATTCTACCTGACTGGTCATATCAAGCCATTTTTTTGCAGCTAGGACAAAAGGGTTTTTTTTGTTATGTGACACAGCATATGCGGAAGATGAAGGTTCTCGGCCCCATCCAAAAACTGTGATTAAAGCAGCTCCGTTGCCAAACATGGATTTAAAATACTCATCGGCTTGGTAAAAAGAACCATCCACTCCGCGACTGTAACCCTCTGCACAAGCAAAAAACTTTTGACTCGGATCAGCATTTGCTATCTCTGACGTTAGGGTATTAAGATTGTATTTACATGTTATTGGATTGAGCGTAAAACCAGGAATGCTGTATTCATTTACAGCACACCAAATAGGTGGGGCAAAAGTGGTTTGAAGATTTGTAAAATGAGACATAAAGCCTACAGTATGAGTGAAAATTTTATGTTTGGGGATACCCGATTCAAATGCAGTTTTTGCAAGCAGCTCGGAATAATCATGAATAACATTGTAAAGTGTCTGTCGATCATATTCCTTTTTACCCAAAATATTAAGTGAATTATAACCATATTCGGTAGCTTCCCATATCTTCATTTTGTCACCTTTAAGGACATTAATTGGTAAGTTATTCGCCCTTACATTTAAAATAGTATTATTTGTGGAGTAATCTGGAATATGGGTTTCCCACCCAATAGCCATACCAGCAAACAAATATTCACGGCCTTCAGAAACTAACTTTTTATATTTCTCATTTAATGGTTTGAGCACACCTTCTTTTAACTGGTTCACTACAAATTCACGAAATCCCGGAGATTGGAAACAAGGAAAAGCTTCTGCACGCATCCATTGCCCCCAATTATACCAAAAATAGGGGAGTCTGCCATTTGACTCTCCTCCCCATTGTTCCCCATCAGCTGGAAAAGAGGTCCATTCGCACCAATTGGGATTTTTATAAAACTTCGGATCTGCACCGTTTCCAAATTCGGGTGTGTAATTGTCGCAGTCGTCCAGTTGAAAATATACCGGGACATTATATTTTTCGGCTATATCAAACGCTTTATTTATCTGATATCGCATTTCCTCGATGGATTGTGTTAAAAGCATTGGCCCAGGTAAACCAAAAGCATATTTATACGGACTGTTTTCTTGAATAGCTCCAAATATTTGAGGAATCTCTCCTACAAAAGTAAATCTAGTGTCAGCATCTTTTCCGGTGTTTAGTCTGTCTGCCTGATCAATACTAGTGTTCGTAAGGAAAAATACAATATATCTATCTTCCAATTCAGAAGGAAAAGGATCATTAATAACGGGAATATTTTCTTCATTTTCTTTTTTGCAAGAATTGAATAAGAAGAAAAAAATAACCAAAAATAAAAGATGTTGTATTTTCATGTTTTCAATAATTAAAATAGTTTATAACTTGACTCGCTATACTCAAATCTACTATAACATTTTCTATCCCTTGCCGACGACTCGACATTACCAACCTTCAAACCTTATTCGCCTAAATGTTGTATTTGATATTTTAATACTAACTTGATTACCTAATGTTTCACGTTGAAATGTATGACATTCTATTATAAAGTGATGTCCTAATCATATTGTCACTCTTGATTTAATGTGTTAATTATCAATGGATACAATAGCTGTTTCCCATTTTCCCAATGTTAATTCAGTAGTGATTTCATTTCCATTTCTTTTGACTTCAGGTAAACTAACTTTTCCAAATTGAGGATCCCATAATTTAACTTCACGTCCTGAAGAAATAAAATTTAGATTCAACGTAAGACTGTCACCTGTATTGACAAAAAGATATAAATCTAAAGTCGGTGAGCATTTGTGTAGCATAACAACTTCCTGACCTTTGTCGTCGATTCTCACTTTAGAAGAAACCGAATTCTTGACCAAATCAACAATTTCGCTTAAATTATCGGTCATTTCTACATGATCATAGTTCAATTTATTGCTGCAAAAAGAGCTTGCTGAATCTTTTATAATTGTTTCAAAGGAAAATTTATCTTGTATAATTATTTTAACTCCTGCCTCTGCCATTTTTTGGATTTTATAAGGCATTTGAGGAGGTATAAGTGTGATACTGGGGATTATCAGCAATTCAAATTTCTCGCCTGCTGAAGTGATCAACTTATTATCTTCAATCTCAGTGTTCATAATTTCATCATAGCCCATAAAGTCGAAGTCAATATGGTTTTTCACCAAACCTATAGCCAAATTTTTGAAATTGTCGCTAAGCGATACAGCCTTAGGATTGAAGTCCTGAGGGTTAAGAGTCATTGCAGGAAAAGTATTTTCCCAAATACTTTCAATTGGATTATAGACGACAACTTGAGGATTGCGTTCTCCATGACTTAAGATGTATCCTACTCTACCAATATAATCGGTAAATTCACGATTTTCCGCTTCGGTCATTTTATTGTGATCATAGTAGGACTGAAACATATCGATTCCGTAGGCAAACTGCACACCTGCTGAAGCAGTCATGCCTCCAATTCCAGCATCATCCGAGTCAAATGCATTAGAAATTTCGCTCATCACATGTTCTTTCCCATAATAGTTTGCTACTGAACTTGCCAGCTTAGCTGCGGTGGCACCCCATTCCATAGCTTTTTTAGGATAGGCAGTTAATAAATCAATACCTGGAAAGTGCATTCTTTTATACATGGCCATAATGTCGCCTTCAAAACCGGGATGCAAGTATATGTTTTCTTCAAGAAGAAGATGTCCAGAAGAGGCGACTCCTGTGACGGAGCAAAAGTTTTCCAGGACGCCAAAGTAGTTTTCAGCCACTAATTCAGTTATAGTCTTATAATAATCTCTGCGTATTTCTCTGGCTTTTTCATTATGGTCTACCACTAAATACGGTAGATATGAATAGATATCATAGCCACGACGTATTTTGAATTCGTCTAAAAAAGAGTTGCTCCAGTTAAGGGTAGGGTATAGAGTAAAATCAGAATCAGGAATATCTAAAATAGGCGGCGTACGCGGAGGATTGTACCCTGTAAAATAGGTTGAGAGCAACGACGGTTCATCGGTAAAAAAGGCCTCTATCCCTTTACCGAAATATTTTCCAACATGTTTAAAATATTTCTGATGCGTAAGTTTAATAAAACTTTCGGTCGCCTTATTATCCATTATGTTTATATATCTTCTTTTCTCAGCCCAATTGTGGGTGGCATGAGTTCCTTCATAAAGAGGTTTTTGTACAAAATAGTATAGCACCCAGTTTCCTTTAGGAGCTTTCCATTTTAAGTTTCCCGACTCATTGACAAAAGCCTGCAAATCAATCATGGAATCCAGATTAATTTCCATCTCATTTTTCTTGTATGCGCGGGCAAAAATTATTTTACCATGCCCTTTGGGATGAGTTATATTTATCTCTCCCTGATTATTTATACTTTCTGAAATTACGGCCAATCCTTGAGCTTCCAATTCAGGCTGTTCCGCCAAAACCAAACCTCCCGCAGTTCCGCTGGGATATCCCTTTTCATCATAAATCCATATTCGCATACCCATATGGTCAATGGCATTTTTAATATTCTTTTCAAACGTAATCCAGTTTTGTTCAGACTTGAGGTAGTTTTCGTACGACACATTGGTTACAATTCCACCATAGCCGTATTGCGCCAATTTTTCAATCAGATTGCCATCCAAATTACCATGAATCATGCGCATTGGGCGAAACTTCACATTAGGATTTATAAATTCTTCCTCAAGGATGTTGTTTTTAATTGTGTTATGATTTAAGGGTGTTGTATTACAGTTACTTAATTCTTGATAAATCCTTGGTTTAGTAGTAATCAATTCAACAAATCTATCTAATATCTTTTTTCTCTGATCTGTATTCACTTGAAGAATTCTATGTTTACCGGTGCTTTTTTTCCTAAATCCAGTATACCCAGCTTGGTCAACCTTTACGGTTCCCGGTTTACTTAGTGAAAAATAACCACTTTCTTTTTCAATTGAATATAAAACAGATGTTAAATCCCATGTAGGTCTATTATGGGGCATTGGCAAGTAATTTTTGTAGGCAATAACCATTGGATGATGTTCTGCCCAGTTAAAATCATATTCAATACTTTTTGCAGGGTACAAAATGCTATTGCCCACCTCGAACGGACTTACAACAATAGCTGTCGGCCACTCATCAAAAACTTTTGTAGCTGCCGGAATATCCATTTTAACATTATACTCTAATGAAGGCGTTTTATTAAAGTTTCCGGCCATGGCACTCAAAAACTTCACTTTTTTCTTTATCAGCTCTTTGCCAGTGAGTGAAGAGAATTCATCAGGTGGTGACTCGAGCAACTGGGCAAGATTAGTCATAAATCCTACTGAAATTATAACCACCGATGTATCAGCCTGTTTAGAAAGAATGCGCCTGTAAATTCGAACAGAACCAGAATATTGACAATCCAGATTTGTTTTAAAAAAAAGCTGCCCATTAACTTTGTACTGAACCACGGTTTTAGCAAAATTATGCGATTCTCCATCTGAATTCACCCCGTTTTGCACTACTCCAATGGGCACAGAAGCATGTCCGTACCAGTTGTTCATGACATCAACAAAAGGGGCCGAATATCGATTGGCTTTATTTGTGCTGATTGCTAATAAATCAACTTTAGTTTGATCGACATATTTATATAGCAAATCCAACGCCATGGCATCATCAACATCATTTCCCATATCTGTCTCAAAAATAACTTTCACAGGATCATCGCATGTTTCATGGCCCATAGTGTAACCTTTAAGTAAGGCAAAACCAAGGATACAGAATATAGCTGTTTTTTTCATCATAACCTTCTAAAAAATGTTTTACCCCATAAGATGACTTATGAGGTAAAAAAATTAAATTAATTGTACCCAGGATTTTCAATCAAATTTGGATTATTGGCAATCCTCGATCTCCCAATTGGGAAGTAGTACTTGTTCTGATTAAAATTAGGTAATACTGTTCCATGCGCATCAATAACGTCCACCTTGAATTTCATCGTTTCAAAATCCAGGATATATTGGAGACCTGAAAAATTTCTTGACAGTTCAACATGAGCGGTTCTCCAACGGCGAAGATCCCAAAAACGATGATTTTCAAAGGCAAGTTCTACTTTTCTTTCATGCCTGATTTTATCGCGATCGATAGAACCAAGCGATGCTATCCCGGCTCTTGTCCTAATTTGATTAATCGCATCAAGCGCCTCACTGGTTTTTCCAAGTTCAAACGCCGCTTCAGCAAAGTTTAACAAAACTTCTCCATATCTGAATACAATCCAATCAGTAGGTGAAGCATTGTTGTCAGGTTGTTTAATGGTCGGATCTAAATACTTCAGAACCCCGAAGGAGGTAATATTATTATTACTTATACCTTTTGCCAGTATTCCGTTATACGAACCACTGGTGATAATATTGCCGTCAACAATTATCCCATTATAAAACTGCAGCTCGTTGTTCATCCAGGGTGTTCCCTGCGTGTATATTGAGGCTTTAAAACGAGGGTCTTTATCTTTCCACAGTTCATCCATGGTCCAAAGCTTGGATGACAACTCTGTTCTATCGAGTGTTCCGGGCGTCCCATCAATGTTTTCATATGATTCCACCATATCTAAATATACAGCGCTTTGATTTCCCCCACCCCATGGATTATATCCTCTTGGACATTGATATAGGTCCCAGCCATGGCCCTTTCCAGAGAGTCCATCAGGTCCATTAAAAAGCTTTGAAAATATAACTTCTTCATTGTTTTCATCTAGAAAAATATATTGATAATTGCCATACAACTCATGATGCCCTGATTTAATAATTTGGTTGGAAGCATCATACGAAGCTTGCCAAAAAGATTCAGCCTGAGCTGCAGGAATACCTAACAGTCCGTCTAACTTAACCTCCCCCCATGTAGCTATACTAGCCGCATACATTGCAGCTCTGCTTTTTAATGCCAAAGCAGCATATTTCGTAGGTCGACCGATATCGGAAGTGCCATAGCTTTCGGGCAAATCATCCGTTATCGCATCAATTTCAGAAATAATAAAATTATAAACTTCAACTTCCTTATTCCGTTTTGGATATAACTCATCCTCAGGATCCGTTAGGCTTTGAGCTTTGAGAATTAAAGGGACTCCTCCATATCGCTTAACCATTGAAAAATATGTAAAGGCTCTTAAGAATCGGTCTTCCGCTATCTTTTGCTTTTTGAACGCTTCACTCACATTCCCCTTTTCCATTTGCTCAAGGAACACATTTTGCCTTCGGATTAAATCATAAGGCCATAATTCATATAAGCCTCCCGCATCAGTCAATTGATTATATTTCCATCCACTAAAAACCCACGCGTCCGTTGCCTCATCGCAAATATTAATTGTCATACACATGTCGAACCAGTTTTTTCCTAAAAACTCAGGGGTATACATTGATGGTCCATAAAGATCATTAACAAAGAATACCATCTCACCATATATTTCCGTAAGATAAGCATCAATTAGGGTTTCATCGTTCCAAACTGATGCATCACTTATAATCCCAAGGGGCTCTTTGTCAAGAACATCCTCGCAAGAAGTACTAATAGCTAACACTATTAAGATATATAACATTTTTTTCATAACACCCATTTGTTTATTGATTATAATTTTAAGATTTCTCAAAATGAAAGATTCACTCCAACGGTAAGCGTGCGTTGCTGAGGATAATACAATCCATTTCCATCAAAAGTAGATTCCGGATCAAGATTATATTTCTTTAATTTGTCCACAGTAAAAAGATTGGTCCCGGCCAAATAAATTCTCAAAGATTGAATCCCAACCTGAGATAGCGGTTGCGATGGAATGGTATAACCAACATTCAAACTCTTAAGTCTAATATAATCAGAAGATTTCAACCTATAATCGGAAAGCATAAAATTTGATGCAGCACCTCCGCGTCGGGGAACAATTGCATTTGGATCATTATTCTCAGGAGTCCATCTTTCTTCAAAAACGTATTGTTGAGGAACCGACGAACCACTTCCTAAACCGACCAAAACATTTGCTCCGAAAGCTCCCTGAAATAGTGTTGAAAAGTCAAAATTCCTGTATTTCACATTTATTTCAAAACCAAGCATCCAGTGAGGATAATCACCGATTCCTAATTCAACCTGATCTCTCCAATTCAAGACTCCGTCATTATTTACATCAACATATTTCACATCTCCCGGGGCCAACGTAGAATTCCCATTCTCGTAATCAAAATTCAAGGCATCTATCTCTTCTTGGGAAGTAAAAAGCCCATCAGCTTTATACCCAAAAACCCGATCCGTCCATTTCCCGGAACGTTGATTGAGCCTTATCTCATCCGGATCAGTATAGGGTGCCTCTTCGTAATGATCCCATTTGGCTCGCGACCATGATATATTACCGCTAACGTCCCAAGAGAAATCTCCTGACGAACCGCTGTGACCCAACAGTACTTCAAAGCCCCTGTTATTTTGACTGTTAATGTTTTCCTGAGGAAGCCTTTCACCGAATGTTGAAGATATTGTTGAATATCTGTAAGCTCGCATACCTTCACGTTTGCGATAAAATGCATCCATTTCTCCATAGAACTTACGCCGCCAAAAATCAAATTCCACTCCTACGTTATAAATAGTCATTTCCTCCCACGAAAGATCTGGGTTTGCCATTCCTGTTGAAATTAAACCTTTTTCTAATCCCGATCCAAACAAATGTGTCTGGCCAAAGGTATATCCAGACAAATATTGAAAATTAAGAAAATCATCAACGCCTGTTTGACTAAATCCACCTCTTAACTTTAAATTATTCATCCAGCCTAAATTATCTTTGATGAACGATTCTTCCGACAAACGCCATCCCCCTGAGATACTTGGGAAAAAACCCCATCTTTTTTTAGGCGCAAACTTTGCTGAAGCATCAAACCGAATGGTTGATTCAATTAGATACTTATTTTTATATCCGTAATTTAACCTGCCTATATAACTTGACCTTCCTGTTTCGGATGCTGCTCCGTTAGCGTATTGTATGTCCTCACCACCGGCAAATAAGTAATCAATAGAATTAGTCAAAAATCCTCTTCTTTGAGCAGATATCCAACTATCTCCATAATCAATCAGTTCATAGAGGAAAAGAGCATTCACTTGATGATTGTTAGCAAATAGTCGTTCATATCTCGCAGAAAACTGACCTGTTATAGTCCTTGATTTCGCATCATTATGGCTTAGCCTGGTTTCAGGAGTATTGGCTTCAACCCAATATGTGTCACTTTCATAGTCCCAGTTCCACAACAATGCTTTTTTCTGAAAATCCTTTTGAAACAAAAAGTACTGCGAATAGTTAACCTTTGCTCTGAATGATAAGCCCTCTATCTGATTGACGTTGTAATTCAATTCAAAGTTACTTTTAATGCTGTGCCCCTCCGTATCTCTATATCCACCAATATCGCGGTGGGTATCTACAATTGGATTCATCAACTGCTGGCCTGTGATCGGAACCTTTGTTTTATCAGGAAAGGAAGAGTATCTGACAGGCTCTGCATTAAAGAGATCTTCCCAGATAAGATAATCACTCCGGTTTGGATATTTTCGCATTTCAACAATGTCCACAAAGTCAAGCTTTATAGAAAAATTATCAGTAATCTTTGCATCAATATTTGAACGAATATTGAACCGTTGATAATAATTTCCACCAGCTTTATACATTAACTTCTGGTCTAAAAAACCAAATGAGCCAAAATACTTAATCTTATTCGCTCCACCAGATACAGATAAGTTATGCTGGTGCTGTGGAGTCCATTTTTTCATAATTACTCCCCACCAATCCGCATTCGGATAACCGGGGTCTGTACCTTCATAATATTTCTGTATATCTTCTTCTGAGAATCGACTGGTACTCTCCGGCAAACCACTGTTAAGATGTGCCTCACGAATTAATTCAGCATATTGACCTGCATTAACAGGTTTTCCGAATGAAGTAACGCCCTGCAGAGAATAAGTGCTGTTTAATGTAAAAGTTGGTTTACCTAATTGACCTCTTTTGGTTGTAACTAAGATAACACCATTACCAGCACGCGAACCATAAATAGCGGCCGACACATCCTTGAGAACCGAAATAGATTCTATTTCATGCGGATCTACATTATTCAGATCTGCCTCGACACCATCAACTATAATAAGTGGACTTCCAAAGCCTCTAATACTTAAACTAGCTGCATCTTGCCCAGGCTGACCTCCAAACTGCCTGGTAATCAGCCCCGGAAGTCTGCCAGCCAGTAAATTCGAAGTAGTTCCTGCGGGGACTTCAACTAGTTTTTCAGACTTTACGCTAGCCACAGACCCTGTCAAATTCCCTTTTTTCATAGTCCCGTATCCAACAGCAACAACCTCATCCAATCCAATGGACTCCTCCTCCATAACAATATTTATAACCTCTTTACCCTCAACAAGTATTTCTTGAGTCTTCATTCCAATAAACGAAAAGACCAGGGTCGCATCAAATGGAACATTATCTATAGAATAATATCCGTCGGCATCGGTAATTGTGCCCTGTGTCGTCCCTTTAACTACGATAGTTACCCCCGGCAAAGGAGCTTCTGAGACATCGGTTACTCTACCGGAAATTGATTTTCCTTGCTGAGCATGCAGGTTTAGCGGATTCAACACCAATAGGAATGCTGCGAAAACAATAACCCATAAATCTTTTTTGAAAAACATGAATCCTACGTTGGCAAGAGATTTCACGTTTTTTTTCGGTTTGTTTCTTTTCATAATTGAGCTATTTAACTGTTAATTGTTCTGGACAAACATAAAGAATAAAAATTCATAGCACAAGCGTTTGTTCAATTATTTTTTTGAAACGAGGAGATTTAAGTATTTTTTTACTCCTATTACTTTTATTTGTGCTTATAAGCCTCTTATTATATGCATACTAAGTTATTTTACTGTCAATCTATTTAAATCTGTATTACAACTTTCTATTCTTAAGTATTATTCCTATATTTGCATAAACGTTTGTACTGCATCTTTATGAGGACACAAAAAGTAAGTATTACCGATATTGCAAAAAAGACAGGCCTTTCGATTACCACAGTATCAAGAGTGCTGAACGGAAAAGCCGAGCAATACCGGATTGGCAAAAAATCGCAACAAAGAATAAAAGAAGTGGCAAAAGAAATGCGCTATGTTCCAGATCATTTTGCCGCTAATCTTCGAACCGGGAAAAGCAATACCATTGCACTCATAGTTCCGTCTCTGAGCAATCCCTTCTTTGCAAATATTGCGAGCGAGATTAATGCTGAGATACGCAGATTGGGCTACATTACCATTATTAGTGACAGCGATGAAAATCTGGAGATTGAAAAAAAGGAGTTAGAGCAAATATGGGCACGAAACATCGAAGGGCTGGTTATCGCGCCTTGCGGAAATCAGTGGGAACATATTAAATCCTTATACGACAGCGGACTTCCGGTGGTTTGTGTTGACCGGTATTTTGAAAATTTAGATATACCCTATGTTTCTACCGACAATTATACCGGCGCTCAAATAGCCACCAAACACTTAATAGACAACGGGCATACCCTGATATCCTGTATTCAGGGCGTACAGTCTTCTACTCCGAATCGACTAAGGGTAAAAGGATTTACCGAAACGATGAAAACCGCAGGATTAGAGGATTACGCTATTGTTGGTGACGATTTTACCGTTCAAAACGGATATCTGGAGACAAAGCTGTTACTTCAACAGGATAGGCGTCCAACGGCCATTTTTACCCTAAGCAATACCATCGCTATGGGATGCATGAAAGCCTTAAAAGAAGAGAGTATTCAAATTCCTGATGATATCTCCCTTATAACATTCGATGAACATCCTTATCTCGACTATTTATCGACGCCACTCTCCTGCATCGCACAACCGGTAAGCGATATCAGTAAAATTGCTATAAAATTTCTATTTGCAAAGATAAATAACAGCGACCTTAAGCCGAGCCAGGTATTACTTAAACCGAAAATAGAAATAAAGAAGTCTGTCAAAAACATAGCAAGTGCTATGCAAGAGTTGCTTTAGGAAGACTCCGTTTGTCATTGAGCGGGTGAACAAACGATATTGTGGCCGAAAATCTAAGCCCTTTTTGACTATCATTATTCACATCTATCTTAACATTGGCTTAAGCCACAGGTGTAATTGGATGAAGAAGGTTTAATTGATACCTCTACAGTGTTCGTGACACTTCCACCTCCTCGTAGGTTTCAATCACATCACCCACCTTAATATCGTTAAAGTTCTGGATATTAAGTCCGCACTCATAACCTGCGGCCACCTCTTTCACATCCTCTTTAAAGCGTTTGAGAGAGGCCAGCTCGCCGGTATAGACTACGATTCCATCGCGAATAACGCGTGCTTTGGAGTTGCGCTTCACCTTTCCTTCTTTAACCATACAACCGGCCACGGTACCCACTTTGGTAATTTTAAACACGTCGCGTATTTCCACCGTAGCGGTAATCTTCTCCTTAATTTCGGGAGAAAGCATCCCCTCCATCGCGGCTGTAATCTCTTCAATGGCATCGTATATGATGGAGTAAAGGCGGATATCTATCTCCTCCTTCTCAGCCAGCTTGCGAGCTGTGAGAGAGGGACGTACCTGGAACCCAATCACAATGGCATTGGAGGCAGCTGCCAGCATGATGTCCGATTCGGATATCTGCCCCACGGCCTTATGAATCACATTCACCTGAATCTCTTCGGTGGAAAGCTTGATGAGTGAGTCGGAGAGCGCTTCGATGGAACCATCCACGTCGCCCTTCACAATAAGGTTGAGCTCCTGGAAGTTACCAATAGCAATTCGTCGTCCAATCTCATCCAGAGTGATGTGCTTCTGAGTTCGCAACCCTTGCTCGCGCTGAAGCTGCGAACGTTTGGTAGCAATCTCGCGGGTTTCCCGCTCATTTTCCATCACGTGGAATTTCTCACCGGCCTGGGGAGCCCCATTTAAACCTAAAATAAGTGCCGGTTCCGAAGGCCCAACAGTATCCACTTTTTTGTTACGTTCGTTAAACATGGCCTTTACATGGCCGTAATACTCTCCGGAGAGCAGAAGGTCACCCACTCTCAGGGTTCCTGCCTGCACCAGCAGGGTGGTTACAAACCCGCGCCCTTTATCCAGCGACGATTCTATCACCGTTCCCACAGCCGGCTTATCGGGATTAGCCTGAAGCTCAAGCATATCGGCCTCAAGCAACACTTTTTCCAACAACAGGTCCACATTGGTTCCGCTCTTGGCGCTTATATCCTGCGACTGATATTTACCACCCCACTCCTCTACCAGATAGTTCATATTGGCCAGTTCCTCCTTAATCTTTTCGGGATTGGCGTTGGGACGGTCTATTTTATTGATGGCAAACACAATGGGCACACCGGCCGCCGAAGCATGGTTGATGGCTTCAACGGTTTGTGGCATCACGTTGTCGTCGGCAGCTACAATGATAATGGCAATATCGGTTACCTGTGCACCACGGGCCCTCATAGCTGTAAAGGCTTCGTGGCCAGGGGTATCGAGGAAGGTGATTTGACGTCCGTTTTCGAGCTCCATGTTGTAAGCCCCAATGTGCTGGGTAATCCCCCCTGCCTCACCGGCTATCACATTGGCACTTCGGATGTAGTCGAGCAACGACGTTTTACCATGATCCACGTGCCCCATCACCGTAATAATAGCCGGCCGTGGCTTAAGGTCTTCGGGTGCATCCTCCGTCTCATCTATTGATTCGGCCACATCCACGCTGATAAACTCTACGGTAAATCCGTACTCTTCGGCCACCAGCGAAATGGTTTCTGCATCCAGACGTTGGTTGATGGAGACAAACATGCCCAAACTCATGCAGGTAGCGATGACCTGGGTTACCT
>JACDJB010000735.1_pt1 | contig 30326 bp, 30 predicted proteins | sample 7454121 | NCBI WGS metagenome assembly JACDJB01 (sample SAMN14253290, study PRJNA609438) | sludge metagenome | isolation source: sludge after 25d culture with pyrite | collected 2018-12-20
AAACCAATCACTTTTTTGACGGTATAGGTTGGTTTATGTTGTGCTTCATGGTATGTTCGAACCAGAAGCTCAGCAATCAACCCCATCAGGATGGATTGAAATCCGAGGATAAAAAACATACTACTGAGCATAAAAAGTGGCGAGTCCAGAACGGGAACAAAGAAAAAAACCCTTCTAATAAAGAGATAAAAGAGGATTACGCTGGAAATTAGCATGATAACAATGCCAGTTCCACCAAAAAGATAGATAGGTTTGTTGGCATAGGAATTAAGAAATTTGACCGTGAACAAATCCAGAATAACCTTGAATGTTCGCTCAAGGCCATACTTTGCTTTTCCGTATTTTCTTGGATGGTGGCGAACAGGTATTTCAATAATCTTTGCACCTACGGAGTTGGCATAAACCGGAATGAAGCGGTGCATCTCACCATATAACCGGAATCCAGTAATGACTTCCCGACGATATGCTTTGAGGGTACAACCGTAATCATGCAGGTGAACACCTGTCACGACTGAAATTAGTTTGTTGGCAAATTGTGAAGGTAAGGTCCTGGTAAGGTAAGTATCTTTTCGTTTTTCACGCCAACCACTAACCACATCATAGCCTTCATTTATTTTTTCAAGAAGGATTGGGATATCTTGCGGATCATTTTGCAAATCAGCATCCATTAGGACAATGATGTCACCAGCGGCATAGTCAATACCAGCAGCAATGGCGGCTGTCTGTCCAAAATTTCTACGGAGACCAACCACCTTTATGTGGTGAGGGTCCTTCAGGGCTAACGCTTCCAATTTTGGTAAACTCTGATCTTTACTACCATCATCCACCAATATCATTTCCCAAGTTTGACTGATGGGTTCCATCGCTTCCATTACTGCCTGGTAAAGCAGTGGAATCGTTTCCTCTTCGTTGTAAACTGGGACTATTATTGATAAATGCATGCAGAAACCTCAAAAAAGATGATTAACTTTATCTAGAAATGATTATAACTAAATTTAGTAGATTGAACAAAAATTTCTAAATTTCAGCAAAATCTCCATCTTATAATCCGAATCTAAAAATTCAAGACTAATATGACTAATCGACTCTGATCAGAAGGTAACTTTGATTTTCATAAATTAAGTCACCTATTTTCACCACAATATCTAAATTATTTTTGGTAATGACTAAATAATTTGCATTAAGCTTTTTTATGAAATCAACGAAATCTTCCGGATCTTCTTGGTACCATTCTGCAGTTGTGGGATATTGATCAATCACAGTAAAAATCTCATGCCATTCGATCATTTTGTTCGGATGAGAAAATCCAAATCCGCGATCCTTCCAAGAATAAACCAATGATCTATTGGATATGTAACGAATGGCTAATGGGAGCGTATCCCGTGAGTTATTGGAAAAGAATATCGAGGTTTTTTGAGGAGTTTTTTCATCTATTGCATTTAAAAGATTTTGAAGATCAGACTTCTCGGTACAGATTATTTGACCTTGTTGAATACAAGCTCTTGTTTTTTCTAATAACAAAAAGTCGTTACTTCGATATGAAAAATAATTTACAATAAAAATTATCCCAATTACTCCCAGGAATATTTTTACAATTCTGAACCTGATCACTTGCGAAAGTTGGCTCAGGCTAGCGATGGACAACAAACCCAACGTTGGCACAAAAAATCTTGTACCTCTGATCAATTCAGTTTCAATAGGTAAGATCCTTAAATATGATTCCACAATTCTCTCAACAAAAGGAATGAGCAGGGAAACAATAAAAATTCCGAGTAACCAAGCAAATAATAATTTTGAAAGTTTTCTTGAATCAAATTTCAATAACCATAAAATAATAAACCCTAAAAGTCCAAAAGGTAAAATCCATGTTTTCCAATAAAATTTCAACAATAATCCAGCCGATGTATTGACATCCAAAATATTTGGAGGGAAGTAAGTACGATAAAGATTTATGATCGTTTCATAATCAAAAGGTTCAACTTGTTGTTTTATTGACAAGTAATTTCCAATGAAAATGGAGCCTACCAACAACATAATAATTGAAAGGATAATTAAAGAGATAATTTTCTTTCTTAAAGTCCAATCATTAGGCATTAAACAAAAAAAACTCAAAATGACTAATGCCATTATGGTTGGTGTGCCAACAGCGTGAATATAGGTGAGCAAACCAGTAAATATTGCGATTAATGGCCATCTTCTTATATGGTTTCTCCACAACCAAAGGAGGGTTAGTATGAAAGGCAAAATTGCTTGCATGAGAGTTCGCGGTACTGCGTCTTCTGATAAGCCCCAATTTTCGAATAACAAATATACTGGGATGCTGTTAAATAACACAAATAGGAATGCCCAGAACCTATTGTTTGTAATTGTTCTTCCTAACCAATAATTTCCAAGGAGTATTAATAAAGCAGTTGGTCCAAGTATCACAACAAACGGTAATGTGTAGTTATTTAAAAGCTTTCCGAGAATTCGAATAATAACCACATGCAATTGAAAATAGAGTTTGAAATTATCTTGGTCTTGTAAATAGAAATCTTCTTCAAATAAATCTGGGTTCTCCAAAGCAATTGCCATTGATGAAATATTAGCGGCATCACTTCCTAAAATTACATCTGGATAGTTTCCTTGTAACCTTTCAATAACCAGTAAAAAGGAAAATAACAATGCAAAGAATAAAAACAACAAATCTAACTTTGTTACACTCTTCCAACTAATTTCATTTTGGATATGAGAAAAATTTATAAATTTAGAAAATATCCTTTCTAACCAAATATCAATTCTGGAAAAGAAAGGAAGTAGTTTTGTTTTTAAGATTGTTTTCAATTTATCGCTTTTAATAATAAAAACCGTAATAACTATTGAAAAAATAATTAATCCAACACCTAAATATCGAAAAATAAGCATTGACTTATTTCCCGGATATCTACCGATTTTTTCCATAACCCAATTATTAATACCGGGATCAAAAAAACCAGAAAGGATAAGAATTCCTATAATAAAGAAAAAAAGGCAGGGAACAATTAAAAAAAGTTTTTTCATTGAATAAATCATAATTGTTATTGAGATTATTTTACTCTTGTTCTAAAATTTAGATAAAATTACTGTTATGAAATTAGTTTTAGGAAAATTTAAAAAAGTCTCCACCTTTTTGATGTTGAAATATATTTCTGATGAAAATATCTTCTATGCTGGTTTTTTGATTTCTTATTTTTTTTTCTTCGTCTGGCCGATTTTTTTCTCTAGATTGGAAATGCTTTTTCCTCAATATATACCTTACATAAATCCGATTGGTTATGACTTAAAACAAATGTTAAGTTATGCCGAATCATGGAAAATATTAAATGATACTCCTTATATCGGGGCTAATCTTTACCCCCCATTAACAACCATTCTATTTTCTCCGTTATTAAGTTTAAAGTATTCAAAAGCATATAAACTAATTACTCTCATTACTTTTCTTTGTTTTATGGTTATTTCGTATCTAATCCCACTGATGATCAACAAAAAAAACAAGCTTTCTACCCCAAGCTTATTGGTTCTTACGACCGGTTTGATTTCGTATGGTTTTCAATTTGAGTTAGAGCGAGGACAATTCAATATAATTGCAATGACATTTTCTCTCGTTGCTATTTATATTTTCCACAACTTTCCAAAATTCAGGTTTTTATCATATTTCATGTTTTCAATCTCAGTTCAATTAAAAGTATATCCATTAATTTTTATACTGTTATTCATTGATAATTGGAAAAGCATTAAAACCATTATCATTAGGTTCACGCTTTTAGGTTTAGTTAATTTCGCAGCATTATTTATTTTAGGGCCTAAAGTCTTTTTAGATTTTTTCTCCGCCATAAAAAAACAAACTGTAAATCCAGATATCTGGATTGGAAATCACTCAATTCATTCTTATATCAGTATATTAGGTCAATCTCTTTCGGCTAAAGGATTTAAATGGCTTTCAACAAATTCAGAATTTTTTATTTCATTTATCTTAATATTTATAATAGCCTTTATTTTGTTATCCCTTTACAATTCTTATAAAAATAAAATTTCTGGATTCAATAGTAACTTGTTACTTGTGTGTACCATTGGTGCATTACTCATTCCTTCGGTTAGTCATGACTACAAATTATCTATCCTTATTGCTCCATTAATTATTTATCTTAATTCAAAAGAGTGTCCATTTCAGCAAAGGAAAACTTCGAATTCTAAAAATTTCTTTGTTTTATTATTTACTTTCATTTTTTCTGTTGCCCATTCTTCAACTTTATTTTCATTTACCAACAAACCAATTGGTTTACAAAACAATTTTCCAGCTCTTTTAATGTTATTTATCCTGATAATAGGCAATCAGATAGTGAGCAGAAAATGTGTCAATCAGGACCAAGAATACTCCCATTAAAATATACATATTGGTTGAAAATAGTAATTCTTTCCTCATACAATTCATTTAATCAAATTATATGAAAACACAATCATTTCATTATGTAATTTGTGAAATAATTTTAGCAATGGATTTTTGGTGTGTCTTTTGCAAATGAGATACTCTTCCCGAAACTGATTTTTATATTGACTCCCACCTTTTGACTGTTTATGAATTCTAAACCCGGAAATGGGTTCTTCAATAATTTTCGGTTTTGAAAGATTATAAGCACGCAGCCAATAATCGTAGTCCATAACAAATTTTAACGATTCATCAAAGCAACCGATTTGGGTAGATAAAGTTTTTCTCCAGAATGTACTCGGTTGAACAATAAAATTTGTAATTAATAATAAATTTTTTGATGAAAATTTCCGAAGCAAGCGTTTATATCCAACAATAAAAGAATGTATTGGTTTGTCATTTGAATCTACAATAATGTAATCACCCGTTAACCACAGGGTATTTGCATCATGAAAATGTTCAGATATCAAATTCAATGAATTAGGAAGTAAGAAATCATCTGAATTCAGAAAACCAATGATTTCTCCCGTTGAGATTCTTAATCCTTTATTAATGGCATCTGCCTGTCCGTTGTCTTTTTCAGAAAACCAAATAAGGACAGAATCATATTTTTTCAGAATAGAAACTGTCGAATCGGTTGATCCACCATCCATAACTATAATTTCCAGATTTGGGTAATCTTGATCTAAAAGAGATAATATCGTCTTTTCAATGTATTTTCCTTGGTTGAGACTAGGTATTATCACAGTGATTTTTTTCATATGACCCTAAAGATTATTATTACTCTTGCCATAATTTTGAATCGTTTGAATTGGTTTCTTTGGGAGATCGGCCATATCTTGTGAGATTGCTTGCAGCAACAACTGAACACCAAGAATAATTGGTAAAACAGCTATTAGTACTGTGCCGGTTGTAGCTGGAATTCCAGTATTTCTCGACTCATTCCAGTATATACCTCCCCATATAATTCCGAATAAAACAAAAATCATACCAAGAATTAAAGACAATGATCCAAATGAAAAATTATAAAGATAATATTGATAAATAATTCTACGAAATGTAGTTTTTACCAAACGATATGGGAATGAAAAAAGTACTTTCCAAATTGATAACGAACTTTCCTCATCCTGATATCTTGCTGGTATATAAACATCTTGCACAACTGCATTTATATATCGCATCTCTGATAAAAGACTTGATTCAAAAAAATAATCTTTTGCGATTCGGTTGTGATTAATGTTTTTCCACACAGATACATGCATTGCAGTAAAACCATTGGTGGGATCAAATATTTGCCAGTAACCAGAGGCTGCTTTCACCAAAAAAGTCAATCCCCAATTCCCTATTCTACGAATAAATGGCATAGAGTGTAATTGTGTTTGATGTAAGAACCTGTTTCCTTTGGTAAAGTCAGCCTCCTGGTTGATGATTGGAAAAATCAATTCCTTTATTTTTGCTGGATCCATCTGATCATCCCCGTCCATCTTCACCATAATTTCTGCTCCAATAGAAACAGCATGATCATATCCTGTGATCATTGCCCCACCAACACCTTGGTTCTTATCATGGTCTAGAACTTTTAACCTTGGATCAGAAAACTCTTCTAATATAGCCCTGGTTGAATCTGGACTGGCATCATTGACAACAATAATCGATTTTACAAAATTTGGAATATTCTCAATGACCGTTTTAATTTTCGCTTCAACTTTATATGCTGGAATGATCACTGCAACATGATAGTTATTCACAGAACCTCTTATAATTTATCCTTAAGGAAATTATCAAATTTTATTATCTTTGTCATTCCTAAGTAATGACACGTTTTTCCAAATAACATTATATACAGAATAGATTAATACATAAAGCAATTTAGAATTAACTTAAATTATGAGCTATCAAATTCCTCTTTTTCCTTTAAATACAGTTCTCTTTCCAGGGATGCCTTTGCATTTGCACATTTTTGAAAGCCGTTATAAATTGATGGTTAATCATTTGATGAATCAGGAACCAATATTTGGGGTCGTGCTCATTAAAAAAGGAGTTGAAGCATTAGGATCGTTGGCAGAACCCCACATGGTTGGCACAACCGCTCGCATTCTTAAGTTAGATCGATTAAAGGATGGTTGTTTTAATTTGACTGTAGTTGGTGAAAAAAGATTCACCATTGAGAGTATCAGTAATGAACAATCCTATCTGACCGCAACAATAAATGAATTTCCAATTGAGTTCTTCAGACCGTTGGATGTCTATCGTCGCATTCGGCATTTACGCAATCAGGTGCAATACTATCTCCAGACAATCAATAAACTTGATGAAGAGAATCTCAATTTAGATCAGATTCAAATGCCGGACGATCCATTCACTTTGATTTTTCTGGCTGCTTCATTATTACAAATTCCTGCTCATGAAAAACAACCAGCGCTTGGTTCTACTTCGGCATTGGAAATCATTCAGATCGTGGAACGACTATATCGCCGGGAAAATGCTGTGTTAAGAAAATTGATTCACATTACTGCTGAACAAGCTCAGGAATTTGCTTATCTTAATTGAGAGCGCTCTACCATCCAACCAAATCCTCCCAATTCTTACAATTCGTAATTTTCATTTTCATCTTCAAATTCAGGTGAAAACCATGTTCCATCTTCATAGATACCAGATATCTCCTGATCTTCCGGGGTTAATGGGTCATCCATGCGTACCTGTAAGCGGATACCAGCTGTGCGAATGCCATTGGGCGTCATCACCCTGCGTACGTTGTAACGGATAAAATAACGCCTGATCAATTCATTCTTTAGAACCGTTTTCAATGTTCTGACACTGATACAAGCCTGTTCCGCTAACTCCCCCATTTCAGTTTCGAAAATATTTCTTTTCTCTCCGGTATACGGATTCCAGTAACAGACTTTTCGGATGGTCATGACAACAATTAATGCTGAATGACCCAGTAAAGGCAACCAATGGTCTAAAAAGTACTTTGTTATAAACAACCCCTTATCGGGTTGGATAATATTTGCGCGCTCGTTACCATATGCGCGTTGCAAAACAACTTTTCTTTTATTAGTTACAGGAAGATCCTCATCTTCTCTTACATCATAAGTCGCAGGTGTTTTCGTTTTTCTCGGAGGTTCACCATTCTTCAACTGGTATGGTTTCTCCGGTTTTATTTCTGATGGTGATTCACCCTGCCCTTCTTCAGAAACAAATGGATTAGCAACAACAACTTCTACCTCAATATCTCTTTTATATAAACCCGATAAAAGACGTGAAATGCGAGAATTCAAACGACTATTGATGAGCCGTTTGTTCATATCATTTTTTACAGCCAAGCGGAACTTATCAGGATTCCCATTAAAACCCAGTGGTTCAATTGGACTCACCCAGGTTTTATAATCAACCCGGCTCATTTCGGCATTTAACTGCCCCAGAACCATTTGCCAGGCATCATGATGATTAGAGAATCCTGTTTGGGCTTCCATTTTATTAACCTACGCGCAGTTTTTTGACAATTTCATAATTTTTTCTTCCATTAATTAAGTATATTTTTGGTAGAAAAATTTATTCAACATTAATCAATAATTGAACTAATTCGTCTAAATTTCGTGCTTTTTCACTGGGAACAAGCTGCAAACGCGCACTACAAATACGCGAAATAATGCCCACCGTCTCCCCTAGCGAAATTTTCCTGCCTAAAAGTTTAGCCAGGCGGTTTTGCCATTTGGTTAATTCAGCGATTTCCCCTTTTGAAAGTGTTAACCCCACTTTGTGTCGTGGAACCAATGAAGGTGGACGACCAGGCGGTCGGGATTGAGGATCAGAGGTCATCCGCCGAGCCTGGTATAGTTGAACCCAAGCGTTACTGGATACCGAGTGTGAATCATGTTTCATATGCTACTACCTCTCTGACAATATCTAGGGTGATTGTGGAAACATCCGATTGCAGCACTAAATCAGTTGCTAAGGCACATAGCCGGATAATTTCGCGTGGGACACCTTGTGACCGGTCATACAACAATTCAAAAGCATCATCATCAATAAATGGTTCGCTACGTCCGGCGACATTCAACCGGAAAAGAACCATTTGTAATGAACTGGATAGCGTTAAAGGAGGTAAGGCTAGGCGGACAAAGACGCGCGCGTTCACCGCTTTGTTGGTTTCAAACAGGCTGTTCATTTCTCGTTGGCCAAAAGCCAAAATTTGGACAACTTTGGAGTCATAATCAAAGTTATAAAGCCGGTGCAAAACTTCTAAAGCTTCCGGCTCCATCATTTGAGCGTCATCTAGTATAATAACTACATTACGATTGCGGGTATATTCATCAGCCATCAAACGTTCCAATGTGTCCATTTGACGCTGAAAACTACGTTGTGTCGGTAAACCGAGCGAAAGTGAAATTTGCCGAGCGGCATCCATACCCGATTTGAATGATGCCGTATGAATATAACTGATGACAACCGAATCTTCTGCAGCATACAAATCATAAATCCGCCGAGCCAATGAACTTTTGCCCATGCCCATATCACCAGAAAATAAAGCAAGCCCACGCCGTCTTGACACTACGCCCTGCGCTTGCCGATAAACTGCTAAATGCTCCGGACCTAAGTACAGGTATCGCGGATCAGCAGAAAGTTTGAAAGGATCCTCTTTGAGACCCAATCTTTCCATGCGCGCAACCCGCCACTCTTCATCGTTCATAGAATTGAGCATAAAACCTCCAATAATCTGCGCATATTATTGCATTAATTTCAAAAAAAATCAATAGAATTATCGCTATTTAACCAAGTTTATCACTTAATTAACGTAATTATGTTGAAAATAGGTTAAATATATGCTAATATACAATAAATTACCGGAATTGAGACAATTATTTTCAAAATTTTTTGAATTAGACGAAATTAGGTAGAAAGAGGGATAATGGCAGTAATTATTACAATTGCAAATGAAAAAGGTGGTGTTGGTAAAACCACAACTGCTGTCAATCTCGCGGCTGGGTTAGCACTTTCCATCGCCCATCGCCCAAACAATAATCGCGTACTACTGGTTGATATGGATCCCCAAAGCCACGCCTTGCTGGCAACTGCTTATGGGGAGCATGATGCTACACCACAGAATTCTCTTTCGGCTTTATTGGTCGAATCTCCCCCACCTTCGATTCAAAGGATGCTAAAATCATCCATCCATCACGAAAACCTATTTGTAATTCCATCAAACCGGGCTGCCATGGTGGATGCATCGAGAACATTACCCACTTTGATGGCAAACGAGTCGCGATTACGTAATGTAATACGCCCCATCCTGAATTTATTTGCCTTCATCATCATTGACACCCCACCAAACACTGGTGATCTTTTGATCAATTCACTGGTTGCCGCTGATCACATTATCATCCCGGTCGAACCAAGCTACCTGGGCGTTTCAGGTTTACGCGAGCTCCAGAACACCATCGAACAGGTACGTCTGCACTTTAACCCGGATATCAACATTTTAGGCTATCTCCCAACGATTTGTGAGGAACAACGCATTGAGGTGCGGGAAATTCTGGAACAACTGGAACAACGCTACCCCCATCAACTTCTTGGTCCGATCCATAAAGCTTCCGATTTAGCCTATGCCCATTCCAGCCACATGGATATTTTTACTTATAAACCACCTAGAACAAGACAGCCTGGCCAATTGGTCTCCAGCTCAAGAGCAACAAAAGAGTATGGCGATCTGGTTGAGACTGTAATGAAACGCACACTTACCACTCTTTAAATGGTAAGGAGGAACCATGACCCCCAGCAAGAAAAAACGTTTTAACGCATTTGATGATTTTCCCGCAAATGAAGAAAGACCGATTACTAATCTAACTTCGATCGCTCCTACACAGGAAGTTCCAGCCGAAATGGAACGTATTGAACGTCTGAAACCGAGCGAAATAATGCCTGATCGTTTTCAACCCAGGCGTTTATTACCAATGCACATTCGCCATTCTTTTTTCTCCGGCGAAATTGATTGTTATGAAGCAGCATGGGAATGGATTAAATTTGGTCAGCACGATAGCGGGGTTAAGGCGGAGATCGACCGTCTGATCGCCTTGGGAAGTTCCTTTGATGAACATGGCCAAATCAAAGCGATTACCGGTTCCTGGCAAAATGACGACAATGGAAATTTTGTCTTTGTAATTGAAACCGGCGAACGGCGCTTTTGGGCAGCCTGCCTTCAGGTAAGCGCAAAATTACTGGATAAAGAACCACTTTTACGGGTTGAAGTGGTCGAAAAACCAACCCGCCAACGCCAGGTATTGGAAAATCGTCACGCTGAACCTCCCTCAGCCGTGGAACAAGCCTGCGAGGTTGCTTCGCTCATTTTGGCAGAGTTAGCCATCCTCCCAGATAGCAACACCCCGGATGATTATGATTATTTTCGAATGGCACGCTCGCAACGTATGCCTGCTGGTCTTTGGGACAAAATCACCCCTGTCATGCAATTAACCCGCCCGCGTATGGTGCAATTACTAAATATTTTGCAATTTCCCAGCCAATTACTGGAAATGGCGGATCGATTTAGATTACCAGAAAGAGTCTTACGTGAAATTCTAAGCAAACCACAAAACACCTGGGAAACATTAATTCACCAAAGCATTCAAAATAGCTTAACCGCCGATGAAATTGCAGATCAAACCGCCAACGAAAAGCAGGATTCACAAAATAAACAAGACAAAACCACACGTAACCCTTCTACCCCAGAGAAAAACGCCTATCGTTCCTTCCGAAAATTCACAAAAGTATTCAAAACCATCAATCATCTTGAACAGTCGGAGATTTTAGATGCCTTGGCAGATGATATTTTTGTCAGTGGTCAGGCTGAAAATACGGTTGACATCCTTTCCGAATTATTATCTTTAATACAGGCGCGTTTAAAAAGGCGCTAAACCAACTTTCTTCAGCATTTCAATTTCGATTCGTAACCGCGGTTACGAATCGAAATCTCCCAAAAACCTATTTCATAAAAAATGATGATAGGCTGGTTTATTTTCCCTTATGAATCTAGAATCCTTTTCAGTTTATAATCCGCTGAGAATGGGTTTATTTGATGATAGGGTATACTCTGTATTTATATTAGGGTATACCCTTAGGGTCACCGCTTGACAAATCGATCATTTTCAGGATATTATTACAGGGTCGCCCCTTGACCACTTAACATCGATAATTCGACCACGAAGGAGTTTGTTTTTTACTATGATCATTTTTGCCCTTGCAAATCAAAAAGGTGGTGTTGGAAAAACCACTACCGCGGTTACACTTGCCAATGGTTTTTCTTTACAAAATAAACGTACATTATTAATTGATCTTGACCCACAAGGTCACGTTGCTTTTTCTTTCGGGGTGGATAAAAAACCGAGTTTGTACCGGTGGCTGGTATTGGATGAATCACTTAATTCAGTTGTCGAAGAGGTACGCCTCAATTTGGATATTTTAAGCAGTGATAAACGCACTGAAAGTGTGAAACGCCACATCACTTTAATGAACTTCCGTGAGACAATTCTCTCAGAGCACCTGCATGATAGCGATTACGATATCATCATTTTGGATATGGCGCCCTCTTTGGATATTTTGCATATCAACGGATTGTTTGCCAGTGATTGGGTATTAATCCCTACCAGACCAGATGCCATGGCGGTGGACGGTGTTAAAGAGATCTTATTGACCATGAGTGAGATCACACAACGCGGACACCACTTTTCAGGCTATTCGATCTTACCGACATTTTTTGACCGTACTACCCGTGAAACGGTCGCTCAATTTCAGGAAATCGTTTCAGCTTTTGGCAAGAACGTTTTGCCGCCCATACCCCAGGACACACGGGTACGTGAAGCTGCAGCATATGGAAAAACTCTATGGGAATATTTAGCCAATAGCCCTGCCATGATTGGTTATGTGGAAGGAAAGTCTCATGTAGGTGGGTACAAACAAATTTTGGAGAGATTAATGGAGGTGGTGGATGGCTAATAGTAATTTACAAAGACGTTCCATTCTTGATCCTGCTGTGGCCGATCTTCTGGCCGGGATGGAAAACAAACAAGCCGAAGCCCGTTTACCTCGTAAACAAAGAGAGAAAAAGGCAAAAGAACGTGCTAAGATTCGAGCACGTAAAGATCATCGCGTTACTTATGACTTACCACCCGAACTGAAACAATCTATCTTCGAACTTGCCGAATCATTATCATTACCTGCCAGCCAACTGGTTACTCTAGCATTACACCGTTTTCTTAAAGATTACCAGGAGGGGATTATTGATATCTCCAAATATAAGAAGCCATCAAAAAGCCCACGCTATGACTGGAAATTAGAATTCCCATCAGTGTGGTGGGATAAATAGTAACCGCGGTTACTATTTAGTAATTGCTTGTAATCGCATCTTATTGGCACTATTGTTCTATTTTTCGTAAATAGGTTATATCGAAGGATTCTTCATTAGAATATGATGAACTAGCTCAACAGCCATGTAACAATAAAAACAATGGTGAACACAATGCTGACAACCAGTTGTCTGATACCTATTTGCTTGGGAGGAACTTTAATGGCTGGGTGAGATACACCCCAAATTATTTCAATTGGTTGAATAATAAAAGAGAAAGGAATGAGTGCTGGCACAAATGAAAATATGGCCAGTACTAAGACCAGGATAAACAAAAGAAAGTTGAAAATAATTGTTTCTCTTGCCTGTATTATGGATTCTTTTAAAGTAGGTGTTTGTGATAATTGCCGTTGTTTCAGACGCAAATAAGCGTAGAGGATTGTTCCAGAAACCTGCAACCAGGATAGGACCCACAGCATCCAACCGGTGGAAGAATAATCCTGCTGCCCGACCCAATAAGCGGCTGGTGCAGCCAAAGCAAGCACGCCACCTGCTGCAACTTCGATTAGTTTCTGTCTTCTTTCAGCGCGTTTGCTAACCAACCAGAGATGCCAGAGAAAGACAGGTACCGCTGGTACTGCCAAATAGAAAATAAAACCATAACCCTGTACCATGAGGAAAACCAGACTAATCAGTAATATCAAACCATAAATCAATAACCAGAAGATGGCAGAAGATAATTCTTTTTTGGGTCGCCTACCCGATCTTATTTTTACAACTGTCGTGAGGGGTTGCCGAATCAGGAAAGCACTTAGCATGGCGATAATCAATGGGAGACTACCATTTGAAAAGCCACCCAGGGAAAGTCCGATCGTCAATGGGCCTAATAAAAAGATCCAGGCACCATGTTCTGATGGAATGGAGATGTGTTTGGCGCGCAAGGTTTTCTGTAAATCAAAATTTTGAAGGTTTGGGGATTCATTAATCATTGAAAGTAAAATACCATATTAATATGAAAAAAGAATTAGAATTAGCGTATGCACCCTGATCATCAACCTTTCTCCATTGTAAACACAAACTCAAATAGTGCCATCATTTATATTCACGGGATTATGGGTTCACCAACAGAATTTCGTCAACTGGTCGAAAATTCAGACCTTTCTCACACTAATTACAAAGCTTTGTTATTGCCTGGTCATGGGGTAGGGGGAAAAGACTTCATCAAAAGTGGTCCAGTGGATTGGCAAGCACATGTAAATAAAGAAATTGATTATCATTTTCACAATAATGAGAAAATAATTTTAATTGGCCATTCATTAGGGGGATTATTAGCTTTGCAGGCAGCATCAGATTTTAATATTGCTGGAATTGTTTTAATTAATACGGCGATGCGAACACGAATGAGTGTGCAACAAATCTTGTTGAGCTTGAAAGTACTCTTTTCCTCCCAAAACAGTAAGGATCCAATTGTCAGTACCTATCGCAATAGTTTTGGTGTTGGATTGCATGACTGGTGGACGGTACCTGCCTGGTCCTTGAAGTTGCTGGATGTCCTCGAGGTAGCTAAACAAACCGAAAAGGTTTTACCTCTTATAAAAACTCGAGTTAAGATTTTTCAATCCATGAAGGATGAAACCGTCAACCCTATTAGTGCTGAAATACTAAAGAGGGGATTGGTCAATTCGTCAGTACAATTAACCTACCTGAATAATTCGATGCATGCCTATTTTGATCAGAAAGATCTCCAGTTAATAACAGAGGGAATTGAAGAACTGGTTAATCATAGAGTCGTTAAAAGTAGTAATTAAGTATTAATATGAATCACGTGCAAAATTTGCACGCACGAGTCAGGCAAAAATTGCACGAACTAGGGGTGCAATAATTGCCCTCTGGCAGCCTGAATGAAAATTTTTCACTCTGGCCGAAAGGAAATAATTGCCTTTAGGCCTTAAGGAAAGATTTGCACACTGGCCTAAATGCAAAATTTGCATGCTGGAAGAGGAGATAACTAAGATAATTTAAAATAATGCGCATAGATTAACGATATAATACCCACTTAGTTATAAGCAAATGCTATAGGTGGGTTAATAGCACTGATCCCCATCCTGGGGAGAATAGGGGATCAGGCTTAGAATAGGGACGGGGAAAATGGCTATTTAATACACTTACTCCCGATATTATTGATTATCTGAATGTCTTTTTTAGATATTGAAGGGCATCCTTTGCCTGCACCAGGCCATATCCATAATGAACATCGTAACCGGGATCTCCCAGATCCATTGCTGTAGCAACCATAGCTTCACGGATTTGGACGTTGGTCCAGTCAGGGTTAGCACTCCAGATTAAGGCAGCTACACCAGAGACATGCGGAGTAGCCATGGAGGTGCCATCCCATGCCTCATACCCACTTGCTGGAAAATCAAAGGTAACTACTACTGTTGCTCCTGAATTTAATTTGTTATTTACAAGGAATAACCCATCTTCCTGGCTAATGGATATTGCTATAACATAATCATCTCCAGGTTCGCCAAGTGTACCCAGGAATTGACCAGGTACATTGTTGTAAACCACAGCCGCAACACCACCCTCTTGCTTCACTTTTAATACCTTTTCTGCAAAAGAGGCATCACCACGTGAACAAAGCACAACTTTTCCGTTCCAATCATCTTCGGGATCATCATCAGGAAGGCAATATCCACCATCAACTAAATCACCAGATACTGTTCCTGTAGGAGAATAATCCATAGGTGAAACTTCGTAGTCTACATAATCCACTGTTAATGATGCATCTGAAATATATGGTAAAGTGCTAAGAACGCCAACTCCAGGTGCAGCCAATTCTACCTGGTCATTGAATTGTGAAAAGTCTGCCACTTCGTAATTTTCATCAATTGCAGCTACAGAAATGACTGAATCATAAGAAGCAGGGTAGTGATATTCTTCGATACCTTCATTGCTTGCAGCGGCAATTGAGAGAACGCCTTGTTCATATAATTGGTTAAAGGCTCTTTCTTCTTTACCCGTTTTTTGGGTACCACTTAGACTCATGCTGATAATATCTGAATCATTATCTGCACATTCAAAAGCGGCGGCGACAAGATCAGATGCATGTGCTTTTGAAACCCAGGCACCCGTATCATCAAAGATTTTTACGATATAAAGTGAAGCTGTCCCGGGTGTTACACCAACAACCCCATAATCATTATTTTGTGCAACGATTGTCCCGGCAACGTGTGTGCCGTGACCGTACCCATCATTCTCCCAATTATCATCAACCTGGGAAATACCACCAACAACATCCACACCTATGAAATCTTCGTGTCCACTATAGAAACCTGTATCAATAATACAGACTTGCATATCTTCACCAGTGGTTGCTTTTTTATCAATTACCCCATCTCGATTTTTATCCCAAACATCGCGTGCCTGCACCATGTCGATACCGTATGGCACCACCTGTTCCGGCAAGATGGATTCAGCTGAAACAGCTGCTGTTTCAGAAGGCATATTACGCACCAACTCGCGTACCGGATCTTCTTCGATGGATACGACATTGGGATTGCGACGAATACCATTCAAAGCATTTTCAGGCAAACTGACTACAAACGAATTAAGGTTTTCAAACTGGTAATGAAATTTAGCGCCAGCTTGTTGCAAGCTAGCCCGAACATTGGCTTGCTGACCCATCTGGTATTCCACCCAAATCCTGGCTTCAGGCGCGCTGGAAGCCGGGCTGATGGAACCGACGACAAAAAGTAAAGCGATCATCAAAATTATACTTCGCCCTAACAAAGTAACTTTCATCCTATTCTCCTTTTGATCGTACTTATGGAATTGAAAAAACGTCCCGTCTCTAGTATTTAAGACGCAAAAATAATCAAATCGATACGCTTTTTAACAAAATTTGTCGAAATTGTATTGGGTTCATAGTAAAATAAACTGATCTAGAAAATTTCTTTCAACAATTCGAAAATTTTGAAGAACAAAGGAAGTATTTAATGGAAAAATTGAGCATTGTGATCCCGGTCTATAACGAAGAAAAATTTGTCTCCACCACGATCAAAAGTGTTTTAGAGGTGGATTTAGATGGATTGCAACGCGAGGTAGTGGTGGTGGATGATGGATCCAAAGATCGAACAGTTGAAATACTAAATGATCTTGCTCAGCAATACCCCGAGATTAAAGTATTTCAGCAACCAGTCAACATGGGCAAAGGGGCAGCATTACGCCGTGGTTTTCAGGAAGCGACCGGCGATATTATTCTCATTCAGGATGCTGACCTTGAATATGATCCCAGTGATTATCCAACCTTACTTAAACCAATCCGGGATGGAAAAGCGGATGTGGTTTATGGTTCTCGCTTTTTAGGAGGCCCACACCGCGTTTTATACTTCTGGCATTATGTCGGCAATCAATTATTAACGCTGCTATCCAACATCTCCACCAATCTGAACCTGACAGATATGGAAACGGGGTATAAAGTTTTCCTGGCGAAGGTCATTAAAGAAATCCCGTTAAGATCCAATCGTTTTGGCTTTGAACCGGAAGTGACTGCAAAAGTTGCCCGGCGTGGATGGCGAATTTTTGAAACACCAATTTCGTATTTTGGTCGTTCCTACGCAGAAGGGAAGAAAATAGGTTGGAAGGATGGTTTTCAGGCGATATACTGTATTATTCGATACGGCATCGCGGATTGAAACAGGGGTAAATGAACCAACAATTTCTGGCGAACTTACTTGAAAATGTAAAGAACGGAACAACTTCGATTGAGGATGCATTAACGGCGTTAAGGAAGTTCCCGTATGAGAATGTGAAGGATGCTGTGCGTCTGGATCACCAACGTGCAATCCGTTGTGGTTTTCCAGAGATGATTTTTGGTGCCGGCAAGAGTGAAGAGCAGCTTATCTCGATCATTACCCAGGTGTTATCTCAAAAGAATGATTTGTTGATTACCCGGGTAGAAGCGGAATTAGCTCAAAATATTATCGAAAAATTCCCCGCTTTAACCTACCATGCCAGATCCAAAGTGCTTACATGGCGTTCCGACTCCAAAAAACCAATCGGGAATGTGCTGGTGTTAAGTGCTGGCACGGCTGATATTCCGGTTGCGGAGGAAGCAGTCCTAACAGCGCAGATGATGGGTGCCCAGGTAACGCCGGTCTACGATGTTGGTGTGGCTGGTCTGCATCGCTTGCTGGATAAAATCGATTTACTACAGGCAGCCAATGTGCTGGTGGTCGTCGCCGGAATGGAAGGAGCTTTACCCAGTGTGGTGGCAGGCTTGGTCAGTGCACCGGTGATCGCGGTTCCCACCAGCATCGGATATGGTGCCAGTTTCAATGGGTTGGCCGCGTTACTTGCCATGTTAAATAGTTGTGCCAACGGTGTTTCTGTGGTGAACATTGATAACGGTTTTGGGGCAGGGTACCAGGCAGCACTCATCAACCAGAAATGTTATGCGGATAATTTATAATGATTAACCTTGATGTTAATACGCAACTAAAATGGGAAGAATTGCTGCACTGGTTTCAACAATATAAACGGGTAGGGGTTGCGCTTTCCGGGGGTGTCGACAGTTCATTGGTTTGTTCTGCTGCTGTAACCGCTTTGGGAAAAGAGAACGTCGTAGCTTATTCCATTCAATCACCCATGGAATTGCCACAGGAGGTGGGCCTGGCAGCAGAAATTGCCCGATTCTTAGGGCTGAAGCATGTTGTTATTCTAATGGATGAGTTGCAGGATCAACGAATCGCTGCGAACCCGGTCGACCGTTGTTATTTTTGTAAAATGATACGCATGCAAAAAATACAAGCAGCTGCAAAGGATCACAATCTCCAGGTGCTGGTGGATGGCTCAAACGCTGATGATCTGCATGATTATCGTCCTGGCCGCAAGGCGTTGCAGGAAGTTGGTGTATTGAGCCCCCTGGCAGAAGTGGGGATACCAAAAGCAATGGTTCGTCAACTTGCAAAATGGCAATCCTTATCTGTCTGGGACAAACCCTCCACCCCTTGTTTGGCAAGTCGTTTCCCATATGGGATAGAGATTGATCTGCAAAAAATTCAACAAGTTGCCTGTGCGGAAGATTATTTAAAGCGGATTGGATTTAATATTGTTCGGGTTCGCTACCATCAAGAAGTTGCCCGGGTTGAAATTCCAGTTGAGTCTTTTGATTCGTTCCTTATAAAACGAGACGTAATTCATCATCATTTACAACAGTGTGGTTTTAAGTATGTATCTCTCGATTTACAAGGGTTCCGTAGTGGCAGTTTGAATGAGGGAATAAAATGAGCAAAGTTCTATATATCGATCCATACTCCGGCATTAGTGGTGATATGTTATTAGGTGCTTTTTTGGATGCAGGCATGCCCATAACGACTTTAGAAAACAGTTTTAAAACCTTGAATTTACCGGAACCCTATCAGCTGACCTTCCAATCCGTGATGAAAGGTGCGATTCAAGCCGGAAGCTTTAAGATTGATTTGGAAAGTGATTTTAAACATGGTCATTCCCATCACCATCGTCACATGTCCGATATTCGTACAATCATTAGCGATAGTGGTTTATCGCAGAGCATTCAAGAAAACGCGCTTAGGATCTTTAACGTACTGGCAGAAGCGGAAGGAAAGGTGCATGGAGTAGCACCAGAACAGGTTCATTTTCATGAGGTTGGAGCTACCGATTCAATCCTGGATATTGTCGGGATCTGTGTTGCCCTCGACTATTTTGAAATAGATGAAGTATTTAGTGGCGCAATACCCTGGTGTGAAGGCACGGTTCATAGCCAACATGGGCAAATGCCATTACCAGCGCCTGCTACGTTGGCATTACTGACCCAATGTAATGCGCCAATGCGTCCATTTTCATCTACGATGGAATTGGTTACGCCAACCGGGGCTGCCTTCCTGGCTGCTTTCGCTAAGTTTGAAAAACCTGCTTTGACATTAGAAAGGCAGGGGAGTGGGGCAGGATCGAAGGATTTAGACTGGCCAAATATCTTACGGATAGTGATCGGGGAGAAGATACAAACTAACCGTCCGGAATATGTGGTGATTGAAACCAACATCGATGATATGAACCCGCAGGTTTATGGGTACCTGATGGATCGCTGTTTTGAAGCGGGGGTGGTTGATGTAACATTCGAACCAATTCAGATGAAGAAGAATCGTCCAGCTATGAAAATAGCGATCATTGCTGAGCAATCACTGGAAGAAAAAATCGCAAATTTACTTTTACGCGAAACGACAACCTTCGGTGTCCGGGTTTACCCCATTCAGCGTTATGAAGCAGAGCGCGATGTGATTACCATTTCCAGTATGTGGGGGGATGTTCGTGTAAAGAGGAAATGGATGGACGGGAAAGTCATACAACAAGTACCGGAGTATGAGGATTGCAAACGAATCGCTGCAGAAAATGATTTACCCATCCTGGAAGTCATGGAAGCCATTAAACAAATGTCCCTCCTTTAAAAAGGATTAATCGGTAGCACTTTTCCAGGACTCCATTCCAAAACAAGTTATTTCGTGATAGATGGGTATTATTAGAAATTTGAAAAATTTTAAATTACCAATTCCCTTAAAGTATAATTTGAGAGGCAAGTGCATGGATGGGAAAGAAAGGGAAAATGAAAAACTTTAATTTTAAAAGCCCAACACAAATTGTGTTTGGTAAAGGAACAATTGCCAAATTGGATGAATTGCTACCTCAGGATCAGAAAATTCTTGTGACCTATGGTGGCGGTTCCATTTTTAAAAATGGTGTCTATGATCAGGTAAAAGCCGCTTTGGGTGATCGGGAAGTTGTGGAGTTTGGCGGGATTGAAGCCAACCCAACCTATGAAACCTTAATGAAGGCAGTTGATATGGTTAAGCAGGAAAATGTAGAATTTTTACTGGCTGTCGGCGGGGGATCGGTATTGGATGGCACCAAATTCATTGCCGCCGCAGTGCCCTTTGAAGGGGAAGACCCCTGGGATTTATTGAAGAAGAATGCACCTGTCAAGCGTGCGATCCCATTGGCGAGCGTTCTGACCTTGCCGGCAACCGGATCAGAAATGAACTCGGGCTCTGTCATTTCCCGGAAATCCACCCAGGAAAAATTGAGTTTTGGGGATTGGAAACTAGCTCCGCAGTTCTCTATTCTCGATCCGGAAACAACCTATAGCTTGCCGAAAAACCAGATTCGCAACGGCATTGTTGATAGCTTTATTCATGTGATGGAGCAGTATCTGACCTATCCTGTAAATACGCCACTGCAGGATCGTCAGGCGGAAGCCATTCTTAAGACGCTGGTGGAGGAAGCCGATGCGATTTTATCTGAACCAGCAGATTATGATGCCCGCGCCACCTATATGTGGTCAGCCACCAACGCGTTGAACGGAACTTTGAGTTGTGGGGTGGTGACCGATTGGGCAACGCATGTCATAGGTCATGAAATCACCGCATTTTATGGGTTGGCACATGCCGAAACGCTGGCAATTGTGTATCCTTCTTTGATGCACTACAAAAAAGAGCAAAAACGAGACAAGATCCTGCAATATGCGCAACGCGTTTTCGGTCTTTGTGAACTACCCGGTCATGATTTGGTGGAAGAAGCTATTCGCGCCACAGAAGTCTTTTTCCATCGGATTGGGATGCCAACCCAATTAAGTGATTTCGGCATCAACGCGCAGGAAGCTGCTCAAAAAATTCGTGATCGATTTATCGAACGGGGTACCAAGATGGGTGAACATCGTGATATTTACCCAGAGGATGTGTATAAAATTCTGATGATGGCTAGTTAGATTGCAAAGAGCAAAAAAAAGAATGAGCGTTTGAACTGCACCCCAAAAGTTGGACAATAAATCCAACCAATAAAAAATGATTGAGCGAAAATGGATGAAATAAATAACCAGTTGGTACAACCAACAAAATAAGCAAATATGGCTGGGTAATACGCCTATGAACGATTACTCTCGCCCAATATTCTTTTCGATCAAATTTATTGGATCGGACTGTTAGAAAAAAGACGGTAAAGATTAATGGAATCGCCCCACCCAGGTAGTGAAAGATTGAGCGTAGTTCCTCACTTAAGATTGCAAATAGCCAGCATGACCAGGTCAGGAGTAAAACAATGGTTAGAAATAACCAAATGTTATTAGAACCTTGAAATCTCTTGTTTTCTTTGCTTTCCACAAACTTAATTTTATTAATTTTTCGTTTTTTACCCTGTCAATCAGGGCAGATATCGTAAAACGAAAGGATAGTTTTGGTACAATAATTGCAAGAATCAGTCACCTTACAAATTTGTTAACTGGAATTTTCAAAATTTGTTCGGTTTGTTAGGGAAGGCAATGAATTTACCTCTAAAAAACCCTTATAATCTAAATAGAGTATTTGTGGATGCAAACCATGCACAACATTGTTATTCAGAAAGAGCACCAGAATCGAATGAATCATATGCCGGATGAAGAATTTTTCATTTCAGGAAAAGTTCTTTTAAGCTACCTGAATGAGCTGGTAACGTTGGTGGGGGATAAGAGCGTCATTATGATTTTAAAAAGATCCAGGTGGATCGAAAAAATGAGATCACCGAGCATAACACGATTTGAAAAAACAATTCCCTATAAAGCATTGGTGGATGTCAACTATCAAATAGAGGACATTTTTGGCAATTCCGCGTTAAGAACTTTAATTTATTCCGCAGCTAAACGCAGTTTTCCCCGCACCTTTGGTAATACCGAAATTGTGCGTGATACATTAAACTGGTTACAAAAAAGCCCTGAAAGTACGCTCCGATTACGAGCGAGTTTGGAAGCCATCAGCCATTTGATGCAAGCAACCAGTTTTCAAAAGATAAAAATCGAAGAAAGCTCAAGTCATTACCACCTGAACATTTCAAATTGTGTAGCCTGCTGGGGGTTAGAAAAACAGAAATATCCGATTTGTTTCTATAATGTTGGGATGATTCGTGGGGGGTTACATTATTTGTTCGGCGAGGATATGTACCCTGTGCAGGAATTAGCCTGCCACGGTACAGGTGATAATTTCTGCGAATTTATCATACGTAAATTTCCATTCAATGAGAATGAAAAAGGTAGTGGCAAGACGGGTTTCCTGACACTACCTGATCATCTAAAATAAATCTAAATAACTGGTTTTTGGATCCTCTGGCAAATTTTCTTCCGAATCATTGGTAGAGGATGCTTCTCCAACCTCATCCAAATCCAAATCTTCTTCCTCTTCCGGATTGACCATTATTAAAGTTTCGATTATTTCATCACCATTCGTGTCTTCACCATTGCAAGCAGGTTCCTCAACGATGGATTGTCCAATGTTGTCATCGACATGGAAGGGGACCTCAATCAGCACAATGTCTTTATCATCTCGCAGCAAGTTCCTTAACCGTGAGGCGGTTTGGTTGTGTAACCAGGAAGTCCATTTACTTTCGGAGATAAATTCTGGAACAACAACCGTAGTCAGTTGATCCTTAAATTCATAGTCATTGACATGCTTAATATAATTGATAATTGGGCTGAGAATATCACGATAATCGTACTGAATTTTGATTAACTGTAACCCTTCTGTGATATCACCAAATCGTTTCCAACGTTTCTCAAAACGTCGTTTACTTCTTTCGTCTGTAAACACAGTGAGCACACGTACATCGGTTGAAATACGGCTGGCGTATTGCATTGCTAATAATGTTCCGCGGTGAACATCAGCGATAGGGACAATAACAACATCGGCAACACCGCAGCTCTGTTTTACTGCCATCCCCTGGGTTGTTAATGCTTCGGCAACTTTCTCATAATGTTTGTTAATGGAGAAAAACAAGATGATTACCAATGGAATGATGACTGCCACAATCCAGGCACCTTCGATAAATTTGGTCATAAGTAGGACAAGAAAGACGATGGATGTTACGGTAGCACCGAGCGCATTGACAGCGCGTTTCCAACCACTTCCTTTTTCATAATGAACTTTGGTAACTTTCGTTTTTAAAACTTCCCCTGGTTTTAGCTTTCCTATCCTGCCCATCAAGCGGAACATCCCGGCCTGTGAGAGGCTGAATCCCAGCATTACGCCTAGTGCGTAAAGTGGTAACATCGCAATTTCATTGGCTTGAAAGATCATAATAATTATGAAAGCTAAAATAGACAAAGTGACAATTCCTGCACTATAAACCAAACGGTCACCACGAATCATCAACCAACGAGGCATAAAGTTATCTCTTGCCAGGAAGAAGGATAAACGCGGAAAATCCTGAAAGCCAGTATTTGCAGCCAGGAAAAGAATGGCAGCTGTGAAGAACTGTACCCAGAAATAAACGATTCCTGTGCCGGTTGCACGCCTTGTGAGTTGGGAAAGGATACTCTCTGCCTCCTCAGGGATAAGCAGAAGATGGGTTGCCAGGAAGGTGATCCCCACAAAGAGGGTCATTGCGATAATGCCCATTGCCACCATTGTAATGGCAGCATTCCTGGATTCGGGAGGTTTGAAGGCCTTGACACCATCGCTGATGGCTTCAATGCCGGTTAGGGCGGTACAACCTCCGGCAAAGGCTCTCAATATTATCCAGATAAAGAGGAATCCCGTTGCCTCGGCCTGTGCTTGCACGACATGCGGAGTGATTTCCATAGGCGTTGCACCAAAAATCCCAAAATAGCGGACAAGGCCTATCACAATTACCACCAAAACTCCTGCCACAAAAGCATAAGCTGGGATAGCGAAAATCGTTCCACTTTCGCGCACACCACGTAAATTAATCCAGGTTATCAAAATTAACACAACCAAGGCAATGTATACCCTGAAATCGAATAATTCCGGAATCGCGGATGTTACAGCTCGTACCCCTGCGGAGATGGATACTGAAACAGTAAGGGTGTAATCAACCAATAATGCAGCAGCTGCAACCAGAGATGGAACCTTACCAAGGTTATCTTTGGAGACCATATAGGAGCCGCCACCTTCAGGATAATGCATGATCGTCTGAACGTAACTGAAGATGACTAACAAAACCAGCATAGCCACAGCTAGACCGATTTGCATGGTCATTGCCAGTGCACCACTCCCCAAAACAATGAGTACGTGCATAATTGCTTCGGTGGCGTACGCATTACTACTGATAGGATCGGAAGCAAAAATGGCCAGACCCCGTTTTTTGTCCAACCGCTCATGCGAATCGCGACTGGTGGGAAAGGGTTCACCGATGAGAAAGCGTTTAATTGTTGAATAACCCATAATCAAAATCCTTTAAATAAACCTGATAACAATAAGTAAATAATCAACGATAATTCAATCCAGAAACTAATCAAAAAAATTATTATTAATTGCCGAACCTTTTCTACTATGGTTTGGAAAGCGGCGGTGGGTAAATTCCCGAAAAGTGCTTCCATGCTAATAAACGCGCAGATTCGATGTTGATATTTCCCCCAAAATGGTTCAACTTTGAATGAGTATGTTTAATATGGAAATTGAAGCCATGGCAAAATTGCTGCGCCTGGAAACTGCATTGTAGTATATATCTAATAATTAAGAGGCTATTGTTCATCAAATTCGTATTAAATGCTCCACCAGACGATATCTTACCTTTGATTATAACTGATGTCAATGTGAAATTTTTCCTTATCGATTGTGATTCGCCATAATTAATGTTGAATATTTCATTTGGCTTTATCCCAATTGGTGAATCAATCCGATCAATGAGTGTTTATTCAATCAAATGATCTGAAAATCAGCAGCTATAAGATTAGTTGTGAAGAAACTGGTTAAATAAAATCATTCAGGAATTGGATAACTCCTGAATGATAGAAAAGCTAAAACAGACAAAAAGATTAACTTTTCCCGTTCAAGGCAGGTAAATCAGAAAACACCTTTTGGAATTCTATGGCACCTTTGTGATCGGTAATCGCCAATACTTCATCACCAACCTCGAAAACGGTGTCGCCATGTGGCATCACGACTTCACCCTTGCGGAAAATCGCAGCCAGGACACATTGTTCCGGTAAATTCAGATCCTTAATCGCTTTGCCAATTGCAATTGCACCTGGTGGGATTTTCTCTTCAACCAGTGCGTAGTTCCCCTTGCGTAATTTTAGCAAAGTCATCATATCACCCAGTGACATTTCTTCTTCAATCAGACTGGAGATAATTTCAGCCTGATTAACCGGGACATCTACCCCAAAGCGCTCATTAAATAACCAGGCATGACGGGGATTATTGACTCTGGCGATGGTGCGGTTGATTTTAAATCTGGTTTTTGCAATGTAGCAAAGCGCCAGATTATCCTCATCATTGGTGTTCACTGCAGCAAAAACATCAGCTTTTTCAAAACCTGCATGTTCCAAAATGGTTGTATCTAATGGATTTCCTTCGATAATGACTTCAGTTGGTAATTCTTTATGCAAACTTGAAAGTACCTTTGGTCGTGATTCAATCACTTTTACGGTGTGATCTTGTTTTAAGAGCATGCGAGCCAGATAGGTACTGGTACGTCCACCACCTGCAATTATTATGTACATATCAGACCTCCTGCCCCTGTTTCATAATTTTCTTGCGGATCGATTCAATACCAGCGTGGGTAGCACTGAAATTCAAATGGTCATCCGCTTCAAATTCCTCATCAATACCGGGGATGAAAGATCTGCCACAACGAGTAATGGATGCCAATATGGCTTCTCCAGGTTTCAGCTCCAGGTCTTTTACATTTTTTCCAACCCAATTTTCCGGGATGATTACCTGATAATAATCAACGGCACCATCGCCAAACGAGTAAATCACCTTGAATTGTTCATTCAAAATCATTTCTTCCAGTCGAGAAGCACCCCAGCTGGTACCACTGATGGTTTCTAAGTTGAATAAATGGAAGATTTCACTGACCATTGGTTCAAAATTACGCGCAACTACATTTTTAATATTGAAAAATTCTTTAGCCACGCGACCAATTACCAAATTGGCTGAATCACTGCTGGTAACTGCTGCAACCGCATCTGCTGATTCAATCCCAGCTCGTTTAAGAACATCCTGACTGCAAGCGTCACCAGTCACGAGATGCCCTTTGAAACCAGGTTTGAGCATTTCAAAAGCTGATTCTTCCAAATCGATTATCGATACTTCGTTTCCGTGCTGATAAAGCAGGTGAGCTAATTCCGAACCTAAACGACCACAACCTACAATTAATACTTTCATAACTAATCCTTTTTATTCAACCTGATAAGGAACTTCAACAATCACAATATCTTTCTGTCCCATTAACACTTTGCGTAAGGTATCTGCCGTTCGCATGTGTAAGAAATTTGACCAAATGCTTTTCGGAATGAATTGTGGTATCACGATCGTGATCATTTCATTCTCAAGGCGATTAGTGGATAATTCAGTCACGTAATCAACTAATGGTTCAACCATTAACCGATATTGGGAATCCAGGATAACCAATCGTACGCCATCGCCCCAGGTCTCCCATTTTTGTTGTAATTTATTTGTCTCATCCTCATCGATGGATACATGCACTGCGGTTATATCCTTTGAGAGTGATTCAGCATATTTTAACGCTTTCAACGTCCCTCGGTGCACACTGGCAATGGGTAATATTACCCGATGGCGACCAATGTGATGTTGGCCTGTATATTTCTCAAGGGTGAGATGAGCCGCCAGATTTTTATAATGGCGGTGGATTGACAGGAAAATTAATACAAGAATCGGCAATAGAATTACAACTACCCAGGCACCATCCGCAAACTTGGTTACTGCAAAGATGATCATTACAAAAAATGTAACAGTTGCACCAAATCCATTGATAATCATCTTAAATAACCAGGTTTTTTCGTAACGTACCACTGAGCCAGGTTCAATTTTTTCCTCACCGGGTTTCAGGTGACCACTTTTCCACCAACGATGCGCCATACCCCCTTGTGAGAGGGAGAATGAAAGAAACACACCAATCGCATAAAGCGGTATCAATCTTGACACATTGGCTTGAAAAATGATTACCAATATGGATGCAATAATTGCCAGTGATGCAATACCACGCGAATATACCAGGCGGCTACCTTTAAAGGTAAGTTGGCGCGGTAAGAAACCGTCTTTGGCTGTCAGAGCGCCTAAACGAGGGAAATCCGCAAATGCAGTATTGGCGGCCATCACCAGGATAATCGTGGTGCCTACAATGGTAGCTAGATAGAGAATACCCCGCCCGTCGAAAACCGTTCTGGCTATTTGTGATACTAATGTTTCATGTTCAGAAGGGATAGCAGCGACTTTACCGGCTAAGAAGGTGACACCGATCAACATGGATCCCAAAATCATTGCCATAAATATTAATGTAGTACCGGCATTCTTACTGCGAGGTTCACGAAAGGCAGTGATTCCATTCGATATTGCTTCCACACCGGTTACCGAGGCGGTGCCACTGGCAAAAGCTTTTAGGATTAAAAATAAACTTAATGCTTGGGGTTCGGCTAGAATGGTCAACTCAGGTGGATTAGCAACCAGTCCAAGTGTGCCTGAAAAATAGCGAACCAAACCAACGATAATGGTCATGTACATTACACCAACAAAAAAATATGTTGGAATGGCAAAGGTAATTCCTGATTCTTTGACACCACGCAAATTGATAATCATAATGAACATAATGAAAAATACAGCGATTTCCACACGCCATCGGAAAATTTCTGGAAAAGCGGATACAATTTGCGCTACTCCAGCGGATATCGAGACGGCTACGGTCAGGATGTAATCTGTTAATAATGCTGCACCAGCTATTTGTGCTGGAACTTCACCGATATTATCTCGGGCAACAATATACGCACCACCGCCATCCGGGTAGGCATGGATCGTTTGCTCATATGAAATGGTTAAAATTGTCAATAAACCAACAATGCCCAGTACCAATGGGAGAGATAATGAAAGTGATGCCATCCCGGCAGCTGCTAGCATCATCATCAATTCCTGCGGGCCATAAGCCACTGATGACATTGCATCGGATGAAAAAACCGCCAGACCGATTGCTTTACCGATCGTCTGATGGGGGGCATCGGCTGTCTGGAGTGGTTTTCCTATCAGCCAGTTTGTCAGGCTGCGTCTTGTTTTGAACTCAGCATTACGGACCTGTACAGTAGTGCCGTTATTATCGTTAATGTTCATAAATTCCTTGCTCGCGAAATGATGAATAAAAATAAATCCATTTCACAAAGGATGGGATTATATTTTCCTACTTTATTCCTGTCAATATGAATCGGCGCATTGGCGATTTACCCATCATGTTTGATCCAACATTGACAATCTCAAATCAACATAGGATATTATAATCCTAATTCAATCTGACCGGAGAAAAATTCCCACTCATCACATTCACTGCCATCCGGGAAGACACAGATGCCTACCTGGCTTCCATCTTCCATGGTGCGGATTTCAAGGCTACCACCATTTTCTTCACAGAAGACTGACGCAGGGTTGGCTAAACGCCCTAAAATCATCAACAATCTCATCCATGATCATGGAAATTGTTGGCGGTTGATATGCGGGCGAAGCAACCGGACCAGAAATTATTTCCGGGATCAATCACCATGCCCGGTTGTTTACCCCTACGGGTGAAAAACACCATTGATCATGGAAATTAATCACGGGTGGCGTAGGGGCGTAAGCATTGGGGAATGGAGATATTGATGGAAGATGGTGTTTGCCTCCCAATGCTTCGCCCGTACGATGGGAGGTTAGGTGTGCCGGGGATTGGGATAAACCCCAGTGAACCAAAACAACGGCAATCATACCCATGATCATGGAAATTAATGATTGCCGGGTGGGCGTACGGCCGTACGCCCCTACCAGTGGTGGTTGGTTAGGTCGATGTAATATTCCAAACCAGGCATCAAAACCACCATAAATGACATTTGTGATCACGAAAATCATATAAATTCGTGTAGGGGCGTTTGGCTAAACGCCCTGGAAACCAACATAAACAACACCGGTGGTGAGGCAAATTATTCATAGTCGTGTAGGGGCGGGTCTGCCCTCGGCTTCACCTACGGGGGTTCCAAACCCGCCCTGATATCCCCCATGAATCAAATCTATGATCATGGGAATTATTCGCGGAGGTTTTCGGGCGAAGCAACCGGACCAGAAATTATTTCCGGGATCAATCACCATAACCGGTTGTTTACCCCTACGGGTGAAAAACACCATTGATCATGGAAATTAATTATGGTCGGGTAGGGGCAAAGCATTTGGGAAATGAACTGTTGATAGAAATTGAAATCTGCTCCCAAATGCTTTGCCCTTACGATGGGGGTTGGTTGGATTTGTGTGATACAAAATCCGTGTAATTGAAAACCATTTTGAATCACATCCAAAATCACAGGAATTATTCGTGGAGATTTTCGGGCGAAGCAACCGGATCGGGGATCATTTCCGGGATCAATCGCCATGCCCGGTTGCTATCGCCCCTACAAGAAAAACACCATTGATCATGGAAATTAATTATGGTCGGGTAGGGGCAAAGCATTTGGGAAATGAACTGTTGATAGAAATTGAAATCTGCTCCCAAATGCTTTGCCCTTACGATGGGGGT
>JACDJB010000737.1_pt1 | contig 30297 bp, 24 predicted proteins | sample 7454121 | NCBI WGS metagenome assembly JACDJB01 (sample SAMN14253290, study PRJNA609438) | sludge metagenome | isolation source: sludge after 25d culture with pyrite | collected 2018-12-20
ATAGTGATGGAAGTTTTCTCAAAAACGCAGCTTCTCAATGACACAGGCGGCCCTAAAACGGAAGATCTTTTATATGATTTTGATCAGTTGCGTCAGTCATTCAAATCGATGGAATTTGAGAAGCTGGTTGAACAAATCGTGGAACTGCGGGAAGGAAAATTTCATGGCGGAAAGGCGGACATCATCAGGATGATCGCAAAAAAGAGATAGGATGTATCATGAAAAGATAACTAAAATCATCAAACGGCGAAGTCACCGTTATTTGTCAACCGCATACATTCAACCCGGTATTACAACGGTTTACCGGCGGGGTTTGATCCGAAAAAGAAATCGTGGATTAACGGGCAGGGGGCATCAACCTTACAAATCATAAATCAGGTGAAAGAATCTCCTTCCGGCGGAAGACATATCAGATCAATGTAAAAGATGTCATCGAAGCTTAAATCCGGCGGTTAAATGATAAATACTCAGAGCACGGCGGGGACAAGGGACTTAGGATATCCGGTTTTATAATTATTTTAATTTATGGGAATTGATTGCCATAATTATTATGTTGAAGAAGAAATGGAAGCTGAGGCCTGAGTACGAGAATGATGGCTGTTTCTTTCCCAACGAGAATAGAGAATCCTTCGATAGAATCCGTTAGTTTGCTGTCCATTATCTTCTAATATTCACCCGCATTAACATGTTTATTTGGAGTTGTTTTAATTGATAGGCATTCCGGGAAAATAGGTAAATATTTCGAAGGGAGGAGAAAAAAACAGGTAAGACATCTTTTCTTAGTTGACTGAAATTCATAAAAAAGGGGGATTTTTATGACAAGATTCAATACTTAATATTCCTGCGGCTTAATATCAACCCACAGGCCGGTTTAAGGCTCTTCTATTACCTTCCAATTCTAAATAATTAAATCTTCATCATGCCAAACCGCCAGGGTCTCAGATTTATTCTTTCAATAAATTAATATTTAATGACATTTTTAGGAAGGATAATACCATGTTGAAAAAATATCACAAGATAAGTATTACAGGTATATTTTCTTTATTATTTTCGATTTCAATGTTATTTGCTAATCCAGGCGGCAATACAATCCATTTTGACGGAATTGATGATTATGTCCGGGTGCAGGATGATCCGTCGCTGGATATGACGATGAGTTTAACGATCGCGGCATGGGTTTATTTGGAAGACTATGTTGAATGGGCCAGCATTGTTACTAAAGGCGGTTTTGACGGGGATCCTGAACTTGGTGAAAACAACTACACCATCCACCAGACTGCTGACGGAAGGTTACGTTTTACCGGCTGCGCCGATCTCCCAATTCCGCTCCCGGAATCCAATACGGTGATTCCCTTGAACGAATGGCATTATGTGGCTCTTACATTTGACGGCGCCATGCTGCGCTTTTATCTCGATGGAAGTCCGGACGGAGAGCATACCTTGTCGGGTCCGCTTTGCACTAATGACCAGCCGTTAAATATCGGGGCCGATTTTCCGGGAGGCGATGAATATTGGCATGGGATGATCGACGAGGTCCGAATCTGGAATGAGGCGCTAAAACCAGTTCACATAAAGGCTGCTATGAACGGTCATGCGGCTCCAAAAGCGTCGGCCCTGGCAGGTTACTGGCGGTTTGATGAAAGAAGCGGAATAATCGCGGAAGACAGATCAAGAAATAATAACCAGGGTCAGTTAATGAATGGCGCCTCCCGCGTGACACCCGGAGCACCTATCGGTCATTCATCCGCCGCGGCAGATTTAAATGAGTCTTTGCCAATTGTGGGTGAAACGTTCAGGATATCGAATCATCCGAATCCGTTTAATCCGGAAACCAATATAACATTTAACCTTCCTGAAGCGAATAATGTGACCATCAGGGTATTCAATGCCCTTGGACAGGAGATCAGGAGCCTGACAGACAATTATTATGACGCGGGATTCAACAGTGTGAAATGGGACGGCCGCGATAATCAAGGCGCGCTTGTGGCCAGCGGCATATATTTTTATCAGATCCGGGCAGGTAAATACACACAGATAAGGAAGATGACTTTATTCAAATAATATTTAGATCAGTTAGTGAATATTTTGATCACAATTTTACGAATCGGATTTGAATAGTGATGCTTTTTGGCTCAACAGCTTGTTTAATAACAGTTAGGCTGTGAAAATGTCAATTAATACGCTAAAGCACTTAACATAATGATGTATAATTTTCTAAAACACATATAAAAATGATTTTATAGGAAATATACAAAAAATTAAATACGTTCTTTGATGAACACTCCAAAAAAGCCGCACATATGGAAATTGCGATTTTAGAGAAATATTCAGGATTTAAAAAATATTTGTACTGATCTTTTTAATTATTCTATTGGGTAACTGAGACATAAATCTAATAGGGAGGTCATAACAGGTTAATTTGAATTATTTTAATTGTTAGATCTAACTTCAACTTTAATTACGAGGGGTACATTTTATGAGAAAATGGATCGTAACATTTATGTTTATCGTGTCCGGATTGTTTGTTTTTTCATGTATGGAACAGGATCCGGTTGCGCCTGAAAACGGCAATTTGAATGAGAATATCTCTTTATCAAAGCAAGCAGCTTCAGATGCGAAACTCGTGTCCCACGGGTCGTATATACTCATTTCTTCAACAAACAAACTTCCCGCCGGACTGGATCAGTCAGTAGCAAAAATAAACGGACGCCTGACGAATTCAATTTCTGAAATTGGTGTAGCCGTAGTGGAGTCCGCTGATCCGGATTTTATTTCCAAAGCTTCCAAAATTAAAGGTGTTAGGTCTGTGGTGAATGATTATACCGTTCAATGGCTGGATCCGAATATGAAACGAGAAGCGCTCGACGAAGATTTTGGTAATCCTCCTACCAGTGGAGATGACGACTTTTTCTTCGATCTTCAGTGGGGACATGACGCGGTGAATGCGCCCGAGGCATGGGATGCCGGCGCCAGAGGAGCGGGAGTAAGAGTCGCCGTCCTTGATGACGGAATCGATTCGGATCATCCGGATATCGCGCCAAATCTCAATACGGCATTATCAGCATCTTTTGTACCGGGTGAACCGTTTGAATATTTAGATAATTATCCAGGTGATCCATTCAGTCACGGCACACATGTGTCGGGTACAATATTAGCCGCTGATAATGGCTATGGAACCATTGGTATCGCGCCGGAAGCTGAACTGGTGATGGTAAAGGTTTTGTCATCATTTACGGGCAGCGGGGATTTTTCATGGGTGATCAACGGTATTATTTACGCGGCGAATATTGATGCCGATGTTATCAATATGAGTCTCTCCGGCAGCTTCCCGCAAAATTTGGGAAGAGAAGCGGCTGAGTTGAAGGTCGCCATAAACCGTGCGACAACGTATGCTTATCAAAAAGGCACTACGGTTATCGCGGCCGCGAGTAATGACGCGCTTGACCGGGATCATGACAAGAGTTTACTTATTCTGCCGGCAGACGGTCCAAATGTCATTCAGATCTCTTCGACAGCGCCAATCGGTTGGGCGGTTGATCCTACAACCGATCTTGATGTCTTTGCATCATCTTATTCCAATTACGGACAATCAGCGATTGATTTCGCGGCACCGGGCGGTAATTATGTATATCCGGGTAATGAATCATGTACGGTTGCGGGTATAACCCGCCCGTGTTGGGTATTTGATTTTGTGTTTAGTACCGGTTCATCCGGCAGTTGGTATTGGAGTGTAGGCACAAGTATGGCGGCTCCGCATGCCGCGGGTGTCGCGGCGCTTATTATCGGACAAAACGGCGGCTCAATGCATCCTGCTCAGGTCGAATCCGTTATGCGCCGGTCGGCTGATGATCTCGGTAAACCGGGTAATGATGATTTTTACGGCCAGGGCCGTGTCAATGCATACAAGGCAGTGACGATGTAATAATTTTTTTTCGGGGGGAGGAAAAAGGGGTGTTCCGTAAGGGATGCCCCTTTTTTTTTGAGTAAGAAGGATGAAGTAAGAATTTTAAGAAAAAAGATAAAAGAAAAAAGAAAAAAGAGAAGATGGAAAAGTGGGAAGTTGGGAAAGTTAAGCGTTAAGAGAAAAGAGTTAAGAGTGTGGGCGGCAGGAAAAAAAAGATAAAAGAAAAAAGATAAAAGAAAAAAGAGTTTAGAGAAGTAGATTCAACTATTGTGTTGCGGAATTCTTTGGGGCGAATTTTCTGTTCGAGTGTAATAATATGAAAAACGGATAAATGATCACGAGTTAAAATTCGCCAGGGCTTTTTGCTACTTTTTGGCCATTCAAAAAGTAGGGAGAAGAAGAAAAGTGGGAAGTAAGAAGTAAGAATTTTAAGAAAAAAGATAAAAGAAAAAAGAAAAAAGAGTAAGAATGGTCTGTTTCCCCCTTGGCTAGAGGGGGACTAAGGGGGTTGTTTTTGGGGTCAAAGTGGGAAGTAAGAAAAGTTAATAGTTAAGAGTGTAAGAGTTAAGAGTAGGGGCGTCCCAATTTGGGCGCCCGCATACCGTTAACCACGGCGAATAGGGTTATTACAAGGCCGTCATCCTGGAAGGATCTTCTGCTTACTTGGGAAGAGAAGAAAAGTTGGAAGTTAGAAGTAGGAAGTAAGAATTTTAAGAAAAGAGAAATAAGAAATAAGAAATCTTACAGGGATTACATGAGAATATCCATCAAATATAAATTCTATCAGGAACTAAAATCGAAGGTTATCGTACACTCAATCAGGGGTTAGAACCTCCTCTGTAAGGTCGAAAATAGGGGAACTTTCTATTTTGGGAATATATTTCTCAGGCATACGATTTTATAAATGCATTTTGTTGATCAGAACCGGATAATTCGATTACTGCATTTTCTCAAACAGGACAATTTAGGGAAAATTTGAAAAGTAAGAATGGGAGTTTAAGATGAAGGTTGATGTTAGAGACAGAAGCAATTACTATAAAGGAATGTTGTTATTGATCGGAAAAGACCGGGCAATAGATAGTACTGAAAGGGGATCTCTTCTCAAAATCGGTGAAACTCTCGGATTTAACAGGGAGTTTTGTGAACAGACAATGGATACACTTTTTGAAAATAAATATATCCTTCAGGAGCCTTTTGAATTTTCTTCAAAAGAAATGGCGGTAATTTTTCTGAAGGATGGAGTTAGAATAGCCTTCATTGATAAGGAACTTCATGTCACAGAATTTGAATGGCTTTTTTCGGTCGCTGAAAAAAACTCTATTTCCGGTGAATGGCTTTTAGAATACCTGCTGGAATTTTTAAAATCAAAAGATGAACCGCAAAATGATCAACTTGAAATTGAAAGGATCGCGGGATATCTCATTTCTCCCAGAGTCATGGTCTGATATCAGATTTTAACCAATAAAAATAACATTAACAGAAAACGGGCGATTCCTTGAAGCTTCAGGTATCGCCCGTTTGATTATATATTTCTTGATTTAAATTTTAACAGCCTGGTTATTAACAACACTCTTTCATGAAATACTATTCTTCCGTAATTTCTCCTTATTTAAGCCGGAGAATTCTATCATGGAAAAATTGCCTGACATTGACGTGACCGCTCATTTTGCCGAATTGAATCATGAATTAATTCAACTTTTAAAAAGATTGAATTCAGAACAGTGGTATATCAGGACATCGAGCAGCAAATGGGATGTTAAAGACATAGTCGCGCATCTGCTTGACGGAGATCTTAGAAGGCTATCATTCCAACGCGACAATCACCGCCCCCCGGTTCCGGAGCAACCAATAACTGATTATAACTCCCTTGTCAGATACTTGAACAGGCTAAATGATACCTGGTCTGAAGCAGCTCAAAGACTGAGTCCGCCGGTTTTGATAGAGCTGCTTGTATATTCGGGAGAAAAATTGGCGCGGCTGTTTAATACGCTAAATCCAGAAGATGAAGCCAAATTTGGTGTATTGTGGGCTGGTGAAGAAAAATCGGCTAACTGGTTTGATATTGCCAGGGAATATACAGAAAAATGGTATCACCAGCAGCAAATCAGGGAGGCTGTTGCCGCTCCGTTATTGACATCCGAATATTGGCTGTTACCGGTTATTGATACTTTTATGAGGGGCTTGCCGCATATATATAACAAAAACCATCATCTTGCAGTAAACAAGGAAGTTACTTTCAGAATTACGGGCGAAGCCGGGGGTGAATGGCTTCTGATAAATAAGAAGGGTTGGAAAATTTATAAAGGATTTAATCCGAATTCAGATTCAATCGTAGAGCTGAGCGATGATAATGCCTGGAGAATGTTCACTAAAAATATTTCGGCTCCGGATGCATTATCTCGAATCATGATAACTGGGTATATGGAATTAGGGGAAACGGTGTGTAAATTAACTTCACTGATGAAATAATTTAAAGATGAAGCCTAATTGTTTAGACGCAATTCATTTTATTGCCGCGAGCTAAAGCTCGTGGGTTATCAGGGAATTGACGGAGTAGGTTGAGCCTTGGATTCACGCGGTTAATCAGTTGTCCCCGATCTAAAGATCGGGGCTATGAATTTCCGGTGAAGGTCTCCCGGACGGCACCGGTTTGTTTTATTGCCACGAGCTTTAGGTCGTGGGTATCAGGAAATTGACGGAGTAGGTTAAGCCTTGGATTCGCGCGGTTAATCATTTGTCCCCGATCTAAAGATCGGGGCTATGAATTTCCGGTGAAGGTCTCCCGGACGTCCCCGGTTTATTTTATTGCCACGAGCTTTAGGTCGTGGGTATCAGGAAATTGACGGAGTAGGTTAAGCCTTGGATTCGTGCGGTTAATCATTTGTCCCCGATCTAAAGATCGGGGCTATGAATTTCCGGTGAATGCTTTCCTTACAGCATTGATCCATTTTATTGCCACGAGACTTCCCGAATCATCGGGACAACTTCCAGCGTAATCATGCAAAAAATGGGAATCCAAATCTAAACAAAAAAAAAGACTGCCCCTTTTGGGACAGCCTCTTTCCACAGCGGTCCGGACGAGACTTCCCGAATCATCGGGACAACTTCCTGCGTAATTGCGAATAAATGGGAATCCAAATCTAAACAAAAAAAGGGAAATCCAAAGATTCCCCTTCTCAAAGCGGTCCGGACGAGACTCGAACTCGCAACTTCCTGCGTGACAGGCAGGTGCTCTAACCAATTGAACTACCGGACCAGATAACCATTCTTATATATTTTCAAAAGAACATTCGTTTTAAACGAGTCCTAAATATAAAGAAGATTTTATGATCTGTCAACATCCCGAAGGCATTTTATATGAGTTATTTAAAAATATTTATTAATATTCGGCGCGATGGTATTTTTGTACCTTTGATCATGATATGGATCATCGCGATGAGGAAATTACTTTTATAAGATTATATTAATAGAAATTTAGATATTTGGCTCAAATTTAATATATTTAAACATTGCTTGTAAAATTTTATAATAGAAAAGGATTTACGAAAATGCTTGATCGAAAGGAAAAGTTAGCCAGGCTGATCCAGATCGGTATCGATGTTAACCATATTCGTGATCTTGATGTGTTGTTGGAGAAAATTCTGAGTGAGGCCCGGGCTCTTGTATGTGCCGACGCCGGATCTATTTATATAAAAGAGGATAGTAATCTTAAATTCAGCTACGCGCAGAACGACACACTGCAAAAAAAATTACCTCCCGGTAAAAAACTAATTTACACCACTTTTTCAATGCCGATTAACAATCATTCAATTGCCGGATTTGTCGCCAATAATGGGAAAACGCTTAATATCCCTGATGCTTACCAAATTTCAACTAATCTGCCATTCTCTTTCGACAAGAGCTTTGATGAAAAAGTTGGGTATGAAACGCATTCCATTCTGGCCGAACCTCTTCAAAACACCAGAGGGCAAATCATCGGCGTGCTGCAGTTAATCAACGCTAAAAACGATTCCGCTGAAATTGAACCCTTTGATGTCGATGACGAGCCGCTGATACAGCATTTTGCCAACTATGCGGCTAATGCCATCGAGCGCGCTCAGCTTACACGGACAACTATTATGCGAATGATTAGTATGGCGGAACTGAGGGATCCCAAAGAGACAGGCCCTCATGTAAACAGGGTGGCGGCATATTCACTGGAATTGTTTGAGGCCTATGCCAAAAAGAGAAATATGCCGAAGGATGCCGTTGAAAGCCAGCGCGATTCTTTACGCATGGCAGCCATGCTTCATGATGTCGGTAAAGTGGCTATCTCCGATCTGATTCTCAAAAAACCCGGCCGGTTCACCGATGATGAATATGAAATCATGAAACAGCATACGATTCTGGGAGCAAGGCTTTTCAAAGACGCGCGATCGGAATTCGATGAGATTTCGGCTGAAGTGGCGCTGAATCACCACGAACGGTGGGATGGTTTGGGATATCCCGGTTTCGTCGATGTTACAACCGGCGAGCCATTGGCCGGCTATGGTGACGGTAACGGAAACGCCAGAGGAAAGCGGGCAGATGAAATTCCACTTTTTGGCAGGATCGTTGCCCTTGCGGATGTGTATGACGCCTTGTCGTCGAAACGCGTATATAAAGAGGCCTGGAATGAAGAACAAGTCCTGGAGGTACTCAAAGCGGAAAGCGGCAAGCAATTTGATCAGGAATTGGTCGAGGTGTTTTTTGAGATTCTTGATGTGATCCATTCAATTCAACAACGATACCCGGATCAAGCTGAATAGATTATTCAAATTCTAAGACCTTTCCCCGGTTTAAGATTTAAATTGATTATGCCGGGTGACTTTGGTAAGGTCTGTTATATCTGCATTCATTTTCATGTGTTTTATTTGTAAAAATTTTATATTTTCAATATTGAGTCCATCCATTCTATCCGGAGATTTTTTATGGTTGAGTTAATATATTTTGGATCAGGATTTCTGGTTGGCGCCGTTCTGATCGGGCTGATCATGGTGAGACAGCAAAAACACACACAAAAGCTGACTGAGGATCTACTAAGGCGATCGCAGGAAGAGAAGACGCGTGAATTCGAAAGTCTGCTCGGCCAGGTAAAAGACGCGTTTGGTTCATTATCTATGGAAGCCTTGAGCAAAACAACAGGTGAATTTCTGAAGCTGGCCAATGAAAAATTCAGCGAACAATCCAAAAACAGTCAGCAAAACCTTGATTCGAAAAAAGCGCTTATCGACCAGACTCTGGTGAGGATGAAAGAAGATTTGAATAAAGCTACCGAGCAAATAGAAAAAATTGAAAAAGAAAGAAAGCAAAGTTTTGGCGCCATAGAACAGCAGCTGAAAAATTCTCAGGAACAGACACTCCGTTTGCAGCAGGCCACGAATCAGCTTAATACCGCGCTCTCCCATTCTCAGGCAAGGGGGCAGTGGGGTGAACGAATGGCAGAAGATGTTTTAAGAATGGCCGGTTTTATCGAAGGCATAAACTACCTAAAGCAAAAATCCATCAGCCAGGGCAGTACCCGACCCGATTTCACCTTTCTTTTGCCGCATAATCTGAAGGTAAACATGGATGTTAAATTTCCACTTAACAACTACTTGGCCTATCTGAATGCGGAGTCTGATCAGGATAAAATTCAGTTTAAAGCCCAGTTCCTTAAGGATGTTCGGCAACGGGTCAAGGAAGTGACCACCAAAGATTATATCAATTCCGCGGACAACACGGTGGATTATGTGATCGTTTTTATCCCGAATGAACAGGTCTATGCATTCATCAACGAAAATGATAAAACCATTCTGGATGAAGCCCTTAAAAACAAAGTGATTTTAAGTTCCCCAATCACACTATACGCGGTATTAGCGGTGATCCGTCAGGCGGTGGATAATTTCAATCTTGAAAAAACGGCGGCGCAGATCCTATCGCTATTGTCTGAATTCAATAAGCAATGGGACAATTTCAAAAACGGGATGGATAAAATGGGAAAAAGACTGGAGGATGCTCAGAGAGAATATCAGTCTCTTATCTCAACCCGAACAACAAAGCTTGAGCGCCCTCTGCAAAAAATTGAAAATATTCGAAGTATTACCGAATTGGCGCTACCCGGAGAAAAGAAACCGGGTGACGATGAACAGGAAACGATTTTGTAAATTTAGAGAATGGACGATATGGAGCGATATCAAAAAGAAAGATTGAATACCAGACGATTTTTTAATCGTATTTCATTTATCTTCCCGATAATAGAGAAAAATCTTTTACCGGAATATCGGAAGACAATCGCGGACTTTAACCTGAACCCGCAGCTTTCAGTGCTGGATCTGGCAACAGGAACAGGAATCCTAGCGGGCGCATTCGCGGAGCGAGGGCATCGCGTGAAAGGACTTGATTTTGCGGAGAATCTTCTAAATCGCGGCAAAAAGAATTTTCCGCGCGTAGATTTTAAAAAATTTGACCTATATAACTTAAACGAAATAACCAATTCGTCTTACGATATTGTATCGACCGGGTACTTTCTCCATGGCCTTTCGGCAGATTTCAGAAAACAGATTTTAAAAGATGCCGCTCGTATTGCCGGAAAATATGTGGTCGTGTTTGATTACTGCTGCAAGGGTAACTGGTTCGTCCGATTGATTGAGTGGATCGAAGGGCCAAATTATCCGGGATATATAGCGGAGTCACGGACGAAGGAATTTAGCGACGCTGGATTAAATGTTGAGCGTGAACTGCGTACATCTGATTTTGGCAGCGCCTGGCTTTGCAGTAAAATATGATTAAATTGAGTTAATAGGCCCCTTTTAAAATAAATGATATTTGCGCTTAACAACCAAGTAAACTTTCATGACCCCTGATGATATTATCGAGATATACGTTAGCCCAAATTTACTGAATAAAGCATTGGCGGAATCGAAAACCTACGCGGTGATCTCACTGCCATGGACGATCAACCGTATGCGGTATGTTTCATCCCGGGATGGTTTTGAAAAAAGGCTGCGGAATATCATTCTTGGAAAACTTCCGGAAATTTTCCTGCGTGAAGCATTTCATAAGTTAAATATACCTGCCGATTTTACCAGGGGTAGCACACCCTATTGGCAAAGTGACCGATTTGATATGATGATTGAAATAAACGGCGAACCGGAAGAGTGGGATATTAAAAGCCTAAACATTGACCTGGGGAGAGTGAAGCCCGATGAGATCATGGATTTACCGGTGTTGGTACCAAATAATTATGGAATGGATCAGTGGTCAAAACGGGAAAAATGTTCAGATCGTATGTGCCGGAGAAAACGATTTCTTTTTACCTATTTAAATTCACTGGGATTGAACGTCCGGCTTTCAGGGGAGCAATATCTAAATTTTCAAAAAGTTGTTGAGAACAAAGCGTATTATGAAAATCAAAAAGACTATATTCTGAGAATGGTAAGTCCGATTGAGGTAACGTTGGGTAAAAAAGAAGCTTTACTAATGATTGCGGGTTGCGCGGGACCCGAAGAATGGCGTTTTTTCAATGATATTCCCACAGGCACCAAATTTTTGAACGGATTGTTTACGACGAGGATAAAGAATAAGGGCTGCACAGTTCGGGAATTACATACCATAAAAAATCTTATCCGGATTGATGACCGAAATATTTCTCTATAAAAACAAAATCACGTAGATGTTGAGCTTTAAAAAGTTACATTGCAGGATTAAGTATAAAATTAATTAGCAGAGTTAGAAGATCTTCCGGAAAGTCAGGCAGTATTGATGGAATGTATTGCTGACCCAGGCATTTCCATAGCCGTAAGGAGCAATCCGGATATCATCCTGCAGCCAGAAATTCAGATCGCATAATTCCATTTCGGGGGCCAGTTTTTCCGCCAGGTCCCAGGCGAAAGTATAAATAGTCCCCTTCTTCTTGATGTTTTTAACAATAATGGTCATGTGCCCGCCGGATTTCAGACGCGAGATGACTTTATCATAAATCCGAATTAATTTTGCCAGGAATATATCGTATTCGGCGCAATTCCCAAGATCAGTGTCAAGGTCGGAATAGTTGGTCAGCAGATCCTTGTCGCGGCGTTTTTGCTGAGTCTCCGCGCCTTTCATATTCAGCATATCCCAGTAGGGGGGAGATGTTATAATATAATCAAACTCTGAAGGGAATCCGGCTGTTCTGTCAAAAAAATATGCATCTCCGTGGGCAATCATAAAGGGATGATTACCATCTGTCCCTGGTATTTTATTATTCCCGGAAAACTGCTTCAGCCTTTCGACTGCGATCCTGTGAAAATGCTCGGTAATTTCACAACCGTAGGCGAGACGGCCCGTTTCGAGAGCAGCCATCTGTGTGCTTCCCGTTCCTGACATGGGATCGAATACCGAGTCACCCGATTTTGTATATTTCTCTATAAACCGGCTGATCAAAACTTCGGGAAATTTTGCGGGATGCAGTTTTACTTTTTCATGACGAGGCGGTGGTTTTAGAATAAACCATGACGGGAGATCGGGCTTGTTGAAATTACGGCCGGGGCCATATTTCACATCGGTTGATGCTTGCGGGGCAGTTAGAGTATGTCTGAAATTTAAGGCATAAAAAATATCAGATCCGGTATGCGGGAAATTTTTATCGCCGGAATCAGATCCGTTGACGCATCCCAATTTCTCATCCTTCATCTCAAAATATTGAGTGACCAATTTGCCCACATGCCAGGCGGACGGATAAAAATTATTACCGGATTCATGATTTCGGACTAAAATTGTGAGGTATCGTTTAGGTTCTAAATAATTATATATTTGTTTGAGAATCGGGGTCAGCGTGTTCATAAAATAATTGATCACGCCTTCTTCGGTATCAAGAGTTTCATTTTGTAAATTTATGACGGCGTAAGAGATCTTTTCAGTCAATGAATCCTGCTCAATATCTATGATTCTTCGTCCTGTCAGGCGCTGAAGGTCAAGAGCTTCATAGTCAATCCCATACACAGCGACTGCCGAAGGCGTCTCCTCCGGATTGTTCTCTTTTGTAAAAAAACGGATAAAATCCGGCATGGATGAAACGTCAGCGATATACCACGACTTGAGAAATTTCATATATGATTTGGAATCGAGATCGTTCAAACGGTTTTTCATTCTGAAGTATGATTTCTTTTGCTTTAGATGGTGTAGAATTTAATATTCAATTTAGGATAACAGATCAATCTAGTCACCGGTTTCTATATAAATGTAACCATCCAGTTCTTTAACCGGATAGGTTTTCAGCTTTAGCTTATCGTTATTGATGAAAGCTCCCGTTTCCAGACTGAAAGACCATCCGTGATGAGGGCAGACGGCATGACCGTCCTTCGCGAAACCATCACTGATCGGAGCGCCCTGATGAAGGCAAAAATTCCGCAAGGCGTAAACGATTCCCTGATGTCGAAACAGGGCGATTTTTATACTATCGATCACAACCGCTTTGCTGAATCGCTCTTTAACTTCGTTGCTTTTGGCCGCTTTAATAAATGACATTACAATGATACTTCTTCTTTTAAGCGATACCCTTTGTCGGTCAGTTCGACCGTTCCAGCGGCGCGGAACGGGTCATGCTCAAATACAAGGATCCAGTTGCCTTCAACTGCCTTAGGAAGAATGCGTTTCTTCTCGGCCAATGTTGCCAGTGGATTATTGTCATATCCCATGATATAAGGAAGCGGGATATGTGAAGCGGTCGGAATCAGATCGGCGCAATAAAGCAGGGTCTGATGACCGTCCGAAATTTTTGGCAGCTGCATACCCTGTGTATGGCCGAATACGACGAGCAGTTCTATTCCGGGAAATAGTTCCATGGGCCCGGAAAGTTCCTGAAGCTTACCGGCATCCAGGATGGGCTGATAATTTTCAGGCATATAACTGGCGCGGTCTTTTTCAGAAGGATTATTTGCCCAGCTCCATTGTTCTCCCTGCACGTAAAAAGTGGCGTTGGGAAAAGTCAGTTGAACTTTTCCGTCCTGATCAAAATAAGTGGCGCCTCCGATATGATCGAAATGGAGGTGGGTCACAATGACATCGGTTATGTCTTCGGCGGACAATCCTTCTTTAGCAAGCCCCTTGTGTAGTTCATGAACGGAATGATCTACGCCATAAATTTTGGAGAGCTTTTCATCCATTTTTGTCCCAACCCCGGCATCAACCAAAATAGTTCTGCCGTTACCTTTAATCACAAGGGTCCTTAACGCTAAACGGATACGATTGTATTCATCCGCGGGATTGGTTTTATTCCAAAGTGTTTTCGGAATAATTCCGAACATCGCGCCGCCATCAAGACTCGCGTATCCTGTTTCTATTGAAAAAATTTCATAGTTGCCGATACGAATCATTTATTCCTCTTTCTTTATGACAGTGCCGGGGTCAGATATTCAAATAATTATCCAGCCAGTGTTCGGTTAAATCACAAACCGTCTCATAGGCGGGGGTAAGCGTAACAATCGGATGCCGGATATCAAATGTATGACCGGTATTCTCAAGCAGTTCAAGCCTTTTTACCTCGGCCTGACAATTCTCGAAAAGCTCCTCACTCTCTGCCGCGGGCACGGAAGTATCTTCGAGCCCATGAATAAATAATGCCGGAATTTCTAATTTTTCCGCTGCCTTAATAAGATCAAACCGGGTTTTATTTTTTTTCAGGTCATCCCAGAATGTTTTGTTAATTGGCATCATCTGTTTTGTACGTTTGTTTTCTATGCTTAAAACGCCATTTTCCTCCCATTCCCTGATCTGGTCATCAGAAAAACGAAAAAGATTGGAAACCGTCGACCAGGTAACCAGAGCTTGAATATCTTCACTCATCTCGATCGCTGTCAGAAGGGCAATGGCGCCGCCCCGGCTGTGCCCGATCAGGCCAAGCCTCTCGGGATCGATAATTCTTGACCCGATTTCACCGCTTTTTATTGCTTCTATAATACACTTAAGGTCATTTAACTCATGCGAGTAAGTATTATCAGCAAATTTGTCAAGTTCAGTAAATTGACTGGGGTCAAGGCCGATTCCGTTTCTGGAAAAGTTAAAAGTTAAAGTGACATATCCACTTGAAGCCAGACGTCTGGCGATATCAGGAAAAAATCCCCAGTCTTTAAATCCTTTGAATCCGTGGACAATTATAACCGTCGGTGCGTTGCGCGCGTCTTCACGATATTGAATATCAATATGGATGTCTTCATTATCATGGTTCTTTAGCGTATAGCTTTTGCGAATCATTTCCTTCCTCTTAACTATTTAACCAGGTGAATTACTGAGTACCGATATTTAGAATGTTTTTCTTTCTGTAAAATAAATTTAATCTATAGATATAACTTTACCGCATAATTAACCGCATTCTGAACAATGTGAATATTTCTCGGATATTTCAAGGCTCTTGCCATCCTTCTTGCTGAATTTAAAAAGATCAGCCCTGCCGGATCCTGATCTGCTCCCTTTTCACAAACCGAAAGAACCAGTGGCTTGAATAATTTGTTTTCATTCTCACCGGTTTTGTTCAATCCTGCAAACTGTGCCGTTGCCGATGTTTCATCCTTATCAGAAATTGCTTTTCCGATGCCTTCAATACTACCGCTAACATTTTCAGTCTTCCGATTATCAGGCGTCGGGAAATCATTAAAAGAACGGGCAATATAAGCGGCCAGGTTTCCCCAGATTATCTGATATTTTGCTGATGCGTACCGGTAAGCCTGACGGGCATGGGTCAGGTAAACCGCGTTTTCCCCCTTTTTGCCAGGATTTACCGAAACTCGAAGAAAATAATCGGGGTAATTGATTTTATCCGCCTGGACCGGTTCGATCCATTCTCCGGATGTATCATTTCTCAAGTTGACCAGATAGCGGATGACATTAAAGACAAGATCTTCGCTGTTATCCCATTCGAGAAATTCCAAACCCTTGCTTGTCGCATTGGCCAATATCAGCGCCTGATGCCCGGCTTCCGAATAATAGCCGGAAGCGATCTCAATCAGGTTCTCATTGAAATATTTCTTTGAATCTATCGCGTACAATATATTACGTGAGGTGCGAATGGCATCGTCATAATTTCCTTCATAGATAGCCAGGGCAAGATCTTTAACAACGACCGCCTGGGGAAATTCACCGTCCCTGAATCGCATTTTGCTAACATCATTTTCCATATAGTCAAAAGAGCTAAAGTATCGTATGGCTTTTTTTAGCACCGGAGTCGGATTGTCATCCTTAAAAACGGTCTTGACCAGATCGATTAGCGCGTCCGCGTAAATGACGCCCTGAGGAGTGACTGACTGATTGTCGATCATCCTCGCGCCTAAGATATAAAATGAAGCCAGGATCCGATTCAGGGATTCGGTATCATCGATGCCGTTTTTGACGATTGAATTCGCGGATTCAATCTCCTTTTTGATCACGGCTTCGATAAGCTCTTCATTATACTTTTTCGGTATAATCTTGAGATTTAATAAGTCCATTTATACTGTTCTTTCTATATTCATAGTGATGATCATTACTATTGTGTTGATTTTTTCTTATAGCGGGAAATGAACAAATGAGCCCGCCAGCTGATTTTCGGATAATCGTCGAATGGAAAGTTGGATTGACCGTTTTCTATGTTGTGTAAAGCTGTTTGCAAGTAGGGTTCTGTCTGATCAAGAATATCAGTCAACATTACGCCCTGGTAAATCCGGCCGAATGGTTCAAGCTTTTTTCGGGCTTTCCGCAGCTGGCTTTGCGCACCGCGAAAGTTTGAATTGCCAAAATGATATAATCCCACAGCGATATGAAGGAGTCCCTGATAAAAGAAGCGTTCTTTCCCCTTTACATCAAACCAGATATCTTCCAGCGTGTCGTGACATTCGAAGAAACAGGCAGAATTAAATTGTTCCACAGCAGCAGTGAAGCGATTTTTTATAGAATCAGGATACATTTTCTCTATAATCGGGTGACGAATTCAGCCAATTTACTCAACGCCGGTTCCTTTATGCCGGGAATCGGAGGCATATTGCCGCGCCCGGAAAGAATAACCGTTTTTATTTGATCGACGCTGAGCCCGTTTTTCTGTAAAGTTGGATTGGAGCCTCTGCCTTCACCAAAAGATCCATGACAGGTGGCGCAACTTTTTGCATATAATGCCATAGCTTCATCAAAGTCATGATTGTGATTCTGTTGATTGGCGGCAACATTGTTCTGATTGACTTTGACAATCTGCTTAAATGGATCGGTTTTGATCTGATAGACAACAACCAGCATGAATGCTAAAAACAGCAAAACTGAAAAAAACAAAACCGGTCTTTTATCCATTAATCCTCCGAACGGGAATTCATTATCTTTTCATATGGTTATTGATACAATGCTTACACAAAATTTATTCCGGTGTATTCATTATTTGGTATAAATGATTTTCCGGGAGTGAATATTCCGGTCAATCTTCAATTAACCATAAAGCAAAATTAATAAAAAGCGTGTAAAAAATAAACCTTTTTTGGTCATTTTCCAACATCGAATTGCATTTTGCAATGAGAATTCCTGATTTTCACAAGAAATTAACGAAAAATATGAAAAAAATAGTAATCAGATTGCCAAAATTGAAAAAAGAAATTGAAACTTCAGGCGATGTGGTCCTGTTGCAATTGTTAAGAGATCACGATATTCCTGTCGCCAATTCATGCAGCGGTGAAGCAATTTGCGGTTGGTGCAAAGTAACCGTTACTGAGGGAATAAATAAAATACATCCGCCAACAAAAGACGAGAACATATTAAGAGCAAAAAAGAATCTGAGGAAACATGAACGTCTGGCCTGTCAAATTTGGGTTGAAACGGATTTGACGATAGACACGGATTATTGGTAACCGGCCGACTTTAAAAAAAGACAACCTACTGGCTGTTCAGTTCATAAACGTTGCGCTCATATTATGCTATATTTCAGTCGGAATAATTTGTTCATCCAAGCGATTGAATGTCATTCAGCAATTCCGTGTGGTGTTCTTTGACTTTCACCTTTGGATAGACTTTGGCGATAACGCCATCAGGATCGATCAGATAGGTGGAGCGTACAATGCCCATAAATTCTCTTCCGTATAATTTTTTCAATTGCCAGGTCCCATAAGTCTCACAGACATTCCCTTCATCATCGCTGAGCAGATGAAACTCAAGATCATGTTTATTGGCAAATTTTTTATGTCTTTCTACGGAGTCCTTGCTGATCCCAAGAATAACCGCGTCAATGCTCTTAAAGTCCGGTAGTGATTCCTGAAAGTTACAGGCTTCGGTAGTGCATCCCGGTGTCATATCTTTCGGGTAGAAATAAAGTACAACCCATTTTCCGCGATGTGAAGAAAGAGAAACAGATTTTCCTTCCTGATTTGGCAGTATGAAATCAGGTGCCTTTTTACCCACATCAAGCATGATTTATCCTCCTGAATTTGAAAAATTGAATGTAACCATAGTTGAAATTTGCTGTATTCTTCAATCATCCGCAACAAAAATATTAAAAGTGTCTGCTTGCCATAAGCGCGATTGTTTCACGACGAAAACTGAATACTACATGAATTCACAGAGGATAGATATAAATAATGAGTCGTTTGCCCGGTCTGAACAGAAGGACCCTAAAAAATAATGACAGAAAAGAGGAAAAATTAGTTAAAATATTTAAAAAAATGTTTGATCTGGAATTATTAGTAACTATATTTCTTATTACTAATGTGTTAGTAACTCAATTTAGTGTTACTAACATCCGGACGTAACTGAATTGCATTGCTCTGATTCAGAGCTACAAATGCTGTTTGAAAAAAAATACGGTGAGTTATGCCAGGATTTAAACATGCTGTAATGTACTTTATTGTCTTAATGTTTTTTTTCTCATGTACAAAAAATGAAAATATTAATCGGGAAGTAGCGGATTATCCCGCATGGGTTCAGGATGCAGTGTTTTATCAGATTTTTCCAGAAAGATATTCAAACGGAGATCAAGGTAATGATCCTGATATTCCAAGTCTAAAAGGATCTTGGCCCCATATCGAAGTCGAGAATTGGCAGATAAGCCCGTGGGTTTCTGACTGGTATAAATTACAACCTTGGGAAGAGTCGAATGGGCTTGGTTTTGAACATAATGTTCAATTGCGGCGATATGGTGGAGATATTCAAGGAATCATAAATAAGCTTGATTATTTAAACGAATTAGGGATAACCGCAATCTACCTTAACCCGGTTTTTGAATCCCCGTCTCTTCATAAATACGATGCTACATGTTATCATCATATAGATAATAATTTTGGGCCGGATCCTAATAGAGACAGGCAAATCATTAGCGGGGAAAATCCGGATGATCCTTCAACCTGGCAATGGACAACCGCCGACTCATTATTTCTTAATCTGATAAAAGAAGCGCACAAAAAAAATATAAAAATTATTATTGATGGTGTATTTAATCATGTGGGGATGACTTTTTGGGCATTTAAAGACGTGGTGAAGAATGAGTCGAATTCAAAATATAAAGACTGGTTTACTGTTAAATCCTGGGATAATCCCGAAACAGCGGAAAATGAATTCGATTATGCCGGTTGGGTGGGCATCCGCGAGCTACCAGAATTGCGGGAAGATGAAAATGGTTTGGTTGAACCCGTAAAGGATCATGTTTTTGCTGTGATTGAACGGTGGATGGATCCAAATAATGACGGAAATCCTGAGGACGGGATCGACGGCTGGAGATTAGACGTCGCCGAAATGGTAAGTCATAATTTTTGGAAAGATTTTAGGAAAAAAGTTAAAAGTATAAATTCAGATGCTTATATCACCGGTGAAATATTTTGGGATGATTGGACGAATAATAAGATGATGGATCCTGAGCCATGGCTACGAGGCGATGAGTTTGATGGGGTTATGAATTACCGATGGTCAGCCGCACTGACTAACTATTTTATTGACAAAAAAAATAAAATATCATCAAAAGAATTTTTTTCAAGGTTAGAAAGTCTTGACAAAAGCTATCCTGATCGGACAAGATTCACATTGCTGAATTTAATGGATAGTCATGATACAGATCGAATTGCTTCCAATATTATAAATCCTGACTTGTTTTATGATAAATATGTGGGTGTAAAAGATAATCCAACGTATATTGTTCGAAAGCCAAATGAGAAGGAAGTAAAAATTCAAAAACTAATCGCCTTGTTTCAGTTCACTTATCCAGGTGCGCCAATGATTTATTATGGCACTGAATCCGGAATGTGGGGAGGTGATGACCCTGATGAGCGTAAGCCAATGGTTTGGCCTGATATTGAATATGAAAATGAGATCGCAAATCTTAGCGACGTCCCCCGACCTTCGGATGAAGTAAAATTTGATTCATTACTTTATAATTATTACAAAAAGCTTATTCAAATACGTAAAGAAGAGAATGCGCTTCGCCGCGGATCGTTTCAACCGATAAATCTGCATATATCAAAAGACGTGATCGCCTACCGTAAATTGTTTGAAAATGAAAGAATCTTGGTCGTCATAAATAATGAAAATGAACCAGTTTCCATCAAGGTGCCGGATGTTCAAGGTGACAAATGGCTGGATTTGCTCAATAACAGTGAACTTTTAGCAAAAAACCAGGAACTGAAAATAAAACTTGATGAAAAAAGTGGAGTGGTGTTAAAAAACAAAAAATGATACGGACGTTTTTTTATATTGTTTTATTTATAGGCCTCACGATTATTTCGTGTAGTCAAAAGCAAGAATTGAATGATGAGACTGTTGCCATCGTTGGTAATAGGGCTATTTCTTTTAGTGATTTTAAAACGCGCTATAATTCTTTCCTCGATGCCACAACCCTCGAAGATAATCTTAGAAACCGAACTCATGTTGCGGATAATATGGTTAATGAGTTGTTATTGTACCATCACGATGCGAATCAGGCCATATATGATAATCCTGATTTTAATAAGGAAATAGAATGGTTCAAAAATCAAATGATACTTGGTTATTTAAAAGATAGTGAGATCTATGCCAATATTAAAGTAACGGATACTGAAATCAGAGAAGCTTTTGTCCGTGTAAATGAAAAAATTGCCGCAAGGCATCTTTATGCCAAAACCGAGGGAGAAGCATACAGCTTGCTTGACGAGTTAAATAATGGCCAGTCATTTGATAACCTTGCTAAAAATGTTTTTTCTGATTCTGTCTTAAAGAATAGCGGTGGATATATTGGGTATTTTACCTGGGGGGATATGGATCCGGCGTTTGAGGATGCTGCATACAATTTGGGGATCGGGGAAATTTCAGATCCCGTGAAGACCAGGCAAGGTTATAGTATCATTAAAGTTGAAGACAGAAAGCCAAATCCATTGCTGACCGAATCAGAGTTTCTAAATAAAAAAGCCCACATGGAACGTGTTCTGAAAATTGCGAAAAAAAAGGATTATGAAAAAGAATACCTTAATAAAATATCGAAAGACATGAAACTGGTTTTCAATGATGAGTGCATTGATGAACTAGCAAAGAAATATTCAGGCCGGGTCTGGGATAAAAAAGATGAAATCCCAATTAAGATGTCAACCGGGGTCTGTGTTGAATATAATGGTGAAAAATTGTCCGGAAATGATATTGAAAAATTGATTAGTACAGTTCCGCGATTTCATATGGAAAGGATTAAATCCAGTCAGAATGTCAAAGAGACAATCAATGGATTATTTCTAAAAGACAAGCTTCTTAAAATTGCACATTCAAAGGGATATGATACTGCGCCGAAAGTTGTAGATGCGATCAAAACAACAAAAAATAATTTATTTCTGAAATACAAACGTAAAGAAATCCTTAATAAAGTAGTCATCCCTGATTCAGTGGCAAGAATGTACTATGATGAGAACAAAGATAAGTATAAATCATCGCCGATGATAAGTATTCAGGAAATAATTGTAGATGGGTATGATCTGGCCCTGAAAATTAAGGGGGATCTCATGGCGGGAGCAGATTTTTCCGGATTGGCTAAACAGTATTCACTCCGAAGATCCACAGCTGAGAATGGTGGAAAAATTGGTTATGCAGAGATTAACCGATTTGGAATGCTTAAAACAAAGCTATGGCAAACGAAGGAACTGGAAATTCTGGGGCCGGTAGAGATGAATGGACTCTATGGAATTTTCAAAATTATAGGAAAGAAGGAAAGTCAGGTGATTCCATACCCTGAATTAAAGACATTTGTAATTGATGAGTATAAAAAAGCAAATGAAACAGAATTGGTAAAGGCATATCTAAAAAATTTAAAAAGTTCTGTGGATGTGTCTGTAAATCGGTTGCAGTTAAAGCAATTTCATAATTAAGAAAAATTAGAATCTTTGCAAAAAATTATTAGTGGGAGCTCTTCCTTATGAAGAAATTGTTAACGATTGTCATGGTCTTGCTTGCCTTTGCATATAACCTTTCCTGGGCGGGTACAACAGGGAAGTTAGCGGGCAGGGTCGTAAATAAATTGACAGCAGAGCCGTTACCAGGAGTTAATGTGTTTTTAGATGGGACTGTTCTGGGTGCCACTACCGATCTGGATGGCAATTATGTTATCTTAAATATTTCACCGGGAAATTATACTATACTGGTGCAATATGTTGGCTTTCAGGAAATCAAAATGGAAAATGTTCCAATTTCTATTGATTTGACGACAAGACGTGATTTTGAACTCATCGAAAATACATTAGAATTAGATGAGGTAATTGTTGTCGAAGGGAGAAGGGCATTTGTCCAGAAAGATATTACATCTAGTCAATCGTCTGTGTCCTCTGAAGAAATGAATGTGTTGCCGGTTGTGGAAATGGAAGATGTATTGCAGCTGCAGGCAGGTGTAACGAGAGATGCGGGAGGAAATTTCCATATTCGTGGTGGCAGATCTTCAGAAATTTCCTACTGGGCAAATGGTGTATCGATAACAGATGCATATGACAATAGTCAGGGTGTGGAAATTGATAATAATAGTATTCAGGAACTCCAGGTCATAAGCGGAACATTTAATGCCGAATATGGGAATGCCATGTCAGGTATCATTAATATGGTAACTAAAGAGGGAAGTAAACAATATTCAGGGGATGTTCAAATATATTCAGGAGACTATCTAAGCAATTTTACGGACTATTTTACAAATATTGATGATTTTAATCCTGTAGAGAATTATGACTTTCGCGGAAGTTTGAGTGGACCAGTTCCATTCACCAAGGGTAAAGTAACCTTCTTTGCGACCGGTCGATATAATTACGATGACGGGCATCTATACGGAGAAAGAAGGTTTAGTACTACTGGAGATACTCTCGGGTCAGTAGATGAAAACGGTAAAGTTGTCAGTGGAGATCCGGTGTCAATGAGCTGGAGTGAAAAAATAACAGGACAGGGTAAAATAGCTTACTGGCCTACGTCAACAATAAAATTAAATGCTGAATTGCTTTATTCTCAAAATGATTATGAGGATTATGACCATTCATATAAATGGGAGCCTGATGGTAGTTTAACTAAGCACACATATAGCTATAATGCGCTCATGACCATGACCCACACCTTATCCCCAAAAACATTTTACACCATGAATGTCTCTTATTTTTTTAAGGAATTTAAAGAGCGTTTATATGATAGCCCATTTGACTCAAGATATACACATCCCGATTCCTTAAATACAATAAATTTAGCTTTTCGGACAAAGGGCACAAATCTTCATCGTTTTTACAGAGAAACTAACACACTTTCTTTAAAATCAGATCTGACAAGTCAGATGACCAAAAACCACTTATTAAAATCGGGAGTAGAGGCGAAATTTAATGATTTATATCTGGATGACTATAACCTGGAACCACTTCGCGTGGATAATGTGGAAGTGGATCCATTTAAGCCGTCTATCCCTAGTGAAACATCGCCAAACAGAACAAAATATTCGTATGACCCGGTTGAATTTGCGGCATATATGCAGGACAAAATAGAATACGATGATGTCATTATCAACGTCGGTTTTCGTTTGGATTATTTTGACTCCAGAGGTAAGGTTCTCGTTGATCCAAGAGATCCAAATATTTATGTACCACTAAGAGATGGTATGGATACATTGAGCTTAGCAGAAAGAGAACCCTATTATTATAAAGATGCGGAGCCAAAATGGCAAGTAAGTCCAAGATTTGGGATAGCTTATCCCATCACAGAAACCGGGGTGGTTCATTTTTCCTATGGCCATTTCCTTCAAATACCTTCATATACTTATCTTTATAATCTTGGTGGATATAAAGTACCTGAAACCGGAAATTATTATGGTGTTTATGGTAATGCGGATCTTGAAGCACAAAAAACAGTCATGTATGAAATAGGGGTTCAACAAGGATTCCTTAATGATTTCAGGATTGATGTCACCGGCTTTTATAGGGATGTAAGAGATTGGATTACATCAAGTGCGTTTACTTCAACGATTAGTGGTGTAAAATATTCTACATACGTTAACAAGGATTATGCGAATGTCAAAGGCATTACGCTTGCATTAAAAAAACGATACAGTCAGTATTATTCTTTTGATATTAGTTATACTTATCAGATTACTGAAGGAAGCAACTCAACTCCTGAGGAAGACTATAATGCTCAGCAATCAAACTCGGAACCGGCTCTTTTCCTAATTCCAATGGATTGGGATCAACGGCATTTGCTAAATGCCTCACTGTATGTTGGTGCTCAGACATGGGGAGGAAGCGTAATCGCGCAGATAGGGTCAGGCTTACCATATACTCCTTCCATCACGCAGTACACATCTGATAGAGGGCTCTCGACCGGCCTCGACAGGAATAGTAGAAGAAGACCGTCTCAATTCACACTCGATTTAAAATTGCACAAATCGTTTATGATTTATCAAAATCAATTCACTGCCTTTTTAAGAGTCTTTAATTTGCTTGATAACCAGGTTGTTGTAAATGTGTTTACAGACACCGGTGATCCGGATTATACAACAGAAAATCAGAATGTTCAAGAAGATCCTGATCGTCCAAACACAGTAGATGAATATCAGAATTACCCTTGGCACTATGGGGAACCACGTGAAGTTCAACTAGGTTTGGAATGGTCATTTTAGTTAAGGAGTCAAGTTTATGTACAAGCGGAGCATAACAGTTTTACTACAATGCCTTTTCATTATGCTGTTATCATTGGATTTGGTCGCACAACATGTCCCAAGTCTGGAAAGAGGTGATCCCAAATTGCGTCGCAAGGCGCAGATGGAGGGGAATAATGTTCGTACGACAATATTCAATTACGGACATACCGGTCGTACAGGTGGGGTTCCAATTTATGAAGAAACTCCGTATGAATGGCCAAAAAATACCGGAAAAGTCTACCTTGCGCAAACGACGCTATTCGTAGGCGGGGAAGTAAGAGACAACAATGATGATCTTCAAAGAATAATTATAGTTGATAACGGACGTCAATCCCCGGATGGCAAAAGCTGGAATTTTGAACCTGTTCCGGGATATTTCAATCCTAAAGTTGAGAGTATTGCTAATAGTGTGGATTCGGATACCTGGCCGTCGTTTTGGCCTGATAAGGCAATAGATGAAGTCGATCCAGGCTGGCCAGGATCATGGAATGGATATTTCGGCAAAAATATATTTAACGCAGATCAGGAAATATTTTATAGGGCATCGGATGATCGTTATGATCGTTATACTTATTATTTTCCCGATACAACAGATTTAACCAGAAAAGGATTGGGGATAATGTTGGATGTCCGGGTCATGACCTGGTCGCAGGTACTTGTAAGCGATGTAGTCTATATTCTGCAAACAATAAAGAATGATGGCACAAGGGATATAGATAAGTTTGCAGTTACCGTAGGGATTGCGGATTTCGTGGGTGGGGATGGAGATTCGCAGGATGATATTTCTGAATTTGATCTCCTGGAAGATATGATGTGGAGCAGGGACAGTGATCATAAAGCACCGACATTTGGAAATGATCCGGTTGGTATTGTCGGTGTTTCGCTGCTTGAAACTCCAGGGAATGCTGCAGATCGCATTGATAATGATGGCGATGGTGAAGATAATGGTCCGATAGTGAGTGAGGAGATGCTGGAAGACGAAGATCCAACCAACCTTATTGATGACAATGGGAATGGCTTAATCGATGAAAATCAAACCCATGTTCCATTTGGAACGCAGCAAGGTGTCAGTTATGCAGACAGAATTGATAATGACGGGGATGGTGAAGAGAACAGTCCTGTAATTACTCAAGCTATGGTCGATCTTTCAGAGAATGATCGCTGGAAGCGGTGGCCGGTAAATCCTGAAAACGACATTCTGCAGCAGGGTGCTGTTCATTTGATTATGGTTGAAAATGATGATATCGGATATGGTTACAGAGATTTTATTGATAACAATGATAACGGAGAAGAAAACAGTCCCGTCATAACCCAGTCAATAATCGATCAAGCGGCGGGTGATGCGCCTTATTATCGTTATAAGATTCCAGGGAAAAATATTATTTTATATGATGTAAAAAATGAAGATATCGGTAAGCGATATGCGGATGGGATTGATAATGACGGTGATGGCGCCATTGATGAGTTTATTGATGAAAATATAGATGAAATGGTTGATGAAAGACGCGATGATTTTATCGACAATGATGGTGATTGGAATCCTTTCACTGATGATGTTGGGCTTGATGGCGTATCTGATACCGGTGATCGTGGTGAAAATGATGGTGTACCGACTTCAGGCGCGGGTCTTGGGTTGCCCGGTGAACCAAATATTGATGTAACCGATGTGTCGGAAACTGATCAGATTGGTATCACGAATGCGGCAAGAACACCGGCCGGCGGATTAAATATTAATAGTGACGCAACCATGTGGTTTGATTTTATGATTCCGGGCAAATTTTATGATCCACAGTCAGTGGTCGCGGGAGAGTATGATCTCTGGGTTTCTACGGCCTATTTTCCTTTAAAAGCCGGACAATCAGAGCCAGTATCAATGGCTGTAATCTTAGCAAATGCCCCGGTTCCTGATCCGGGTGGTGAATTAAGAAAAGCAGAAGTATTGAAAAAAAGGACTCGCGCACAGGAAACATATAACAACGACTATCAATTTGCAAACGCACCTATTACACCGCGATTGACGGCAGTCCCGGGTGATAACAAAGTGACATTATATTGGGATAATGAAGCAGAAATGTCCTTTGACTCGTATATAAACAATATTGGAGGCAACGGAAATGATTTTGAGGGGTACCGGATTTATAGATCCAGTGATCCTGCATTTGAAGATGTTTTAAATATAACGGATGCATATGGGTCTTTGAAATTTAGGACGCCAATCAAGCAATTTGATTTGGTGGATAATTATTCAGGTCTTGACTCAGTGGGCCTAGATGGCGCTAATTTTTATCTTGGCTCAAATTCCGGTCTTCAACATTCTTGGGTAGATTCAACCGTCAAAAACGGATATACTTATTATTATGCTATTACTTCCTATGATTTTGGTTTTCCGGCAGGTAATATCATACCAACAGAATCACCAATACGCTTAACTGTCCTACCTGATGGTGATGTAAAATTGGGTCCGAATGTTGCGAGAATCACACCGGAAGCACCGGCCGCCGGTTATATACCACCGACATTAGGTGAAATCGAGCTCATTGAAGGCTCCACAACGGGACAGGTTGGATACGATATTATTGATGTGAATAAGATTAACGATAGTCATACATATTTCATAACTTTTGAAGATACTCTAAAAAAGGGAAGCAAGAGTACTGTTCCGGATACACTTACAACAAAGAATTTCAGTTTGTTTGATTCAACGGCAAATTCATATCTAATTTACCGTAGTAGTAATTTAGCAACGAATTATGAACAACCCATGACCGATGGATTTAGACTGAAATTTACGAACGAATCCAGGTTAGAATTAAATACTTCGCTATCAGGGTGGAGTAGCCCTGAAATCCCGGCATTTAGTTTCAAGAAATTTGTACAGTCAACTGGCCCACAAGGCGTTGCTTTGCCTTACGATTATGAAATTATATTCGGTGATGTGGGATTTGGACATTCTCAGACAGTAGTCGTAGAAAGAACCACATTTAACGAAAAAGATGTTAATTTCAAGGTATACAATAAAAGCACCGGTCAGTTTATTGATTTTGGATTTGTTGAACTTGACCAGTCCCTTGGTGGACCCGGAGTATTTTCAGGTGCGATAGTAAATAGATTGCCAAGGTATGATATCATTGTATTTTTGGAACCTAATGATCAGGACTCTTTGGTGTTTTCATGGCAGTTTTCTCTAAAATCAGCACCGGATACTACTCTTAATCAGCGAATTCCTCAAGCAAATGATTCCGCTTACGTATTTTTAAAAAAACCATTTTTATCGTCCGATATTTTTAGGTTTACATCTCAAATCGGTAAGATTGACAAGAAAAGCGCAAAAGAAGGTCTTGACCATATCAAAGTCGTTCCAAATCCATACATGGCAACAGCAGCCTGGGAGCCAAAAAATCCATATAACTCTGGTCGTGGACCGCGTTCGATTCATTTTACTCATCTGCCTGCAAAATGCACAATCAGAATTTTTACGATAAACGGTGAATTGGTTGATAAAATTGAGCATGATAGTCCGGTTGATAATGGTACTGCATACTGGGACTTGATGACTAAAGATAATTTAACAATATCATATGGGATTTATGTTTATCATGTTGACGCCCCGGGTGTAGGTGAAAAAGTTGGGAAATTTGCAGTGATAAAGTAGATAGAGAAAAACCTGATGGAATTTTTCTAAGGAGAATAAAGTGCAGGCTAGAAAAATAAAATTATTACTGTTCATAATCATTCTATTGTTACAGTCAGTGGTATGGGCAGGAAGTGTGACAAAAACCGGAACAACATCTGCCAAGTTCTTAAATATTGGCGTGGGAGCAAGAGCTAATTCTATGGGTGGAGCTTATGCAACAATAGCAAATGATGCTACCGCCATGTATTGGAATCCGGCTGGAATTGCTCAGATAGAAGACTATCAAATCATATTTAATCAAACAGACTGGATTGCGGATATAAATCATAGTTATATCGGATTAGTCCTCCCTGCCGGAAGTTTTGGCAATATAGGCTTTAATATTACGGCGATAACTATGGGTGACATGGAACTTACTTCCGAAAACTTTCCTGAAGGTACAGGAGAAAAATTTTCTGCGGGAAGTTACGCAATCGGATTTAGTTATGCTCGTTACTTAACTCAAAATTTTATGATAGGCACAAATATTAAATATATCAATGAATCGATATATAATTCGACAGCTCAGGGTGTGGCGATAGATATTGGAACTATTTTTACAACCCCGTTTTATGGTGTGAAATTTTCGACAAGTATCACCAACTTCGGTACAAAAATGCAGATGACCGGTGATGATCTGTTAATTCGCCATGATCCCAACACCCAGGAATCGGGTAATAATGATCAAATCGATGCATATTATTCCACCGATGAATTTGATCTTCCTTTGAGGCTTCAGATTGGTATGGCTAAAGATTTTCGGATTGTAGAAGGACAGCGCCTGACGCTTGCGGTGGATGCTGCTCACCCAAATGATAATAGTGAATATTTGAATTTCGGGGGTGAACTTGCTTTGCTAAATGAAAAAGTGTTTTTAAGAGGCGGATTTAAATCATTGTTTTTGGAAGACCGTGAAGAAGGGCTAACACTGGGAGCGGGATTTAATTATAAAACATGGAACAGTTTTGTTCTCGCGATCGATTATGCTTTTCAGGATTTTGTCCACTTAGGTGACGTGCATACTTTTGGAATTAAAATAGGATTTTGAAAAACAAATAAAAAAGGAGGTGTATCGGACAAGTTAGTCGTTGGGTTTAAATTATATTGGGGATTAACTAACCACTTATCTTAGGAGGCATTCATGAGAAAATTTACTTTTCTGATGTTGTCATTTTTAGTACTAGGTTTTTCAGCCGTGGAGGTTGAAGCGGTTAATGTAACGTTCCAAGTTGATATGAACGTACAAATATTAAACGGAAACTTTGATGCAGCCACACAGGTTGTTCGTGCAGCCGGTAGCTTTCAGAACTGGAGTCCCGCTGATGCTCCGGACATGCTGGACGCTGATGAAGATGGTATTTACGAAGGAACATATGATATTGCTGAAGGTGATTATCTATTCAAATATGTAATCGGCACGGATTGGGGTAATAATGAAAATGATCCCAATCGCACCCTTTCTGTGGGTGCGGCCGATACCGTATTGCCGGTAGTTTACTATAATGGAGTTTCTGCCTTTTCCTTTCCAACTCCGGCTGAAGGCAAAGTAAATGTTATGTTCACCGTTAATATGACCCGTCAAAGACAAGTCGGGAATTTTAATCCGGACGTAGATATTGTCCGCTTTACCGGGTCGCTCACTGATCC
>JACDJB010000738.1_pt1 | contig 30293 bp, 24 predicted proteins | sample 7454121 | NCBI WGS metagenome assembly JACDJB01 (sample SAMN14253290, study PRJNA609438) | sludge metagenome | isolation source: sludge after 25d culture with pyrite | collected 2018-12-20
GTTTCAAACGAAATTTGTTTTACCGAATATGGATATTTTCAGTACGTCAAATACATTTTTACAGGTTGTAGATACCAATGGGAGAATTATTGACCGTTCTGCTAGCTTAGGTAGGAACAATCTTCCTATCAGTAAACAGCTATTAACACGTACAGAGAGCAGCTTTGCTACTGTAAGCATCCAAAAAACGAAAATTCGAATCTATACGACACCAGTAATGAGCAATGATCGGATATATGGTATTTTACAGGTAGGTGGGACATTGGATCACATCGAGCGCTCGTTGGCTAATCTGCGCTTGTTGCTGCTGGTTGTTTTTTCGATCACGATATTAATTGTTGGTGGTACTGCTTGGTTTTTAGCCAAGCGCGTCTTACGTCCAATTGAGCAACTGATTAAGACGACCTCAGAGATCGAAAAGGGTCAGGATCTAAAGCGAAGAATTGAATATCATGGCCCAGCTGATGAAGTTGGTCAATTAATTGAACAGAGTAATCATATGTTTGCGCGTTTAGATCAAGTGTATGAGAACTTGGATGAATCGTATCAAATGCAAAAACGTTTTGTCTCAGATGCAAGCCATGAGCTTCGAACACCACTTACGTCGATCAAAGGGAACATCGAATTTCTCAAAAAGATTTACAAAGATCAACCCAACATGATCGAAGAGATCATTGATGATGTTACTCATGATACTGAGCGTATGACTCGCTTGCTCAATAATCTGCTGTCATTAGCACGTGCAGATGCTGGTTATCAGATGCATTTTGAGCAGATCGAGCTTCGTCCTTTTATAGAGGAACTACTGCGTCAATTTGAAAGGAAAATCAGTGAGATCGAGTTCCAAGTGAAGCAGCTTGATAACTTAAATGATCTGTATGTAGATGGTAATCGTGATTATTTAGTTCAGCTATTTTATATTTTGCTAGACAATGCATTTAAATATACGAAGGCAGGCATGGTTTCGATTGATTTCGATTTACGGAAACCATGGATTGGCAAACACAATGAGCTAATTATTACTATTACAGACACTGGTTTAGGAATCCGTGGAGTAGATCTGCCCCATGTATTTGATCGTTTCTATCGTGGGGAAAATGCAGAGGCCATTATTGGGACGGGGCTAGGATTGCCAATTGCAAAATGGATAGTAGATCAACATTTAGGCACGATCGATATCAAGAGCAAGGAGGGAAGCGGTACGATCATAAGTATCGGGTTTACGGTTCATCATAAACGCAACTAAATGAATATAAGCCACTTAGAGACTGTTATAAGTCCTAAGTGGCTTTTCTATCTACGTAGCATTAAAACTGTAAGCCTTCTAACTCATACCAATAATGGCAAAGTGCGAGCAGTCCCTTATCAAAATTTTCGAGGTTAAAATGCTCATTAGGTGCATGGAAGTTCTCATCAGGTAGACCAAAGCCCATCAATACTACAGGCAGATTTAACAAGCGACCAAAAGTCTCAACAATCGGAACAGATCCGCCCATTCTTGTGTAAGCTGGCTCCGTACCATATGCTTTTTCGTATGCCCGAGCTGCTGCTTGGATGGCAGGATGATCAAATGGGGTAACAAATGGTCTTCCTTTATCCAATAGCTGTATGGTAACGGTCACTCCTACTGGAGCATGCTTCTCCACATGTGCCTGGATAAGTGCTTGGATTTCCTCAGGACCCTGGTCCGGTACGAGACGACATGTTATTTTGGCATGAGCTTCTGAAGGAATTACTGTTTTCGTTCCTTCACCTTGGAAACCTCCATAAATACCATTTACCTCTAGTGTTGGTCTTATCCATGTACGCTCCACCATTGAATAGCCCTTTTCTCCGTACAATTCCGGAACTCCGAGCTCTTGTCGTATCTTTTCCTCATCTTGGCCAAGCTCTTGAAATGCTGCTCTTTCTTCGTCTGTTATTGACTGAACTCGATCATAAAAGCCATCGATTGTAATGACGCCGTCTTGATCATGCATTGAAGCTAATAGCTGCACAAGTGCATGGATCGGATTATGTACTACTCCACCAAATAGACCTGAATGGAGGTCGCTCTTTGCTCCCTTTACATCGATCTGCAGAGCACATAAACCACGTAAACCATAACAGATCGCAGGCTTACCACGCTCTAGCATCGTCGTATCGGAAATAACAAGTACATCAGCAGTTAATAAATCCTTATGCTCCTCAACAAATACATCGAGATTGGGACTACCAATTTCCTCTTCTCCCTCGATACAGAACTTGAAATTAAGTGGAAGTGTACCTGTAGTCTGGAGTAAAGCTTCTAATGCTTTAATATGCATATATGTTTGTCCCTTATCGTCGCTAGCTCCGCGGGCATATAGCTTCTCATCGCGAATGGTTGGCTCGAAAGGTGGTGTCTCCCATAAATGCAGTGGATCTACTGGCTGTACGTCGTAATGTCCATATATGAGCACTGTTGGTTTACCTTCTGCCTTCAACCATTCTCCATATACAACAGGATTACCTTTGGTAGGCATCAGTCTCACATTTTCCATCCCGGCACGCTTTAATGCTTCCTCTAACCATTCTGCTGATTTCTGGATATCACCTTTATGCTCTGATAACGCACTTATACTCGGAATTCGTAACAGCTCATTAAGTTCCGTAAGATGTGCTTCTCGGTTTTCTGCAAAATAGCTTTCAAAAGATTTACTCAATCCTTTTCACTCCTTCATTTAGATTCAATGTATACCGTTTAGTGTAGCACTTTTTTCCGAGATTTCCTATTCGTTGGATTCAAAAGAACAGCATAAATCGGGATAAAGGAGATTTCTTATTATTGTAGAATGATTTAATAAATACAATGCTTGGGGGTAAACAAATGTGGCAGCCAATTTATGAACAAATCGGATATTTTAAAGGAGCAGTAAATCAGGGAATTGTTATTGGCTCATCAGGAGCGATATTAATTGATACTGGACTTGATAAACAAGCAGCGCGGAAGCTCATCCGTTTATTAAACGAATTAAGTCAGAAGCCTATAGCGATTATTAACACACATGCACATGCTGATCATTTCGGTGGCAATCAAGAGCTACTTGCTCATTATGGAGAACAGTTGAAGGTGTTTGCTCCAATTTTTGAAGAAACGGCAATTCGCTATCCTATCTGGGAACCTACTTATCTGTATGGAGGTGCTTATCCACTCGTGGAGCTCGAAAACAAATTTTTGTTAGCTCCTTCATCACCTGTTCATACTGTTATCGAACCTGGAAAGCTAGAAATCGATGGAATTGAGCTTGATGTTATTCCTTTATACGGGCATAGCTACCGGCAGATGGGAATAGGGTTTCAAGGCATATTGTTTGCTGCAGATGGTTTTTATGGGAGAGAGGTATTGGACAAGCATCCGATTCCTTTTCATGTTGATACTAAGGAGACACTCTCTACTCTCGAGAGATTGATGGATTTACCGTTTGATTATCTGATTCCGGGTCATGGAGAAGCGATCCATTCACAGTTGGAACGAGTGGAGACGATGACTCAAAATCGACGAGTTTATGAGCGAGTCAATCAGCTAATTACTCAAGCGCTAATAGAACCTAAGACGATGGATCAGCTACAGGCGATCATTTCACAGCAATTGGGTATTCGTGCAGCCAATGCGGGCTCTTATTTACTCTATAGAACTGCCATTCAATCTCATTTGAAATATTTGCTAGATCATCAAGCAGTCACACAGGAAATCCATGATAATCATTGGATTTGGAGTGTTGGTTAATCATTTCATGTAGGATTTACTAATAAATTGGCTCTTTTTTTGTGATAGCATTATAGGCGTAGTAATGAGATTGTTCACATCATATAAAGGAGAGTGAGAATATGAACAATAAGAAACTACGCCGTTTTTTACCTCTATTTTTAACACTGGCTCTATTTATTACAGTATTTAGTTTTGGTACTACGGCAAATGCAGCTAGTGTAACAGGTAATGATATTGCAGAGTATGCCAAAATACTCATAGGAAAGCCGTATAATGTCAATGGAGCTGGTCCTTCTAACTTCGATAACTGGGGATTAACCCAATATATTTATAAAAATTATGGAGTAACATTAGGTAACTCTGTAGCTGCTCAATCAAAGCAAGGCAAATTAATTAGAAAAGGATATGCGATTAAACCAGGTGATTTGCTATTCTTTTCACTAAATAGTAGTAAAGTAAATACAGTGGCAATTTATTTAGGTAATGACCAAATGCTGGCCGTAACAAGCGCTGGTAAGAAGGTTAAACTGTATTCTACTGAAAGCTATAGAAAATATTATCAAGGTGCTCGACGTCTAACAGATTATGTAACAGCACCTGTCGTAACGCCGCCAACACAAGTTGATCCTATAAAGCCTACGGAGCCTTCTTTAAGTGAAAGAGATCAATTGGCAACTAAGATCACTCAAGTAAGTAAAAAGTATCTTGGTGTGAAATATAAGCTTGGTGGTAACTATGATCGTGATGGTAGCTATATGTTTGATTGCAGTAGCTATACACAAAAGGTTTTCGCTGATGTGGGTATTAAGCTTCCACGAACAGCAACACAACAAAAAAATGCTACAAAGGACATCCCTAAATCCAGCATACAAGTTGGCGATTTAGTATTCTTCGACTTAAATCAAAATGGTTACCTGGATCATGTAGGTATTTATCTCGGTAATGGTGACTTTATTCACGCATCTACGGCAAAAAATAAAGACGTGCAAATTTCCAATCTAGAAACGATGTCTTATTGGAAAACAAGATTCCACTCAGCAAGTAGAGCATTTTAATTTGCATAATAATATACGCTAAATTAACCGTCTTCTTTATAAAGGCGGTTTTTTCTATTGTATAAAGGATTTTATCATGGCATGATGAAATTATAAGAGTAATCTGAGAACGGTTTAAGGTGAGACAGATGCTTGCATATGAAAGCTTTTTTATTATCGTACTTGTCAGTATCCTAGGTCCCGTAATTAGCTTATTTGCACTCATTTTCAGCAATATGTCTGAAAAAGAAATCGATCTCTTAAAAGCCGAAAATGAGCAAATTGCATTGGAAAAGGAGCTACATATCAGCAAATATACGCAGTTGACACAGCAAATTCAGCCACATTTTTTATTTAATGTGTTGAATTCTTTGCTGAGCCTCATTCGGCTTAAACGATATACTCAGTTACTACAATCATTTGAACATCTTATTTTATTTTTACGGGATCGTTACGAGGTAAAGGAGCAGCTCCATCCACTTGCTAACGAGGTAGAGCATACGGAGCACTATTTAGCAATCCAGCAATTACGATTTGGTGAACGGCTCCACATCCATTGGGGAATTGATCCATTAACTGCAGGCTCTTATACGATTCCTTATTTACTTCAGACTTTGGTAGAAAATGCTTTCAAGCACAGCCTGGAGGTAAATGAGGGAGTCGTTAGGTTGGAGATTTATCTCAAACGTGAACGTTCCAAGAAAACAGGTGATTTTATTCGACTCACAGTGATTGATTCTGGTCCTGGCTTTGCGTTCAATCCTCTCTTTGAGGAAGAAACACTACGGGTAAACAAAGGTGTCGGGATTAGCAACCTTTCGAAGCGATTACATCTATTGTTTGGTAGCAACGCAAGAATAGAAGTTGATGATGTTGCCACAAATAGAGGGATGATCACAGTAATATGGCCTTATGTAGATGATACAAGCAGTATTCTAGTAAAGGAGGAGAACTATGATAAATCTATTATTACTTGATGATGAGCCACTAGAGCTTGATCAACTTGAGGAGATTCTCCTGACGCATTTTCCCGAATGGAGCTTATTTAAAGCGGAAAATGGTTCACAGGCATTAAAAATTGCTGAGGAGATTTCATCGAATGGTAAGCAGTTCCATCTTGCGATTGTCGATATTAAATTGCCTGGGAAAAATGGTTTGGAGGTTGCAGAACGATTAAAGGCGCAATTCCCGAATCTCGAAATCATTATTGTTTCGGCTTTTCAAAATTTTGATTATGCACGACATTCAATTCATTTACGTGTGGTGGATTATTTATTAAAGCCAGTGTTAGAAAAGGAACTTCTTCAAATTTTACGCAAATTTTTACAGGATCATCCCGAACATACCATTGGCTCAGAAGTAGTGCAAAGAACGTTGCAAATTATGAAAGAGGAGTACCAAAAGCCTCTACGACTCGCTGAGATTGCTCATGATTTACATATTAACGCAAATTATCTGAGCAGGATATTTAGCGAGGAGGTTGGCATGAGTTTCTCAGATTATTTACTTCGGATACGGATTGAAATGGCTAAGCAATTTTTACTGAAAAATCGTCAATGGAGTATCCAACGAGTCGCGGAATCTGCTGGATTTAATAGTCAGCATTATTTTAGTAATTTATTCAAAAAAATGACGAAACAATCTCCAAAAGCATTTCGCAATGCACATGGATTGGAGTAGTGACGAAATTGAGAACACAACGATCGATGAATTTGATTACATTTTTATCTGCTAGCATTAATGGTAGTATCATTTTTTTTGCGGGTGAGCTTGTTTTGGATTATGGAGCTTTAGGTGGAATTGCTTTTACTGTCTCTATTCTCGTTGCCTTTTTACTTTTTTTTGCATATTATTTTTTCCGCAGAGAGGCGATTGCTTTACCTTTACCAACTCCTGATAAGCTGGGATTTATCGTCATTTTATTATTCTATTGTGAAATGATGATGATGCAGGCTTTGCTCTTTACGTTGATTTTAAGATCGTTATTTTCTTTTTCGATCATAACAGTTATGAGTTTTTTTGCGCTGCTCCAAATTATACTGTTTGTACTACAATCACGAATGAGTGGTTCATTGCTCAAAATTTCAGGAGTTCTCAAGCTTAGTTTATTATTTTTGATGGCGATTTTGCTACCGAACTATATTTATTTGCAAAAAGGTCTTGAGACGGTTTATCATAATTTATTGCATTATCACCCACAGGTATTGCATTTAGAACAAGTAGATTTGTTCTATTTTTTGTTTGCCTCTAGTATCATTCTTTCTGTCAAGGTGATTGTTCACTTTCAATTATCCAAATTGGACGTTAAAAGGGAGTTTCGTAAAGTATCATTGCTCTTTTTTTTATGGTCGACAATTATACTCTCTTTTTCTACGATGACCGTCATTGCTATCACCGAACGAATCAAAGCGAACCACCAGAACGAACAGTTACTATTATTGATTAAGGGTAACTCCTCCTCATTTATTTTTATGACGATCATTATCTTGCTCCTATTTGTAGTGGTCACTTCAATGATTACTTCGCATGACGCTTTGAAGAAGCAAATCACGCAATTAAAATGGACGAAAAATGCTAAAATTCTCCCCGTCACTTTTACTACAATCACATTGCTATCGTTATTGTTCATATATTACTTTGAACGATATAGGATATCCATTTTAGACCTGTATCTCTTTTTTGGTATACTATTTGTTCCCTTTGGTATGAGTCTCGTATATTCTCGTTTTAGTAAAACTTCACAAATTGTGAGGTTCCTTGCACCTTCCTTTTGTGTTTTCATTTCCCTGTACATTTTGCAAACTAAGAGCTTCTCCGGGCTGATTTTGGCAGAAACAGGAATGATGATTGTTTTTTTTGCTGGGTTATTTTTGCTGCAAAAAATATGGATACGGTATTAGTCATAAGATTGCAAAAATTAGAGAGAATTATACAAATCTACTCTCTTTTTTATTAGTATAATCAGAAAAGTGGAAATAATAAAAAAGGGGTGTTTGGTTTGAAAAAGAAGGCATGGCTTTTGTTTCTTGTGTCACTGATTATTGCATCATTGATCGCATGTTCACCTAAAACAACGACAAATAGTAATGGTACTCTTTCACAGGGGAGCAGTGCAAATGAATCGGGCCAGAAGGGGACAACTGGTGGAAAAGTAGTTGTTATTGGGCTAGAGGCGGAACCAACCTCATTAGATGCGCATCAAATCTCAGACTACAACTCGAGCCGAGCCGCAATGGAATTGTATGATCAGCTCGTTCGTTTCAAAGACGAAAGTACAGAGCTCGAGCCTAGTCTAGCTATAAAATGGGATGTATCAGAGGATGGATTAGAGTATATTTTTTATTTGCGTCAAGATGTGAAGTTCCATGACGGAACACAGTTTGATGCAGATGCAGTGAAGTTTAATATAGACCGCCAAATTGATCCTAAACATCCATTCCATGACACTGGTCAATATGCATACGCAGACTTTACATTTGGTTCAATTGCATCGGTAGAGGTTATGGATCCATTTACCGTGAAAATGACTCTGATTGAGCCATTTGCTCCATTTTTAAGCAATATGGCTATGCATGCAGCAAGTATGGTGAGTCCAGCTGCCGTAGAAAAATATGGAGCAGACATCACGAAAAATCCTGTTGGTACTGGTCCTTACAAATTTGTTAGCTGGATACCTGGTGTTGAAGTTATATTAGAGAAAAACGTCGAACATTTCCGTAGTGAGCCTAAAATTGATCGATTGATTTTCAAAGCGATCACTGAAGCACAGACACGACTCGCAGAGTTAGAGGCTGGAAACATAGATCTTATCGTGAATGTCCCTCCAGATGATATTATTCGCTTGCAATCTGATAGTAGGGTGCAGATGATAGAACAACCGAGTATGCACGTATGGTGGACAGCATTTAATACACAAAGAATGCCATTTAATGATGTGCGTGTTCGACAAGCATTTAACTATGCTGTCAATAAAGAAGCGATTATTGAAGGGATCTTACAAAATACGGGTGATCTTGCCAATAGTCCACTTCCACCAACCGTGTGGGGTCATAATGCGAAGCTGAAAAACTATGAATACAATCCGGAGAAGGCGAAGCAACTATTAGCTGATGCAGGTTACGCAGGAGGATTAGAGGTAACATATTGGGTGCCTGAATCGGGATCCGGAATGCAACAACCTCAAGTAATGGCTGCTGCGATCCAAGCCGACTTAGCAAAGGTAGGGGTAACGGTTAAAATCCAAACACTAGAGTGGGGTACTTATTTGGATAAAGTATTTGTTCCAGTAGGAGAAAATGACATGGATATGCACCAAATGTCATGGATCGGCGATAATGGTGATCCAGATAACTTCTTGTATATTCTATTAAGCGGAAAGCAATGGCCGACGGCTGGATTTAATGATTCATATTATCAAAATACAGAGGTTGATCAATTACTCGATGAAGCAAGAACGATTACAGATAAAGCCCTACGTACACAAAAATATGAGAGAGTCCAGGAAATTATTATGGATGAAGCTCCATGGCTTGTGTTAGATAATGAAAAACAGATCGTATTCGCTAAGAAAGGCTTGAAAAATTTCAAGCTTCATCCTACAGGTGTATTCCGCTTTGAAAATGTGGATATTGATTAAAACGAATCGAAAAGAGGAGACCTTCTCCTCTTTTCGTCTCCATTTTTATGAACTTTAAATTCTATTAATCTTCTTTGCAAAAATAGAGGTGAGTCAACATGCTCTCATACATCATCAGACGATTACTGGGACTGGTTCCAGTATTGATTGGCGTAACAGTACTAGTATTTTTAATTATGCATCTTTCTCCAGGTGATCCAGCTAAAATCATTTTAGGACCTAAGGCCACACAAGAGTCAGTCGAGAAGTTACGTGCTGACTTGGGGCTTGATTTACCGATGCATAAGCAATATATCAGCTGGATTGGTAATGTTTTGAAAGGAGATTGGGGCCGTTCTATTCAGATGAAAATGGAGGTTCTTCCACTAGTGATGGATCGGTTTAAAGCGACGATGATTTTAGCTTTATCGAGTGCTTTAATAGCCATTGTTATTGGTATTGGGGTGGGTGTAGTCTCGGCATATAAGCAATATGGTTTTCTAGATCGTAGCCTCATGCTCTTTGTTTTGATCGGCTTTTGTCTTCCTGTTTTTTGGCTAGGTATCATTCTTCAGCTTTTTTTCGGACTCAAGCTGGAATGGCTACCAATATCGGGCATGTATTCGCCAGGTCAAAGCGACTTCAGTGATATGATCAAGCATTTGATATTACCTGCACTGACATTATCAGCGGGTGCTGGAGCGGTAATCGCTCGTATGACGCGCTCAAGTATGCTCGAAGTGTTTAATCAAGATTATATCCGTACAGCACGTTCCAAAGGTATACATGAACGAAAAATTGTATATATCCATGCGCTCAAAAATGCATTCATTCCTGTTTTGACGGTAATTGGTATGCAAATTGGATTTTTACTAGCGGGAGCAGTATTAGTTGAAATGGTGTTTGCATGGCCGGGAATTGGAACATTGATGGTAAATGGAATATTGGCTCGTGACTTTCCCCTCGTTCAAGGAATCATCTTATTCGTAGCAACGACCTATGTTCTGGTCAACTTGATTGTGGATCTTCTGTATGCCTACCTAGATCCGCGTATATCATACAAGTAGGGGTGATGCAGAATGTCGATCCAACATCAATTGGACCAAGAGGATATTGAAAAAGATTCATTGCGGCAACGCATACAGGAAGCGCAAAGGAATAAAAGAGAGACACCATGGAGAATTGCCTGGAAAAAGCTCAAACGTGATAAGGCGGCAATCATCGGTGGCCTCATGCTCATTGTAATTACTGTCATAACACTTATGGCGCCATTATTACCTTTACTGGATCCAAATGAAACGAACTTATCAAAACGCTTAAAACCTGTAGGGACAGAAGGTCACTTACTAGGAACGGATGAATTAGGTAGAGATGTATTAAGTCGTTTGATATGGGGAGGAAGAGTTTCGATTGGAGTTGGATTTTTTGCAGTGTCGATCGCTTTACTGATTGGAAGTATTTTAGGGTTGATCGCCGGCTACTTCCAGCGTTTTTTTGACACGATTATTATGCGCTTTATTGATATTTTGATGGCTTTTCCTTACGTATTATTAGCTATTGCGATTATTGCTGCTTTGGGCCCCGGTTTAATGAATACAATGATCGCAATTAGTATTGTTGGCATTCCGTATTATGCGCGCATAGTCAGGAGTAGTACATTGATGTTTCGTGATATGGAGTTCGTGTTAGCGCAGAGGGCGCTCGGTGCAGGCCATTCGCATATTATTACACATCATATTTTACCTAACTCTTTACCCCCATTAATTGTTGCTGCTAGCCTCGATGTTGGCTGGATGATTCTAGCGGCAGCGGGAATGAGTTTTTTAGGTTTAGGTGCCCAACCGCCACTTGCGGAATGGGGAGTTATGCTTAGTGAGGGACAAAAATATTTACGTATAGCCCCACATGTTAGTTTATTGCCTGGATTTGCGATCTTTTTGGTTGTTTTATCTCTCAATTTACTTGGGGATGGCCTACGTGATGCATTGGATCCCAAATCAAAATAAAAGGTCAAAATTTTTGACCGTCGTAAATAAAAGGAGGATGGAAAACAGATGACAAACAATCATGTATCTAAAAACTATGTAAATACTTTTTCGATTGTTGGATTTGATCCTGAAACAGGAGAATTAGGTGTAGCAGTTGCTTCTAAGTTTTTAGCAGCAGGTGCACTTGTTCCTTACGCAAAAGCGGGGGTAGGTGCTGTTGCAACACAATCTTGGGTAAATAGTGATTATGGACCGAAAGGACTACAGTTGATGGCAGAAGGTCTAAGTGCCGCACAAGCACTTCAGCAGGTTACCGAAGAAGATGACAATCGTGAGGTACGTCAGGTTGGCTTTGTTGATACTAATGGTGGTAGCGCTACTTTTACAGGAAAGGATTGCTATGCATGGGCAGGGGGAATTGCGGGTACTAATTTTGCTGCACAAGGAAATATATTAGTAGATGATCGAACTGTTCAAGCGATGGCAGATGCCTTTATCAACACGCAAGGAGAACTAGCAATGCGTTTACTTCGAGCTTTGCAAGCAGGTGAAGAGGCAGGCGGTGATTCACGCGGGAAGCAAGCTGCGGGTCTGTTGATCGTAAAGGAAAAAGGAGGATACGGTGGCTATAATGATCGGTATATTGATCTTCGCGTAGATGATCATCAGGAGCCTGTGCGTGAATTAATACGTATTTACCATTTGCACCAGCTTTACTTTAAACCAACAGATCCTAATGATATTTTGAAAATCGAAGGTGAGTTAAAAACAAAGCTAATAAACTACTTAATTACACTCCAGTTTCTAAACGCTGAGGATGGCACGGAAGAAGCTTTGTTAAAGGCAGTGCAATCATTCCATTCGATCGAAAATTTCGAGGAGAGGATACAGGAACGTGGATATATTGATCGTAAAGTAGTGGAATATATGGAAGGTTTACTCGCTAGAGAGGATTGAGTGTAAAATGAGTGCACTTCTTGAAGTAAAAGACTTACATTTATCCTTCAAAAAAGATCAGACATATATCCCTACATTAAGTGGTGTTAGTTTTTCCGTCAATGCGGGTGAAATGTTAGGAATCGTTGGAGAATCGGGCAGCGGTAAAAGTGTAACGTCATTAGCAATTATGAGGCTTCTACAAAAGAATACGAGCTTAATCGGGGAAGATAGTCGCATCCTATACAATGGACATTCATTGACGGAGATGAGCGATGTAGAATATCGAGCTATGCGAGGTAGTGAGATTTCGATGATTTTTCAAGATCCGATGACCTCGCTAAATCCAGTGCTTACGATCGGTTACCAGCTTATAGAAATGATACGTGAGCATACAAATCACAGCAAAAAAGCCGCTTATACACTTGGAGTTGAAATGCTAGAAAAGGTAGGGATCGCGCGTGCAGAGCAAATAATGCATGAATATCCGCATCGGTTATCAGGAGGTATGCGTCAACGTGTGATGATTGCTATGGCTATGTCCTGCAATCCAAAGCTATTAATCGCTGATGAACCAACGACCGCCCTCGATGTAACGATACAGGCTCAAATACTAGAGTTAATGAAGCAACTTAGAGATGAGTATCATACATCGATTATATTAATTACTCACGATCTCGGTGTTGTAGCAGAGGTCTGTGAGCGCGTTATCGTAATGTATGCAGGTCGGGTAGTTGAAGAAGCAAAAGTGAAGGATATTTTCAAGAACCCTAAACATCCGTACACGATTGGTCTCATCAATTCCATTCCGAGTATGACAACCCATAAATCACGGCTTGATGCGATACCTGGAACCGTTCCCACACCTGAGGAGATGCCAATAGGGTGCCGTTTCGCACCAAGATGTAGCTATGCGATGGCTAAATGCTTTAGCGAACAACCTCCTAGCTTTGAAGTGGAGATGGATCATTACAGTAGTTGTTGGCTTAATGAATCTTCACAGTAGAGGAGGAATAGTGAATGGAAGAAATATTAAACGTTAAAGGCTTAAAAAAGTATTTTCCTGTAAAAAAAGGATTGCTACGAAGAGCATCGAATCAGGTTAGGGCGGTCGATGATGTTAGCTTTCAATTATATGCAGGTGAGACTCTAGGCCTGGTAGGTGAAAGTGGTTGCGGAAAATCAACACTCGGTCGTACTGTACTGCAATTGATGAAACCGACTGCGGGTGAAGTGAATTATCTTGGCAAAGATATTAGCAAATATAGGTTCAAAGAGCTTCGCCCTATACGTAGAGAGATTCAGATGATTTTCCAAGATCCATACGCATCTCTAAATCCTAGACAAACAGTTGAAAACATTATTGTTGAGCCATTAAAAATACATGGTTTGTTCAGTCAGCGGGAGCGTATAAAAAAAGTGCATCAAGTCATGGAGATGGTTGGACTTAATCCTTCTTTTGCAAACCGCTACCCTCATGAATTTAGTGGTGGACAAAGACAACGAATTGGCATCGCACGCGCTCTTATTTTGCAGCCTAAAATTGTGATCGCAGATGAGCCAGTTTCCGCACTCGATGTATCGGTACAAGCGCAAGTACTTAATTTAATGCAGGATTTACAGGAGGAGCTAAAGCTTACCTATCTATTTATCGCCCATGATCTTAGTGTTGTTAAACATTTTAGCAATCGTGTAGGAGTGATGTATTTAGGTAGAATCGTTGAACTCGCAGATAAAGAGGTCCTATTTAGCAATCCCTCACACCCGTATACAAAAGCGCTTTTATCAGCGATTCCGATTCCAGATCCTGAGGTAACTAGAGAACGCATTATTCTCTCAGGTGAGATTCCAAGCCCAGAAAATCCACCTCCAGGTTGTGCATTTCATACTCGTTGTAATGCCTGTATGGAAATATGTAGGGTGGAACGACCACAAATAAAAGAAATTACACACAAACATTATGTCGCATGTCATTTATATGAATCGTAAAACACAACTAAAAGAACAATAGGCTTAGCCTTTTTGTTCTTTTAGTTGTTTACATAAAAACAGATGATATTCAAGCGGTTTGCGAATCGCCTGGTCTAATTGTTTGGGTTGATTTGTCCTAATGAAAATTTTTCGATCTGGTTTAGAGTTGGCTTCGATGAGCTGGAAGTGTCCATCTGGCATGATGCCGATATCGAGCCCAAATTCTACGAAGCTTCCGAATCGCCTTTCTAGGCATTCTGCAATTTGCAGCCCAATCCTTTCGATTTGCTCTATGATCGGTTGAGGAGATTTTTTAATGTAACTTTCAATGAATTGATCTGTTCTTATGGCGCTTGCACCCTTAGCCAGATTCGAAGCAACAGCATTGGCTCTACCTATACGGGTTCCCATCCCTGTAAAGCTCCATTGACCCTCTCCATTCTTTTGCAATAGTACACGTGTGTCACAGGTTCTACCCTCATACTCTATTGGGATCAAGCGTTGAATCATAAACCGTTCTTTACTCGTTAGCTGTACGATCCATTTTTTGAGCTCCGCTTTAGACATATTCCCCTTAGGAATGCCTTTTCCACGTACGATGTAATGCTCCGCTTGCTTCTCAATTCTGTATACGTCGCGTCCACCTGTTCCGTTTACGGGCTTGATGATTGCTGGCCCTTGATGAATAAAGTCGAATGTATCCCCAGACTGCGTTAGTTGCTCTGTGGCAGGGATGTAAGGAACTAGCTCAGGAAAGGTTAATAGGTATTGAACGACACTTAATTTGTTAGCATAGCCCTTATATGAAAATCGCATTAGACCTGATTCGCGGAGCTTAATATATCTTTTAAATTGAGGGGTAGGATGGTAACGGACATGGTCATAGACTACTGTAGGAAACTGCGTCCACTGCCGAACCCACTTTTGCTGCTGGGCAATATACCATAGTCCATTTATTCTACGACTCTTTAAGTCAATATCATCAACAGCAAAAACGAAAAAAGGAACTGAGTACCGATCTGCTACCTCAGCTAGCTTTTTGAAGTAGTTAATTTGAGCATAGCGGTTTTCAGATCGATAAGTGATTGCACCGATTGAGTAATTCATCATGGTATATCTTCCTTTTGCCAGTTTCCAATCCCAAACCATAAGGTCGGTTTACCAGTCGGTCCTTCGGTTAGTTTAAATCCGACCATGCCATTTGCGAGGCACATTTTGAGACTAGGGATGTTATCAATGGCTACCCGTCCGTATAATTTATCCCTCGTTTTTAAGTATTGCTGAATCAGCTTGGTTCCAGTATTCAATGAACGATGCTCGCGATGAACTACTACAAATGCTTCTTTTCTTCCATAATCTGATATCATGATGAGCCCTCGTAAACTCTTATGATCCAATGCCGCAATCACTGCGGTGCCTTCATCTAATAGAATCTGATCCGCATCTAGTTCCTTTAGCCAGCGTATGGCACGATGCGTGATACGATTATCTCCGTGCTGGTGAATAAATGTAACGAGTCGGGTTCGATACTTTTCCAATTGATCGGGGTTAAGCTCTAAGTAATCCATTTCCTTACTCTCCTCCTTAAACAAATCCAGAGAGGTACTTGCTATATTCAATGATTCGTTGTAAAGAGATCTTGCGAATCTCTGGTTCGTCAAATTTCATGGGCTTTGCATTTGCTTCAAAAAACCATATTTCCTTATTTTTTGTGAGACCAAGGTCCATCGACATCTCGCCTAATGACTGGTAACGATGGTCTAAGGTCTGTGCAATCATAATAGCTGTTTTTTTAATCAAGCCTAGCAATCGCTCACTTTCAGTAACACCAAAATGCGGATGTAGCGCTAAATCTTTGTATATTATTTTTCCACCCTGTGGAACATGGGTCGTTATTCCATCTTTTCCAGCTACACGAAATCCAATCCCGGATAGGTCCCATTCACCCATTACATTTTTTTGAACAAGAACCCTTACGTCAAATGGAGCACCTTGATGTGTTAATAATGAGATTGCCTGCTGAGCGATATAGGGTACTTTTTCAATTCTTGGCTGAAGCCATCGCCAAAGCTGATCTTCTTTGCGTATTTGATCATTTACTTTTTTATGAGCAGTAGACGAACTAAGAGTAAAGACTCCAGCATTTTGCGAAATGCGGTAGATTCCATTCCCTGCTTTTCCTGTTGTAGGCTTGAGATACAGCATTTTATGCTTGTTGAGTAGTTGAAATAGTACTTGAGGATCTGTTAGTAGTTTTGTTTCTGGTAAGTACGTTTGTAGATCGGTAGACTGGAGAATTTGAAAGAGCTCCCATTTATCAAAAAATTGGGGATTAAAGAGATGAAGTTTAGGTATTTGCTGTAGTCTTTGGATCGTAGTAGAGACCTCTAGTTCGGCTTCATAATCACGGTTTGGCACTCGATTATAAATGACATCGGGAAATGGAACTATATGGCGCTCCCATTGCTTGCGATCTGTATCATAAAAACGCCCGTGAATCTGCATTCGCTCCCAATCAAGATCATCTGGAGTAAAGACATAGACGAGAGCACCTAGCTTTTTTCCAGTCCTTATAATGTCAATAAAGTTGGCGCGATTTCCGAGTAAACGATTCTCCTTTGCTACACTGAGAATACCGATGAGTGGGCCAATCCTTATTTTCTTATCGTTGCTTAAGTCTAAATGAATTTGATTGGCCCTTTTTTCTATGTTTTTATTTAAGGGTTCGATTTGAACAGGCACAATTTGATCATTGCATCCAAAGTACATGTGTGCAGTGGATATTCCTTTATTATTGGGAATAAAGAGCCTCCACTTGCCGTTGTTTTTATTTATATAGAGCCACGATATATTAGGAAGCTTCATCGACATCTCTCCTAAGTGAAGTTTGCCAAATGTGTGGAGTAGTCGAGCAAAAGTTTATTACAGTACATGGACAGGGAACGAAGAGTATCGATTTTTTGGAAAATAGATCGGCCTGGCTTTGAGTTGGCCTCGAACATCCAAATGTTCCGATTTTCGTCTATTCCCATATCTATACCGAGTTCACCAATCGGTTTATTAAAGGATTCTTCTAAGGCTTTAGCGATTTTGATAGAGTTTATCTCGAGCTGCTCTAAGAGTATGGTTGACTGATCAGGAAAGAGCTCCCTAAGTACTGCAGATGGTGAGATGATCTTCCCACCTGCTTTCACATGTGTCGTTATTGATCCTCTACCTGCAACCTTGGCCCCGATTCCGGTAGCTTCCCATTCGTTGCGAATATTTTTATTGAGATGAATGCGAAAATCGAGTGACTGCCCATCCTTTTTAATCAGATTGATACCTTGTTGGACGACGTAATTCCTACGTTTTTTTGAAGGTAGGTGTTCTTTAATAAATTCCTGAATTGAGAAGTATATCTTTGATATATTCTTGTTTTTTCTACGATAACGAGCAATTACTTGATTTTTATAAAGGATCACCTGATATATCCCCATCCCCATAAAACCATCTACAGGCTTAAAATAAACCATTGGGTATCGACGAATCATGTCAAGAATTTGTTCATACGTTGGATTGTAATAGGTTTCAGGAATTAATTGTGAAACAGTGGATATTTGAGACAATCGTTCGTATATATCCCACTTTTGAAAATACTTCTCGTTGAACATTTGTGCGTTACTTTTTGAATAGAGCAGATCAACAAATCTTTGTGTATCGGGTCGATTCTCCCGCGTTCTGGACAAAATTTTGTTATAAATTACATCTGGAAAAGGCACTTCTGCTCTTTCCCACCCACCTGTATCCGGTCGCAAAAAAACACCCTCGACGGTAAGTGTATTCCAGTTGACGGAGTTCACATCAAACACAAAATAATAGCCTCCATGCTTTTGAGAATACTGTAGCTTGAGTAAATTATTAAAATAATTATGATACTTATTTGTAAATGGAAATCCTTCTTCTGCGATGGCATCACATGTTACGATGCCGACTAATGGACCAAGGGAGATTTTATTCTCATTTGCTTTGACCAATAAACGATGAGCAAAAGGAATCGATAATTGATGTGCGAGCTCTCTTGTCATCCAGATTTGGTCCTCTTTCCCAAAATGCTGCCTTAAATTAGCTCTAACTGTCCTGTGGCCAAATGAAATGGTGACATCACTTCTTTTTTGGAGGTTCCAATTCTCGACCAATTTCTGCGGTAAGGCGAGGGTTATGCTATTATTTCGCGTTAGAAAACGTAATTGTAGCTGCTTAGAGGTTGTCATACAGATCCTCCTTGTTCTCTTTCTAACAAATATTTTGCATAGATAATGGGTCCTTTTAATGCTTGTTGTGAGGCCTGATGATCACCCATTAACTCAAAAATCTTACGTCCTGGTTTTGCATTTGCCTCTAAAATCCAAACTTCCCCCCAACGATCAATGCCTACATCAATCCCGAGCTCAAATAAAGGGGAGTAGGCTTTTTCTAAAATTTGTGGAACGAGAATTCCGATTTTTTCGATACTTGCGGCAATTTCTTGATACTTACTGGGATGGATGTTATGAATGAAAGTCTGAAAAAAGGTAGCCTTCCCACCCCCACGAATGTTAGAGGTTAATTGATGCTGTGGTCCTATTCGGACCCCTTTACCAATGACAGACCAATCACCGATCGCGTTCTTTTGTGCAAAGATACGAACGTCATATGGATTACCCTCTGGTGTATTTAGATCTAGATATTGCTGTACTAAGTAACGCCGATTGAGCTTTGTTACTAAGAAGTCGATCGCTTCTTTTTGTGAGTCAAAGGTTCTGCGGAAAAATCGGTTGTTGCTATTTCTCCCTTCTAGGATAGTAGGAGGACCAGAGATTAGGTGTAATACTTTTTTACCGAATCCACCTGCAATAGGTTTAATAATAATACTAGTCTGTTCATTTAGAAGAGCATTGAGCCGTTCCTTATTTGTAAATAGCTCCTGGCGAGGAAGATGTAGACGAATACGGTAGTCCTTTCTTAACTGTTGATAGATCCCCCACTTGCTAGGAAGGCCTCGATTCATAAATGTTGCATTAGCGTCTTCCTTAAATCTGCGTATAGTTTCTATGTTTTTTTGATAATAGCTAGAATTGTAAAAAACGCGATCATATACGATTTTAGGGAAGGGGAATGTTGCTTGGACCCAATCACCATCAACATATTTATAGCCTTTTATTTTTCGATTCTGTAACGAAATGGACTCCGGGAAAAATACGTATAGTGGCAGTTTTTCTAGAACTGCCTGTTCTGCTAGTGCTGCATAAAAATGAGCTTCGGGAAATGGTTTATACTCTGTTGCTTTTGTTGTCATTATGCCAATTGCCTTAGAAACCAACTCGGTCACCTTCTATTTTTTGGTCTGATTTTAATGAATTTACTTTTGTTTAAAGTGGGATTGTTTTTATCAAAGCCTGCCAAGTATGAGACATATTCATAGAGATGAAGAACAGAGGGACGAGGACGTTTTACTTGATCTGAGATCGCATCATTTCGCTTCGATGGCTTAGAATTCACTTCGATTAACCAGATGCGTCCAGCGGTATCAATCCCCAAATCAATTCCAAACTCACCGAAGTTGCCATCGAGCCCTGTATCTAAAAAATTGGCAATTTCTAATGCTGAGGATTTCAGCTCCTTGACACTAGGAAGATTTCTATAGTGTGACTGTAATTGCTTCAATAGCGATGCAGCGCTTTCAAGTTTCCCTCCTTGTGCCAGATTCGAGACGAAAGTACGAGGATTACCTAAACGCGCGATTATTGATACGATTTTCCAATTGCCAAAACGGTTTTTTTGTAGTAGAACTCTAAAGTCGACCTTTGCTCCATTCGAATCGATTAAAGGAATCCCTTGTTGTATAAGATATGTTTTTTTTCTCAGTTTGGGAGAAAGGTATTTCATCATTTCATTTAGTTTTTTAAAGTGATTTCTCTCGTAACTACTTAATGTAGTTTGATCAATGATGTAGCCTAAGGGAGAACTTTGGACTCGTATAATGCCACGGCCCTCACTCCCATGGATCGGCTTGAGATAAATGACTGAATATGATTTTAGCATCGACAAAAGGAGCTTGGGGTGATTATATTTGATCGTCATTGGCAAATAATGATGCACAGGAGTTAAGGCTAACTGTTGATATACATCCCATTTATCTAAGAATCGTTCATTAAAAATGGTAGAACCAGCTTCTTTAATTTTGAGTAACATCTCATGATCATCGCCACTTCTCTCTTGCAGGCGATTACCCAAGCGGTTATAAAAGACATCCGGTAGTGGTAATTTATGCTCCTCCCATTCTCCGTTTTGAAGAATCCAGCCCAGAGCTTCTTTTTCATCAAGCTTGATTTTGTCTAATGTAGTAACATAACAAAAAGATTCCGTTTTTTGAGCAGCTTCAAATGCCTCCTTACAAAACAAGGCATAGGGATCATCCGTATCTACTGACTGGAAATTGGCTTTTGAGACAAGAATGCCTAAAAGTGGACCAAAACGTAATTCTTTTAGTTCGGGTTTATAATCTACACGAATCGTAAAATTAAATGGAAGCATTAATTGATCTGCCAATGAGCTACGGATGAGTAAAATTGACTTAGCAGCAGTATGAGTCCCGATTCTTGCAGATGCTCGTCTAAAACCAAACGACAAAATAATTCTTCTCCCTATAGATAATCCTAGGGCCTTGACTGTTTCCCAATTGAGCAGGATGTCGGCACCTGTTGGGAAACTATTATTTTCTTCAATTTGTATATGAATAGGGCCAGCCTGCATTTATTTTCCCTACTTACATAGGTTATTTTTCTCTCACATAGTATGTACGTTGACGGTTCATTGTGATAATGCTGGGTATCTGGATGCTTATTTGGAAGGTAATATTGGCAAAATTGCGTTTTTATTGCTAAAGTTATTGCATAACAATGAATACAAAAGAAAGGATGAAAAGGAGGAATTTGTGATGCGAATTACATATTATGGGCATTCTGCTGTGATGGTAGAGGTGGGTGGTAAAAGAGTGCTAATCGATCCGTTTTTTGACGGGAATCCAGTAGCGACTACTAGAGCTGTTGATGTTCATGCGGATTATATCGTTATAACACATGGACATGGTGATCATATTGCAGATGCAGAAAGTATCGCCAAACGCAATGATGCAACAATCATCGCAACACATGAACTAGCTGAATACTATGACTGGCATGGACATAAAACACATGGAATGGGTATCGGCGGGGGATATAACTTCGAATTTGGTCATGTGCGCTTTACCCCGGCATTTCATAGCTCTTCATTAGAACTCCCTGAGACAAAGAGTTTTATATATATGGGGATGCCAGCAGGGGTAATCATCAGTGGAAAAGGTAAGTCTCTCTATCATGCTGGAGATACGGGCCTGTTTTCCGATATGAAGCTGATCGGAGAACTGTATCATCCTGATATAGCAATGCTACCGATTGGTGACAATTATACGATGGGACCTCGAGAAGCACTCATAGCTGCCCAGTGGACAGGTGCAAAAACAGTCATTCCGATCCACTACAATACCTTTCCTGTGATTAAACAGGATGGAGATCTATTTGTAGCCGAGCTTAAAAAGAAGGGGATCAATGGTATCGCACTCCGACCAGGCGAGTCCTATTTAGTGGAATAGTAACAGTTCCGTCCTCATACAAATAGTATGGGGAGGGAGATAGATGAAAAGAATCCGTTCGTTTTTTTATTTGCTCTTTGCATGTACATTATTATTTTATGGTTTACCTCGCTTTAAGCTACATGGAATCGAGTCTATGTCTGAGGGGTTTGCCATCATCTGGACCTTTTTTGCTGTAGTCATTATTGGCGCTCATTTATTCGAGTACCTTGGTGTAACTAGGGAGAAGGAGCTTAAAACACCGGAAAGAGCTCGTCAATATAGATCCTATTAATTTGCAAAAGATTATTTTTTTCATATGTAACAACCAAGAACAAGGGTTATCATAGGGTTCCTTGTTCTTTTTCTTGTCTCCGTAATCCATCTCGTTTATGATAAGTACAGCAACTGTTATATGACAGAAGTGGGGGCATTAATTTTGAGTACAAAGCATGAACAGATCATTCGATACATTCGAAATTTAAATATTGGTGATAAAATTTCCGTGCGTACGATCGCGAAAGAGATTGGAGTAAGTGAAGGTACAGCCTATCGCGCAATTAAAGAGGCTGAGAATCAAGGCTTGGTCAGTACTATTGAACGCATCGGTACTGTGCGTATCGAGACGAAGAAAAAAGAAAATATCGAACGCCTCACATTTGCTGAGGTTGTCAATATTGTCGACGGACATGTACTCGGTGGGCGAAATGGACTTCACAAAACATTAAACAAGTTTCTCATCGGTGCGATGAAACTTGAGGATATGAAAAAGTATTTTGAGCCCGGTAGCTTGATGATCGTTGGAAACCGTGATGAGGCACATCGTCTTTCTTTGCAGCAGGGAGCGGCTGTTTTGATTACTGGAGGGTTTGATGCAGCGGACGACGTAAAAGCTCTAGCAAATAAGTTGGATTTACCGATCATTTCAAGCAGCTATGATACATTTACAGTAGCATCAATGATCAATCGTGCAATCTATGATAACTTGATCAAAAAAGAAATCATCCTTGTCGAGGATATTTACATTCCCTTTGCTAATACGTATTATCTCAACCTAAATGCCGAGGTAGCGGATTGGTACCGTATCTCACAGGAAACGAGTCACACTCGCATTCCTGTGGTTGATGAAAGAGCACATTTGATGGGAATTGTTGCATCAAAGGATGTCATAGGGAAAGAACTGAACACACCTGTTGAAAAGATTATGACGCGACATCCGATTACTACTGGTCCACGCACTACGATCGCAGCCGCCGCCCATTTGATGGTCTGGGAAGGGATAGAGCTATTGCCTATCGTGGACTCCAATCGAAAGCTACTCGGGATCGTAAGCAGGCGTGATGTTCTAAAGGCGATGCAATATATGCAAAAACAGCCACAGATGGGTGAAACCTTTGAAGATTTGATCGTATCCCATCTCTCCTTAGGTAAGGAAAGTGGAACGATAACCTTTAAAGGTAAGGTAGTGCCGCAAATGACAAATACATATGGTACATTGTCGAGTGGAGTACTCATGACTGCAATTTCCGAAGCCTGTCGTCAAGCATTACGAGCGGTGAAAAAAGGAGACTATGTGATCGAGAGCACCAGCGTCTATTTCTTAAAACCGATGCAAATCGACCAAGAACTGCTGATCAAACCAAATATCCTAGAGATCGGCCGCAAATTCGGGAAGGTAGATGTAGAGGTCTACTCTGCTAGTAAGCTCGTTGCCAAAGCCATGCTCACTGCGCAGGTGTGGGAGGGGCAGTAGGAGGATAAATTACTAAAATAGTCATTAAAAAGAGAGCTACGAAAGAAGTTTGTAGCTCTCTTTTTCCTTTCTTCCCTGCAATTGTAGTAAACGAATTGATAAGCTGATCGCTCCGAAGGCAAGGCCTCCGATCAAGCCTACCCAATATCCGAATGCACCCAAGCCCGTATAGTTTGCTAACACAAATCCCACTGGTAATCCGATGATCCAAAAGGAGATAAAAGAAAGGATAAAGGAAATGTTGACATCCTTATACCCGCGTAGAATCCCTTGGATTGGAGTAGCGATGGCATCAGAGAGTTGAAAGAAGATGGCATAGATTAAGAATTGTTGCGCAAGTTCTAATACATCCAGTTCTTTTGTATATATGCTTGCCACGCCTTCGCGAAACATGATCAAGAAGATGGCGGTAAATAATGCAATTAGAACAGACACACCAATGCCGAGGTAGCTATATTGCTTGGCATCTCGGTATCGTTTTGCTCCCACTTCAAAGCCCACTAGAATCGTCAATGCCATGGAGAAACTCAATGGAATCATGTAAATAAAGGAAGCGAAATTCAGTGCTGTTTGATGTGCTGCAATCGTAGCTGTATTAAATTGACTCATGAGTAAAGTAACTCCCGAAAAGACTGCGGTTTCGAAAAAAATAGCAAAACCGATGGGGGCTCCAATTTTTATTAATTCTTTCCATACTTTTATAGAGATACGAGGCAGCTTGGCAAAGATTTGGAAGTTAGCAAATGGTTCCTTATCTTTGATAAATGAGAAAGCCAACAAAGCAATCAGCCAATACGTGATCGCTGAAGCTACACCTGCCCCCACACCTCCTAAGCGAGGAAACCCTAGTTTTCCAAAGATCAGTACATAATTGAGTAGGATATTGATCGGTAATGACATCAGTGTGATAATCATTGATACTCGAGTTTGACCGAGAGCATCGATAAAGGAGCGAAAGACAGTATAGACAAAGCTCGGAATAATTCCAAAGGCAAGAGCGATTAAGTATCCTTTAGCAATAGTACGTACAGGCTCGTCCAGCGTCATTGTATTAAGAATGGGGTCTAATAAAAATGCACCTAGTAAGATTACGGTTAAGGCGATCACGATGGCGAGATAGATCGCCTGAATGATCTTATTCGGAACCTGTTCTCGACGATTTCCGCCGATGAGCTGTGCTACGATCGGTGTTATCGCAAGCAATATTCCGTTCAAACCTGTACTTACAGGAACCCATAGACTTCCCCCAATTGCCACGCCCGCTAAGTCATTGGCGCTTGATTGTCCCGACATCATCGTGTCGAAAAAGATCATAGCAAATAAGGTTAGTTGTGTAACCAAGATTGGTATTAGGATCGCAAATAGCTGACTTGTTTTTTGTTGTAATGTATATGTTTCTCTCATTGATTCTCCTTGAACTGCTAATGATATTTTACAGATGATGTGTATTATATCATAGAACGAATACGGCTTTATGTTTAATAAGAACAAGAAACTCAAAGAAAATAAAGGGATTTTGTCGATCAAAACCGAATAAGACATTGCTACAAAAGCAACCGAAATTTTAAGTATGGAGATTAGTTCGATGAAAACAGTTCAATTATTAGAATCAATTTTTAATAATACCCCTGATGCAATAGATGTATTTGATATTGATAATCGTATTGTAATGGTCAACCCTGCTTTTGAGAAAATTTATGGATGGACTGCTACAGAATTAATAGGGCAGCCGATCCCAATTATTCCAGAGCATTTACTAGAAGAAACATATGACCTTTATAATAAAATACAAGCTGGGAAAACGATTAGCGATTATATTACTGTACGCAAGCGGAAAGACGGTTCACTGCTTACTGTCTCTTTGACGATTTCGCCAGTCAAAAATGAAAATGGAGAGATCGTAGCTAAGGCTGCAATTACAAGGGATGTGACAGAGTACTATAATATGATAACTGAGTTAAGGGAGATTAATGAGAGTCATAACATCATAACGAATAATATGACGGATGTAGTCACAATGATCGATCTACAAGGAAATTTTCTTTATATGTCTCCCTCGTATGAAAAATTTACGGGAGATAAATATTCACAGGAAGTGCATCCCTTTACTTATATCCATCTAGAGGATCGGGTTCGAATCTCACGCTCATTTACACGGATGCTAGAAGAATTTACTCCGATCAACTTTGAGTATCGTGTTATATCTATTAATGGCGATATTTTCCATTTGGAGACGAGTTCGGTACCCGTAGAAGATGAAACGGGAAAGAAGTTCGTTATGACCTCTAGAGATATCACGAAACGTAAAATCGCCGAGGAAATTTTACGGAATACAGAAAAGATATCTGTTGTGGGTGAGCTCGCTGCTGGAATTGCTCATGAGATTCGCAATCCTCTCACTTCATTACGTGGTTTTCTGCATTTATTCAAAGAAAATTGCAATGCCAATCACGAACAACTTGATCTCATGTTTTCAGAGATTGATCGCATCAATATAATTGTAAGCGAGCTATTGTTTTTGGCAAAACCGAAAATAACCAACTATAAAGCAATTGACCTATTACAGGTTCTAGAGGAAGTTCTCCAGCTATTGAACTCTGAAGCAGCATTAAATCAGACTACGTTTCAAACAAAATGGGATAATATTGATGCTACGGTTTATGGGGAAGCGAATCATTTGAAGCAAGTCTTTATTAATATCATAAAAAATGGACTGGAGGCTATGGATCAGGGAGGGATCCTATCGATCGAAATCTATAAAACTCCGAATCATCAGATTGTCATTCGGTTCGAGGATCAAGGCTGTGGGATCAGTAAGGAACTACTATCCAAAATTGGTGAGCCATTTTTCACAACTAAAGAATTGGGAACAGGTTTAGGACTTATGATTAGTAAGAAAATTATACAGGATCACGATGGGTTGCTGATGATTGAGAGTGAAATCGACAAGGGAACCATCGTAACAATAAAGCTTCCGTACTATGATCTAAAACTATAAAAGTTTGGTTACCCTATTTCACTTTTAAGTAGAGGTGGAGTTTTGTTCCGATTACCATGTTCATCAGATCTACCTTATATTCCTTTGAATCGATTGTATAGATTTTGGGAGAAAAAATCTCAAAGATCGATTCATAGGAATTTTCAATAATACGAATCTCTTTTCCAATTAGAAAACGAATATCCTGCAAGACAAGACGATGGATCTCTGTCTTGATGATTTCGTTTGGGGCTTCCTTAATATGTATAATCAGGTCATTGATTTTACTTCGAGCGTTCCAGCTTTTTAGTTCCTTCTCTTTTAGTTCATATTTTTGTGCTAGGCTCTTGTTCTCATTTTCGAGTACGATGATGCGGGTATAGAGACTGTCGAGCTCTTTACTAAAGTAGAGAAGTAGCAGAATTGCTCCTAGAATCATTCCTACTAGGATGAGAAATAGAGCGTGAATCAGTGGGCGATGGACATCTGGATGGGGAACCTTCATAATCGAACCTTACCTTCGATTAGAAATAAGAGAATATACGAAGCCATTGTAGCCCCGGCGAACGCACTAATGATATAGAGAATTTGCCGAACAGCTACAGATAGATGTCCACCGATAAATCCGACTTCAAATCCTTTCAAAGTATCAATGGTTCCTCCAATTGCACTTAAGATAGCCCAGAATTTGATATCTAGCGCAACCCCCTTCATGATCACGATGGGTGATTGTTTGATCAGTACAGCTCCCAGTCCCGCAAACAACGATCCTCCCAATACAATCCCAAATGAAACAAAATAAATGGAGATTATTTTGACCATTTTCCTTACTCCCTTGTCCCTATCATGTATCAATATTATGAAAGTTCAATGTAAAACATGCTATAATTAAATGAGAATCAACAAAAGGGATGTGTCGAGATGACTCATTTTTGCCACTTACACGTTCATTCGGAATATAGCTTATTGGATGGTGCAGGCCGTGTAGAGGAGTTAGCAAAAAAGGCGAAGGAACTTAATATGACTAGCCTTGCGCTTACAGATCATGGCGTAATGTATGGTATCATCCCCTTTTATAAGGCGTGTAAAGCAAATGGGATCAAACCGATTTTAGGTATGGAGGCATATCTCGTAAACGGCGAGCTCTCTGCACGACCAAGTAGAGAGGAACACAAGATTTATCATTTAATTTTGCTAGCGGAAACATATGAAGGCTATCAAAATTTGATGCGCATCTCGAGTATTGCGCATATGGAGGGTTTCTATTATAAACCGCGCATTAATAAACAGGTGCTCAAGCAATATTCTAAAGGAATTATTGCTCTTAGTGCTTGCTTAGGTGGAGAGGTTCAGCAGCTGTTGTTACAGGATCGGATGAGTGAAGCTGTGATGGCTGTATTCGAATACCGAGATATTTTTGGTGATCACAACTTTTTTTTAGAAATGCAGGATCATGATATTTTTGATCAAAAAAAGGTCAATCAGCAACTGATCCAAATTTCCAATAAAACAGGAGTACCTTTAGTAGTTACGAATGATGTACATTATGTGGATAAAGAAGATGCGAAAACACAGGACGTGATGATCTGTATTGGTACAGGAAAGAAGCTTACTGATCCTGATCGACTTCGTTTTGAGGCTGAGGAATTTTATTTAAAAAATCCAGCAGAGATGTATGAACGCTTTGCTTGGGCAAAATCCGCATTAGAGAATACCGTGAAAATCGCAGCACGATGCAACGTAGAGATTCCTTTTGGACAAACGATCCTACCATCGTTTCAATTACCTATGGGAACTACCTCTGAGCAATATTTACATGAGGTTTGTTACGCAGGGGCTAGAGAGCGTTATGGCCCACGGCTTAGTGATGCCATTGTCGAACGACTAGAGTATGAGTTATCGGTGATTAACTCGATGGGGTTTGCAGATTACTTTTTAATTGTATGGGACTTTATGAATTATGCCCATCAGATGCAAATTCCGACAGGTCCAGGCAGGGGCTCTGCTGCGGGAAGTCTCGTTGCCTATGTATTACGAATTACCAATATCGACCCGATCGAGCACAAATTGTTCTTTGAACGTTTTCTAAATCCGGAAAGAATTTCGATGCCTGATATCGATATCGACTTTGACTATGAACGACGTGATGAGGTGATTCGCTATGTGACGGATAAATATGGACATGACCATGTAGCGCAAATCATTACCTTTGGGACGATGGCTGCCAAAGGTTCTGTTCGCGATGTAGGTAGGGTGCTAAATTATCCGTATACACTCGTAGATCGATTGGCCAAGCTGATACCGGGTGGACCTGGTATAACGCTCGATCGTGCTATTGCTGAAAACGCTGATCTTAGACAGCTTGTGAACAATGATGAACAAGTAAGCCAGCTGATAAGTATTGCGCGTTCGCTCGAAGGACTGCCTCGCCACGCCTCGACACATGCGGCAGGTATAGTCATCTCTAAGGAGCCTTTAACCGATTACGTACCACTCCAACTAGGCAGTGAGGGTGGCACACAGACACAGTACCCGATGGAGGATTTGGAACAGCTTGGCTTGCTGAAGATGGATTTCTTGGGGCTACGGAATTTATCAATTATCAAGCAAGCGGTTTTGGATATTGAAAAATTATATGGTAAAAAAGTCGATATCGAACGACTACCACGTGAAGATGCACATACGTATGAGATGCTCTCTAGAGCGGATACTACAGGGATTTTTCAGTTGGAATCAGGAGGGATGCGCAATGTACTCAAGGAGCTAAGGCCAAATCGCTTTGAGGATATCGTAGCGGTACTGGCCCTCTACCGTCCAGGGCCGATGGAAAATATTCCGGTCTATATCAAAGCAAAGCATGGAGAGGTTGAAGTAAAGTATCCACATCTATCACTTAAGCCCATTTTGCGAGATACGTACGGTGTAATTATTTATCAAGAGCAAATTATGCAAATAGCGGCAACTATGGCAGGCTACTCCTTGGGAGAGGCTGATATATTAAGAAGAGGTGTAGCAAAAAAGCAGAAAGAAGTGCTTGATGCTGAGCGCAAGCGTTTTGTAGAAGGGGCAATTGCAAAGGGCTATGAAGAAGAGATTGCACATAATGTGTATGACCTAATTGTCCGCTTTGCCAATTATGGATTTAATCGCAGCCACTCCGTAGCTTACGCAGAAATTGCTTATCAGATGGCATATCTCAAGGCGAATTATCCGTTGCCATTTATGGCGGCATTGATAGCGAGCGTTAGGGAGAGTCATACTAAAGTTGCAGAATATGCAGATGAATGCAATAAGATCGGTATTCAAATATTGCCACCGGATATTAATTCGAGTCAATACGATTTTTCTGTTGAAGAGAATGGCATTCGCTTTGGTTTAATTGGGATCAAAAATGTGGGGAATCAAGCCATTCAATCGATCTTGGAGGCTCGCAATCAGGATGAACCATTCTCAGATTTATATAACTTTGTGAAACGTGTGGATAGTCGGGTCGTAAACCGCCGTGTAATAGAATCACTTATTCAAGCAGGAGCTCTCGATCAGCTACCAGGTCATCGCACACAGAAGCTAGCGGTATTGGATGAGTATATCGAATGGGCGCATGGTAAAAAGAGAGAGCAAGATCTCAAGCAATTGGGACTGTTTGATGATAATATAGA
>JACDJB010000739.1_pt1 | contig 30286 bp, 40 predicted proteins | sample 7454121 | NCBI WGS metagenome assembly JACDJB01 (sample SAMN14253290, study PRJNA609438) | sludge metagenome | isolation source: sludge after 25d culture with pyrite | collected 2018-12-20
CCGCCCGCGCCGCCTCCGCCGCCTCCGCCTCCGCCCGCGCCGCCTCCGCCGCCTCCGCCTCCGCCCGCGCCGCCGCCCGCGCCTCCGCCCAATCCTCGCCGCTGACCTCCTCGCCGCTCGCCGCGCGATCACACCGCGCTAGCACGCGCTGCACGGCCTCGGTGGCCGTCCCGGCGTGAGGCAGCGCCACGCGCAGCGCGACCGCGCGCGCCGCGTAGTCGATCCGCCGCCAGTCCTCTGCGGTCAGCACCGCGGCGCGGCGCACCGTCGCGGCGTACCGGCGCACGATGCTGGGCCACGCGCCCGCGCTGGTGCGATCGTCAATGCAGATCGTCAGCCTGGCGAGCCAGACCGGCAGCACCTCGGCGGGGCACGCTGTGCTCGACTCGGCCTCACCGGCCTCGGGAGACAGCGCGGCCAAGAGGCACGCGCGATCGTGGCCCTCGGTCCAGGCGCCACGGATGACGCGGCCCTCGCGGACCATCTGGTCCAGCCGATCGCAGCGCTCCTCGCGCGTGAGGCCGGTCACAGCACCACCTCTGCGGTCGTCTCCACGCACAGCGCATCGTGCGCGCGGCGGGCCCGCTCCACGTCGGCGATCGCCTCGTCGAGGCCTGCGGAGTCGAGGCCGGTCTCGCAGACGGCGAAGATCGCGCGGGCCAACCGCGCTTCGGCGAGCTTCACGGGGGAGGGGCGGCGCCGGGTGGTGGCGGTCACAGCGACACCTCGTTGGCCACCACGGCGTTGCGGATCATGTCCATCAGCCGCTGCGCCACGCCCTGGCTGCGGGCCGCGCGCTTCGTCATGCGGTCGCCGAAGATCACCGTGTATCCGTCGGCGAACGTGACCCGGGTGCCAGCGCACCCGCGGGCCCAGCGCCACGGCTCGACGCGGGGCTGGGCGACGGTGGTGTCGCCGATCGCGTAGGCGATGGTGTGGAGGCGGGGCAGGTCGAGGCGGGCGGTGGGGGCGGGGTGCATGTGCAAAGCTATAAACAACACTTGTTGGACACGCAAGTTCTTTTGTTGTTGGCGCATCATTTTTCTTCGCGGGCCCGACCGCCGTGTTTGATCGCCTTGCGGATGGCTTCTCCGCTGCACCCGAGATCTCCTTAGCCCGCCGCAAGAATACTTGTTGACATTGGACAACACGTGTTGTACGTCGCAACACATGCGAAGCAAACCCGCCGCCCCCGAGCGGCAACTCACTGTCGGCGCCAGCAAGCTGCGGCAGCTCACGGAGACGACGGAGGCAAGGCGCGCCGTCGCCGCAAGCCTGCACGTCTCGGAGCAGTGCGTGATCAACTGGCGCAATGGGATCGCGCTGCCTCGGCTGGACATGGCGTTCCGGCTGGAAGACGTGCTGCGGATCAAGGCGCGGTCGTGGATGCAGGCGCCGGAAGCAAGGGCCGCCTCGTGAACCGGGGCGACCGGGACGCGGGCGAGAGGGGGGCGAGGTAGATGATCCCGCCCGTCATCCCCCTCGACGCCACGGTGCTCGCGCTCGACGTGCTGGCCGAGCTGCTCAACCTCGTCGCCGCGGCTCGCCTCGTCTGCGAGGTCATCCGCGCCCTGGTGGGGGTCTAGATGCAGGCCACCGAGAGGCGCATGGACCTTGCTGTGCAGATTCCGCTGTTCTGACCGTCAACACAACACAACCCAACCCAACAGGAGCCACATGGCCGCCAAGAAGAGGACCGAGAAGCGTTTCCCCGAAGCGAAGACCGACAAGACATCAATGGATCTCCCCTGCGACCTGACGCAGGAAGAGTTGGTGAAGAGGGGCGAAGCGCTCTCCTCGCTCATCTCGGATCACACCCTCCTGGAGTCGCGGGCGAAGGAGGTGTCCAAGGAGTTCAAGGACAAGGTGTCGAGCATCGCGCTCACCATCCGCGAGGTGTCGCACGTCATCGCCAACAAGCGCGAGACGCGCAAGGTGCAGTGCATGAAGACGTGGGACTACAAGCGCGGCGTGGTGGAGATCCACAGGAACGACACGGGCGAGCTCGTCTCCTCGCGGTCGATGACGCCCGAGGAGAGGCAGGGCAACCTCTTCGATTTCAAGGCCCCCCTCCGCGAAGCCGATGGCGAAGACTCGGTCGTTGAGTTGAGCGGGGCCGAGGGCTGACCACGCGTGCCGATCTTCGACCTCCCCGGCGAGCGTCTCGTGTGCAAAGCGAACGCGCGCGAGCACTGGGCTAAAACAGATGCTCGGACGAAGCGCCAGCGCACGAACGCGCGTCTCGTCGCCCAGGCGAAGATCGGCAAGCCTCCACCCTTCCCCGTGCGCGTCGTCATCACGCGCGTTTCCCCGGGCACCGTGCCAATGGACAAGGGAAACCTGTGGGGCGCGGTGAAGGCTGTGCAGGACGGCGTAGCTGACTGGCTAGGCGTCGACGACGGGCAGGCCGAGCGCGCCGGCGTGGTGGCGTGGGAGGCCGCGCAGCGTCGCGGGCCGTGGGGGTGCGAGGTGCGCGTGGAGGCGCTGCGACCGTGACCCGCGGCTCCGTCAACCCCACCTGGCTCCGCGCCTTCACCGTCGCGCTGTCGTCTCTCGACACCGCGGGATGGGTGTACGCCGACGAGGGGCGGGTGCGCTTCGCGGCGGAGTACCCATGGCAGCATCGCCCGTGGGACGTGAGCAAGCGCGCGTACGTCTACGCCCGGGACGGGGTGCCGCTGCCGCTGATGCTGGCGGGGTGCGAGCGCAGGAGCTTGGACGAGGTGACGGGGCCACCGGAGGAGGCGGCAGGGGTGAGCAAGTCGAGCGAGCCGGAGCACATCAGCACCATCCTCCTGCGCCTCCTGGCGCCCATCGAGGCCGACCTGCGGGCACGTGGCGTCATCGGCCCCGACGCGCCGACCGTCACGAACGGCGTCACGAACGGCGTCACGAAACCCGTGACGCGAGAGCGAGCGGTGCGAGCATGAGCTGGTTTCGCGTCGACGATTCGCTGCACGCTCACCGCAAGCTGATGCTCGCGGGGGCGGAGGCAATGGGGCTCTGGGTGTCGTGCGGGTCGTTCGCGGCGTCACCATCGTCACGCGGAGATGGCACCATCGATCGTGACGAAATCAGGGGTCGCGCGCTGCTCCTCGGCGTGACGGACTGTGACGCCGTCACGGAACGCCTCGTGACGGCCGGGCTTTGGGATGACCTCGGAAATGGGCTCTACGGGTTCCACGATTGGGTGGACTACGTTAGCGCCGAAGGGTCGATGGAAGCCCGTAAAAACAAGGCTCTCGCCGCCGCGCTGAGAGCCAAGGCGTACCGCGAGAGGAAGCGCGCCGTCACGGGATCGAGCGTGACGGCGCGTGACGAAAAACGTGACGCGTCACGAGAGCCCGTCACGGAGAAAAGTGACGCGTCACGGACCCTCGCGCGCGCACCCACGCGTCACACGCACGCATCACGCGATCCCGTCCCGTCCCGTCCCGTCCCGGTTGTTGTGCGTGACGTGACGGCCGTCACGCCGACAGCCACGGCCAACAACCTCCGCCGATGGGACCCGGCAAGCCGGGACACGGAGTACCTGCCCGCCCTCTGGGTCGAGGCCGTCAGCGCAATCGCCGGACGGGCGATGCCCAGCGTGCGCTTCGGCGACCAGGTCGACGCCCTCGCCGCCCTGTGGCGCGAAGCCGACGCGGCGGCGCCAGGATTGACCCTGGGAGACTTTCACGCCTCGCTGGTAGACCCGGAGGCCCCCGACATGCTCGTGGCCTGGTGGGGCCATCCTGGGCGCGGCGCGAAGGCATACCGGCCGACAGAGTTCCTGTCCTGGCGCCAGCGGGGGGCAGCGTGACCGCCAACGCCGCGATCCCCCGCCACGACCTCGACGCCGAAACGGTCGTGCTCTCCGCCGCGATGCTGGAGGCCGCTGCGTGCGACCAGGTGGCCACGACGCTGCCGGCCGAGGCCTTCTACGGCCCGAGCCACCGGAGGGCGTGGGAGGCCATCCTGCGGCTCCGCGAGCGGGGCGAGCCCGCCGACGCCGCGACCGTGGCCGTCGAGCTGAAGCGCGTGGGCGCTTCGCCCCCCGAGGGCGGCGGCTGGATGCCCTGGCTTGCCCGGGTGTGCGACGCCGCCCCCTCGGTCGACAACGTGCGCACCTACGCCCGGGCGGTGCTCGAGGCGTGGGAACAGCGCAAGCTCGTCGACCTCTGCCGAGCCATCGCGGCCGAGGGCTACGCCGACGTGGGGGATCACCGGGCGTGGCTCGACTCGGTCGAGGCGCGGGTGTTCGCGGCGACGATGACCCGGGCGACGACCAAGGAGACGCTCGCCCACGGCAGCGCCGTGCTGCGCGAGACGTTCGCCCGCATGGAGTCTGGCAAGCCCTCCGGGCTCGTCGTGCGCTCGGGGATCGCCGCCGTCGACGCCAAAGCGACGATGACCGTGGGCGACCTGGTGGTGGTCGCGGCGCGCCCCGGGCGAGGCAAGAGCTCGTTCGCGATGGGCTGCGCGGTACACGTCGGCACATGTGCCCCGAGCGAGGAGGAGGCGACGGCGGCGCTCGTGTTCTCGGCCGAGATGCCCAACGCGCAACTCATGGATCGGGCGCTGTGCACGCGAGCCCGCTACCCGCTGACCGCGTGGCGCCGAGGCGTGATGCCTGCGACCACATCGGAGACGTACCTGCGCCTCGCCGAGAGCGCCCGCGACTTCCGGGGCATCCCGCTGTGGGTCGACGACAAGGCGGCGCCGACACTTGCCCACGTGCGCACCAAGATCCGGCAGGTGAAGCGCGAGCTCGCGCGCAACTGGCGGATGGAGGACGGCAGGCCAACGCGCCTGCGCATGGTCGGGTTCGACTACATCCAGATCGCCGGCCTGCGGCACGAGAAGGGCATGACGCGCGACGCGCAGATCGGCGAGCTCACCCGCGGGCTCAAGCAGATCGCGAAGGACGAGGAAGTGGTGATGATCGCGCTCTCGCAGCTCAACCGCGGCAGCGAAGACTCAGGCGACAAGCGCCCCAAGCTCCGCGACCTCCGCGAGAGCGGGAACATCGAGAACGATGCCGACCTGGTGATCGGCATCTACCGCGAGGAGGAGGCGAAGGTGGCCGAGTTCCTGGGACTCAAGCAACGCAACGGGCCCGAGTTCGTGGTGCCCGTCGGGTGGGTGGGCGAGTACACCGACTTCCGCGATCTCACGGAGCAGGAAGAGCGAGAGTTCAGCGAGCGCGCGGCCGCGCCTGCCCACAAGCCGAAGTCGTCGTGGGGCACCGGGAGGAAGCACGGATGACCGCCCACCACCTGCCCACCACTGCCGCGCGTGGTTGCGCCGTCTGCGGAGGAGAGTTGCCTGAGACTACACGAGGCCGAAGGCTCTACTGCGGATCCGTGTGCGAGGCCGAAGTGCGGCTCGCCAGGCTCCGCGCGAAGTACCTGGCCAAGGTGGGGGGCAAACTCGAGCGCCCGCGGCCCGCCCGAAAGCCTCGGCACGAGCGGCGGGCCGGCAAGATGCGCCTCGGCGTCGTCGACCAAACGCCGCGAGTGCAGGAGTGCGGCGGGAATCGCATCCGCGCGTGCGAGCGCGTCGAGTGCGTCTACAACGCTCGCAACGATGCGCCCGAGGCGCAGCCTGTGTGTTGCCTGGAGGTGGCCAACGACGGCGGCGTGGGGCTCGACGAGGTGGCCCAGATCCTGGGGGTGTCACGCCAGCGCGTGCATCAGATCGAGTCTGAAGCGCTCGCTGTGGTGCGTGGAGCACGATTGCTGAAGGAGTTTGTTTGACGGGAATTGCCAGTCACGCGCGCGCGCGAAACCTCCCGCCGGTCGAGGAGAGGGTGGACAGAATCGCTCGCGAAATGCTCGCAGGCACGTGGGTCTCGTCGCGTGCCGTCGCTCTGGCCGAGGAGTGGGGCTGCGCAGTCAACACTGTGCAGTACGCGAGCGCGGAGGCGAGCCGTCTAGTGCGCCGCGGGCTGCCGGATAGGGACCAGGCTCGCGCGCTCGTGGTCACGAGGCTAGAGCGAGCACACGCAATCGCAGATGGCGAGCAAGACTCTCGCGGCATCGTGGCGAGCGCGATGGCGTTGGCTAAGGTCTACGGCGTGGACAAGCCGGAGGATGCGCAGTCACCCGGCGACGCCGCGAGGGTAGTGGAGACAGCCCCAGCGCTGACGCTCGAATGGTTGCTCACGGTACCTGGCGACATCCCAGCGCCGAGCCCTGCACAGCTCGCGATCGTGCGCGCTGCGGATGGGTTGCCCACCGGCCTCTCGGCCGACGCGGAGGCGGCCCTGTTCGGCGCCGCGCGCACGCCATGCCGCCCTGACCGCGTGCTCGTCGTGGCCGGCGTCCGCGGTGGGAAGAGCCGCATGGCCGCTTGCGCTGCAGTGCACTCCGCGCTGACCGCCGACCTGTCGCAGGCCTCGGCGTTCGAGGAGGTGCGCGTGGTTGTGTTGGCTCCTCGTCGAGCGCTCGCACGCCTGACGTTTGCCCAGGTGACCGGCGTGCTCCGGCATCCGTCGATGGCGCATCGTGTGGTCGGAGAGCCGACGGCGGACACGGTGCGCGTGAGGCGCGACGACGGGCGCGAGGTGTCAATCGTCATCGCCGCAGCGAGCGCATACGGGACCACGGTGCGCAGCGGATGGCTCGCCGGTCTCCTACTCGACGAGGCCGCGTTTTTCGGCGACGGGGATGACGGCTACGCGGTCAACGTCGCTGACATTGTGGGCGCCGCAGAGACGCGGCTCCTCGGCGCGCTGTGGGTCATCACGTCGCCAAACGGCCAGCGTGGCTGGGTGCGCGAGACGTGGGAGGCGACGACGGGGAAGGGCGGTGAGTGGCTGACAGTGCACGCGCCGACACGCACGCTCAACCCGGCCTATCCGCAGGCGAAGATCGAGCGACTGCGGGCCAGCGACCCTGACGCCGCCGCGCGAGAGTTTGACGCTGCGTGGATCGATGCAGATCACCAGTGGCTCCCCAGCGAATGGATCGTGAAGGCGTGCGCAGGCCGCACCGCAGACGACGTGCCGCGCATCCCGGGCGGTCACTACGTCGCGACGATGGACCCGGCATTCCGCGGCAACGCATGGACGATCACGATCGGTTGTGTCGACACGGATGGCCGCATCGCAGTGCACGCTGCCCGCGAGTGGGTGGGCTCGCGCGAGAGGCCGCTCGTTGCAGGCGATGTTTTGTCCGAGGTGGCGGAGCTGTGTGCGCGCTACCAGATCCATGCGGTACACAGCGACCAGGCGAGCTTCGACGCCCTGCACGAGCACGCGCAACGCGTCGGCCTGTCGCTGGTGGAGCAGGCGTGGGGGGCAGAGCGCACGGCTGTCTACGAGGCGATGCGCACTGCGTTCGGCGAGGGGAGGATGTCTCTGCCGGACGTGCCAGCGCTGGTCCGCGACCTGGGCAGCGTGCGGCGCCGCCTCACCGTCTCGGGGGCGAGCATCAGCCTGCCGACGACACCCGACGGCAGGCACTGCGACTTCGCGCCCGCGCTCGCGATGCTCGTGCACCGCCTCCGGTTCGGAGCCGCCCCGGAGCGCCAACAGACCGCCGAGGAGCGCGAGGACGCGGAGTTCGGCGATGGCGATGGCGACGAGAGGCCTTGGTTCCGGTGAGCTCGATTGACGCTGTTTGCGTGTTGTGCTAGGGGCCCGTCCGATGGCTGACCCCGCTGCCTCGCCCGAGTGGCTCACCTGGTACCGACAGGCGGCGACATTCGTCCGCGAGCAGGCGGCCCTTGGGACGGTCGTCGAGCGCGTGGAGGATCCGAGCGGGCGAAGCATCTCGTTCGGGCGACCGGTCGCGGCGCCGCCGTCGAACGGGGGCAAGCGTTGACTGTCGCGGCGGACCGACTCGAATTCGTCGAGGCCCTCGCCGCCAGCATGCGCCGCTCAGGCATCGACCAGGCGACCGTCGATGGGGTGACTCTCGTGCTGGGTCCGCTGCCTACCCCCGGCCTCGACGTTGCCAGCGACGACGGCGAGGGCAGAGTGCTCCTGCGCCCGCGGCGCGCCTCGCACGTGGCCGGCAGGATCTTCGCCGAGGTGCCCACCGGGCACCGGGAGCACGACGACGAGTGACACGCGTCGTGCGCACGCCATGGTACGCTCAGGACGGCGCCGCAGCCGGCCCCGCGATGGTCGCCGCGTGGAAGGCCGTGGCGGACATCTCGCAGCCCGAGAAAACACGCTTCGAGATGTGCCTCGCGCTCTCTGTCGACGAGCCGTGGATCGACCTGGACAACGCAGCGGACTACGTTTTCCCGTGGGCGGCCGGTGGCGGCCCCCTGCGTTTCAACGTGATCCCGAGCGTGCAGCAAACCATCCACAGTGAGCTGGTGCAGTCCAAGCCGCGCCCGATGTTTTTGACCGATGGCGGGAGCTGGGATGAGCGCGAGCGCGCCAAACTGGCCAACAAATGGATCGACGGCCTGTTTTACGAGTCGCGCGTCTACACGCACACGCTGCCGATCTGCATCATGGACATGCTTTCGTTTGGGATGGGCCTTGCCAAGGTCTACGCTGCCGAAGGCAAGGTGCGCGTCAAACGAGTGATGCCGTGGGAGGTGTTCGTGGACCCTCTCGACGGGCGCAGCGCGGAGCCGCGTACACTGTACCAGTGCGAGACGATTGACCGCGACAGGGCCGCGGCGCTGTGGCCGGACAAGGCCGACGAGATCCGGCAGGCGGCACGCACAAACTCGCCATGGCAACTGGCGCAGCAGGACAGCGCGGATGTCATCCTCGCCGTCGAGGCATGGCACCTGCCGAGCACTGAGGACGCCGACGACGGCCGGCACATGATCTGTGTTGGCGATGTGGTCGTGCTCGATGAGCCGTGGACTCGCCAAGGCTTCCCCTTCGCGGTCATGCGGTGGTTGCGTCGGCCAGTCGGTTGGCAGGGGAAAGGCATTCCAGAGCAGCTCTCATCGCTTCAACAGAGCATCAACAAAACGGCGATGCAGATTGACCTGGCGCAGGACGCAGCGGCTCCGATCTGGCTGGTTGACCGCGGCTCTAAAATCAACAAGGCGAAGGTCACCAACTTGATCGGGAGCATCGTCGAGCACACGGGTCGGCCTCCGCAGTTTTACGCGCCGTCGACGACTAGCCCAGCGATGTACAACTGGTTCGAGCGCCAGGTGCAGCGCGCCTACGAGATCATCGGCGTCTCGCAACTCGCGGCGCAGTCACGCATCCCTCGTGGGATGGAGGGCGCGTCAGGCGTCGCGCTGGAGACGTACCTCGACAAAGGCTCGGCACGTTTCGTTGACGCACAGGGCGAGGTGGAAGCCTTCGCCGTTTCCATCGCCGAGCTGGCCTGTGAGGCCATGGAGGAACTCGCCGAGGAGAGCAAGAGCTACGAGGTGCTCTACACGCGCGATGGCGTGGTGGAGCGCGTGGACTGGGCGAAGCTCAACATGTCATCGCCGTACGTGCTCAAAGTGTGGCCTACGAGCCTGTTTCCGACGACTCCCGCAGGCAAACTCAAGCGGCTCCAGGACATGATGGACAGCGGCATCGCGCAGGCTCTCGGGATGACGCCCGAGACGCTTCAACGATTGTTCGACGTGCCGGACCTGGAGAGCGAGCGCCTCTCCTCGCCGCGCGATGTGGTCGACAGGATGATCGCGCGAATGCTCGACGACGAGGACGAGACGATCGTCCCCGACCCGCTGTTTGACCTCAACGTTTGCCTGCGCCAGGGCATGCTCCACTACGCGCAGGGCGTGGCCGACGGCATGCCCGAGGAGCGCCTCTCACTCCTACGCCAGTGGTGCAGCGTGGCCGTTGGCCTGATGGACCAGGGCGCGCAGGCGCCGGGGCAGGAGCCAGACGCGCCACCGGCACCACCCGCTGACACTGACGCAATGCCAACGATGCCAGCCGAGATGCCGCCTGAGGCTCTCGCCGGAACAGCAACTGCAGGAGAGATGATCCAATGATTGACGATCGAGACCCGAACGACACCGAGACCCGCGAGACTCCTGACCCTCCGTCAACAGAGGTAGAGCAAACGCTCGAGCAGGTGTACCGCGAGGAGGCCGGCGGAGACGCCACAGCGCCGCGAGACGAAGCCGGACGATTCAAGGGCAAGGAGGGCGAGGAGAAGCCGAAGGACGAGCGCCGGCCCGAGCCGTACAGCGCCCTACGCAAGCGCGAGGAGCGACTGCGCCGGCAGACCGAACGGAAGTTCGCAGAGCGCGAGAAAGCGATCGCAGACCGCGAGCGTGCGGCCGAGGCGCAAGCGCGTGAGCTCGCGCGGTACGCCGCACTCCACGGAGCCAAATCGATGCGCGAGCGCGCCGAGCTTGCCGGGATTGACCTGGAGAAACTTGCCGACGAGGTGGTGGGGCGCACCACAACCGAGGACGCTCGCGAGGTGGCCGCCGCGGAGGTGCGTCGCTTGGAGGCAGAGCGCCTCGGCCGAGAGAAGGCAGCGCGAGACGCGGAGACAAAAAACGCCGAGGCTGTGCGGCAGTCGGCAGAGCGCAGCTATCTCTCTGAGTCCGCGCAGCGAGAATCGATCGTAGAGATGGCGCGTAGCGGGGAGTGGGACGACGACGACGTGTTGCGCATGTCGTACCGAGTCGGAAACGCGCTGCTCAAGGAGCTTGGGCGAGCCCCGACGAATGCAGAGGTGCTTGACAAAATCGAGGAGCGTGCGAATCGCTACCTGGGCAAGCACGACATGCCGACACAACAGATCAAGACGGCGCCGCGGACGCGCACTCTGCCATCCGGCGGAGGCTCGACGGGGAAGCCGGCGGCGGAAGACGACTTCGACCCGAACGATCGGAACAGCGTTGCGGCGTACCTGATGCGCGCGGCGCGGTCGCCGCAGTAGTAGCAGCACAGCGAACGGGCAACGCTCAAACCCGGCGACGAAACAGGACATCGTGAAACCTGGAGAGTGCGCGGAGCGCACAACACAACATCTCCAAGGATCAAACGATGACAACGATCAACGTCGCAGCGCTCGAGAAGGCGCTCAAAACCGTCTACGAAAAAAAGGGCGTCGCCCAGTTCTACGAAAACAAACCGTGGCTCGACCAGGTTCCGAAGGACATGACCTTCGGCGGCAAGAACCACAGCATCCAGCTTCGCCACGACGGCGGCGCGATGCCCTCCGCGAGTTTCAGCGACGCTCTCGCCGACAGCGACGCGAACAAGTACAAAGAGTTCCTCGTCACGCGTCGCAAAAGCTACATCCGCCGGAGCATCGACGGAGAGGCGATCGAATCGGCGACCGGCGGAGACACCTCGGCCTTCGACGGCCTCCAGGACACCATCGACGCGGCGTTTGAGTCGTTCTCGGCGGATCTCGCGATGAAGATGTATCGCAACGGTGGCGGCGCTCGCGGGCAGTTTTCGGCGCACACGGCGACCACGCTCACCCTCTCCGAGGAGAGCGACATCGTGAACTTCCAGATCGGCCAGGTGCTGCAGGCGTCTCTGACTGACGGCACGAGCGGCGCGGTGAAGGCGGGCACGGCGACCATCACGAAGATCGATCGTGACGGCCTCGTGCTGACAATCAACGCGTTCCCCGGTGCGTGGGCTGACAACGACTACCTGTTCACGAACGGCGATTTCGGCTTGGCCCTTGTGGGTCTCGCTGGATGGATCCCGGAAACGGCGCCGACGGCCGGCGACAACTGGTTCAGCGTCGACCGTTCCGTTGACCCCGTGCGCCTCGCTGGGCAGCGGTACATCAACACAGCGGCGGATCCGAAGGAGGTGGTGCTCGACAAGGCCCTGGCGCGCGGGTACCGTTTCTCGAAGCGCTTTGACATGGCGCTGCTCAACCCGCTCGACATGAGCGACATCACCGTGGCCCTCGCCAACCGCATCCGCGAGCCGCGCCCCAGCGCCGACGGCAAGCAGTCGATCGGTTACAACATGGTCACGCTCACCGGCGCGGGGCAGGGGCAGATCAACATGATCTCAGACCCCTTCTGCCCGCGGGGGAAGTGTTACCTGTTGACGAAATCCACGTGGGCGCTCAAAACGCAGGGGAAGGCGCCGAAGTTCTTGGATCTCGACGGCGCCGGACGCATCCTTCGCGAGGCGAACGCGGACGCGTACGAAACCCGGATCGGCACGCGTGGCAACCTCATCTGCCGCGACCCCGAGAGCAACATGGTGGTGGTGTTCTGATGGCTGCGCTCCTCGCGCAGGCGCAGCGGTGGCCCTCGCAGGGCAAGATTGCCGGCGCCATGTTCTGCGCCGCGCGTCTTGCTGGCGCGGGCGCTGCGGCGCCAACCATCACGGAGGCCACCAACGGCGACGATGGCGGCATTGTCCGTTCCGTCACGCGCGGCGGTGTCGGCGTCTACGCCGTCATGCTCAACGCCAACCCGCGCGCAAACACACTGGGCATCCCCAAGATCCGTGTGTCGCCCGGGCTCGTCGACAACGGCGCGTCCGGCGGCATCGCTGGGTGGACGGTCGTGACCGAGTTGGCCGGCTACGACGGGACCACGGGACTCGCGCAGTTCGGCGTGCTCGTGTTCGACGAGACATTCTCGGCGGCCGACCTGCCCACGGATGCATTCGCCGATCTCCTCATCTACCTCGACTGCGGGGTCATCTGATGGGCTCGCTCATCGTTGAGTTGGCAGGCAAGGGCAAGCCCAAGGGGGGCGACGAGTCTCCCTCGGGCGATGGCCCTGGCGCCGCTGCAAAGGCTCTTGTGGCCGCAATCGCGGCCGTGAAGGCCGACGCGAGCGACGCCAACGGAGAGGCCCTGCACGAGGCCATCGCAAACCTGGCCGCCGCTTGTGAGGGCTACGGCGAGGAAGACGACGACGAAGACGAGATCTGATGGCCGGAGTCCTCCGCTCCGACATCATCACCAAGGTCAGGCAGCGAGCGAACCTCGAGAGCTCGCTCGCTGCCGTCGATCAGTTTGTGACGGACGCCGAGTTGGAGGTGATGGCCGACGACTCGGCGAAGCACCTGTACGATCTGATGATCGCCAACGGCGGCGCCGGGCTCCCCAAGGAGAACGGCCAGATCACGACTGTGATCAACCAGTCGAGCTACGATCTCAATGCGCGAGTGTACCGCCTGACGTCGCTGTGGGTGCCGGTGTCTGGCGCAAACGCATTCGTCGAGCTGCCCGCGTTCCAGGACCGCGACGTGGCGCGCCTGCTCTCACTCGCCGCGCAGAACAACGCCACACAGCCGCAGGACTACGCCTACCAGCTCCGCACCCCGAGCAACGGCGCCACGGCTGCGCCCCCGGTGCTGGACCTTCTGCCGCCTCCGCAGCAAGTCTTCGTTCTTGGCTACCGCTACGTCCCGACGCCCATCGTTCAGGGCGCTGGCGGAGCGCCGATCTACTACGAAGTAGGGAACGGCTGGGACGAGTGGATCATCTGGGATTGTGTATGCCAGTGTTTCGGCAAGCTCGAGCAAGACCCGTCGTTCGCGATGGCACAGCGAGACCGCGCAGAGCGCCGCGTTGTCGACATGGCGACAGAGCGCGACAGCAACGAGCCAGACCGCGTTGTCGACTTCCAGGGCGGCCTACGCGACCTGGCGAGCGGGTGGCGCGGGTACAACCGCAGGCGGTGGCCAGGTACTGGGTGGGGCAGCCCGTGAGGGTGTCTCTGCCACGCCTTGAGGAGCCGCGCCCGGTGCCAGCCGAGAGCGTTGGCGCAGACGCGCGGGCCCCCGCCGTTGCGTTCGCAGAGAGCGCCGGGAACCGCCTCGCGGACATCGATTTCGCGAGCCTCCAAACGCGTGCGCTCGATCACGGCTTGCAGCGCGTGCCCATCGGGTGGCGCGTCATCGATGCAACGGTTAACGCACCCGAGCTGGTGCGCCTGTCGTGGGACCAGCGGCGTCTCACGATCCAACACACTGGCCCGACGGCAACGCGCGTCACGCTGTGGGTGTGGTGATGCTGCAAAAACAGAGCGTCGAGATCAACGCAGCCAACGGCCTGGCCGAGGGGACCGATCCGCGCGTGCTCCCGCAGGGACAGGGGTGGATCGAGGCGAGCAACGTCGTGGTCAGCCAGGCCGGCGCCTTCGAGAAGCGCCTTGGTTACGAGGCGTTGCCCTTCGCCGCGTGGCCCACGACAGGCGAGCCGCTACCCAACACGAGCCAGGATCACGAGGTGCGGGCTCTCCGCGGCGCTCTGCACTGCTACGCCGACGACGGCGACAACGAGCCGTCTTGGTGGGCGTACACGCCGGACACGGCCGGATGGTCCAAGCGCGGCCCGTCCGTGGCGCTGAGCTACACCCTCACGCCGAAGATCTCCATGGCTACGGGTGTCACCTCGTGCGCTGTGGTGCAGTGCTCCAACGGAACACGTGTCTACGGATGGACGGTGCTCAACGAGACGTGGGTCAACGGCCTGTCCCTCGCGCACTACCGCGTGGAGTCGAGTGACGGCGCTGCCCTCGTCGAGGAGACCGTCTACGCGTCCGGTACCGTGGGCGGCTCCCCTGATGGCGTGGGGATCACAGCGTGCGGAGACGAGGCGGTACTCCTGTTCCGCGACCAGTACCCGGGGCAGCTCACGAGCCGCGTCTACGATGCAACGATCGGTCTACTCGGTGCCCCAGTGCTCCTCGCGGCACAGGCGCAGAGGTTCGCCGTGTGCCGGTGGAACGCCACGCACTACGTGCTCGCGTGGTCGGAGCCGACGGGAGGCGGCGAGGACCTAGAGGTACGCATCCTTGAGCCTGACGGCACGGTGCTGCACAGCTACACGCTGCCGATCGTTGGCGACGCCGTTGTAGGTCTCTCCGTCGGGGCGACTGCCGGCGCCGGCGTGTGCGTCGGCTACACGACGATCGCGACCGGAGCGCATGCGCTTCTCCTCTCGCCAACGCTGGCCCTCGTAGCCGACACCGTTGTCGACGCAACGATCGCGATTGGGTACGCGATGGGGGCGCACATGGACTCGGGCGGCAACGCCTACGTCAACTGGGTGCAGTCCGGGAGCACGGGGTTCCGCGCCATGTCGGCGTCACTTGACGGAGCCGGTGCAATCCAGTGGACGGCCGCATCGTGGAATGCCGTGTGGGACTCCAACATCTTCGAGGTGCGCGGCGTCCCCTACGCGTGCATCGTGACGGATGGCCTGGCGGAGGGAGCGTTTACTCAATCGATCGTGGCGCTTGACGGCCGGCCGCCGTACCTGTCGACAGCTGGCGGCCTGCACACGTGCACGCTGCATGCTGTGGTGACGGCGTACGCGAGCAACGCGTGGGCTACGGCGTTCTTGGCAGGACAGGCAACGCCCAACGTCGACATGACAGGCACCACGTCGGCTCTGTTCGCAGTGGCGATGGCCGAGGCGGGGTACCTCGACCAAAATACGGTTTTCGGCGTCTCCGCGTCGCTGTGCGAAATGAACTTCGAGGGTCGCCAGCCGTGGAACCGTGTGCCCGCGCAGCAACGCGACTGCTACGCGCTCTCGGGTGGCATCGCCGCGTGGAACGACGGGCAAAACGAGGTTGAGCTTGGGTACGTCGGGCGCCCGAAGATCACGGCCAGCAACGCCGGAGCTGGCACCATCCCCGCTGGCACGTACGTCTACGCAACGACGTACGAATGGATCGACACGCGCGGCAACGTGCACACGTCGCAGCCAGCCTACTCGTCGCCCATCACGCTCGCCGTCAACTCTGACGTGGACCTGGAGCTACGCACGGTCGGCGTCACGCGGAAGGCGCAGGGCACACCCACGCCGGCCGAGGGCGTCACCATTGCCGTGTTTCGCACGGAGTCGCTCGGCGGCATCTTCTACCGGATCACTCCTCCGCGCACGGCCATCGGGGACGTGATCTTCAACGACCCGGTGAACGACGAGGTTGCGACCTACACGGACACGCTGACAGATCTACAGCTGACAGCGCTGGGGTACGGCACTCTGTACACGGACGGCGGCAGGCTCCCGGCGCGCCCCGTGGCCGGCTTCCGTCATGCGGTCACCCACCGGCAGCGCCTGTGGGGCATCGATGCGAGCGACGCGCGGCGCCTGCTCTATTCGCAGAACATCGCCGCGCAAGAGGGGCCTCTCTTCCATGAGCAACTGTCGCTTCGCCTCGACGATTCGATCGGTGAGGCAACGGCGCTCGCGAGCGTCGACGACAAGCTCATTGTGTTCACGTCGGAGCAGATCTTCTGGGTGAGCGGCGACGGCCCGAACGACAACGGGCAGGGCGGCGCGTTCAACGGCCCGTTCCCGGTCGCCGTTGACTGTGGGTGCGTCGACCCGCGATCCGTCGTGGTGACACCACAGGGCGTCTATTTCCAGGGGCCGCGCGGCATCATGCTCCTCGACCGCGGGCTGCAACTGTCGTTCGCTGGTCTGCCTGTGCAAGACAAAACGCAGGGCGCGCAGATCACAGCGGCGACGCTGGACGGCGACGCGCGCCGCGTGTCGTTCCTGGTCGAGCCTGAGACGGGTAACTCGTTTTTCGTGGTGCTCGACTACACGTATGGGCTGTGGACGACATCCACGCTCTACGCTCCGGGCCGGTTCGGTGGCGCCGCGGCGCCGCAGTCCGCCTTGTCGTCGTGCATGTGGCAGGGGCGCCACGTCGTGTTCGGCGCGACGTCGCAACGCGTGATGGCGCAAGGCTCGGCGGACGGGCTCGACGATGGTGGCTACCCCACCTCGGTGCTGTCCACGCCGTGGGTCAAACTCGCGGGAGTCAACGGCTACCAGCGCGCATGGCGCGTCACGGCGACGGGCGAAAAACTCTCGAATCATGCTATAACGCTGGGCGTGTACGCCGACTACAACACCACGCAGCAGCAGAGCGGGACGTTCCAGGTAGGCGCTGGATCGCAGATCATCGGGCTCCCTGTCGAGCGGCTCTCTCTCACGATCAAGCCGCAACGATGTAGCGCGATCCGCGTTGTGTTGACGGACGGCCCCCCCACCGGGGCACAATCGAGCGAGCCGCGTCAGGGGTGGTCCCTGGCCGGGGTGTCGTTTGACATCGGAGTCAACGCCGGGGCCACGCGCCTTCCGGCGAGGAACAAGGGGTAACGCATGGGCTTTCTCGGCATGGCGGTTGGTGGTGGCGCAGGCGCGGTGGCTGGCGGCGCGGGCGGGGCGATGATTGGGGCTGGGCTCGGCAACTACGTAGAGGACAACGTGTTGGGCGGCGGCCCTCCGAAGCCAGGCGCCGCACCCAAGGCAACGCCAATCAAATACGACCACACGGGCACCAGTTACGCCAGCGAGCGCACAGCGGCAGACCAGCGCGAGGCGGCCTACAAGATGGACTGGAGCAACGCCGACAAGCAGATGACCAACGCGGCCCAGGCGCGCGCGCGTCAGGACGATCTCGCCCAGCGCTTGCGCGACCGCGCGGATGGGAAGCTTGGATCCCTCGCGGAGCAACAGCTCATGCGAGGGCAGGAAGCCGCAATGCGCGCGCAGCTCAACGCTGCCGCGAACACCCGAGGCGGAGGCGGCGCTGCGCTCGCGGCGCGCGCCGATGCCGCAGACCGCGGGTTGATTGCGAGCCAGGCGACCAACGCAGAGGCGGCGATGCTCCGATTCCGCGAGCAAGCGGCAGCGGAGCAACAACTCGCGGAGCTCTACGGGCAGATGCGCGGCGCCGATCTGTCAGGGGCTGGGCTCGTCCAGAACCGAGAACAGATGATGGCTGACAACCTCGCGCGCGCTCGCCAACAGAACGACGCGCGGAGCCTCGGTCTTTTGCAAGCGCAGATCGAGGAGCAGAAGGCGAAGGCGGGCGTTGCTGGTCAAAGCGCGGCCATCGACTACCAAGGCCAGATGGCTGCATACGCCGCGCAGAACGCAGCGGCGAACGCGAAGTACCAAGCGAACCAACAGATGGCTGGGAGCCTCATCAACGCTGGCGCAGACTACGCGAGCAAAAAATACTCGGCGGACAAAGAGGCGGAGACCGAGTTGGCCAAAGAAAAAAACAAGCCAAAACCATGACCGAAACCCCCTGGAACGAACTCGTGAACCCCTACACCGGAGAGCAGGTGGCAGACGCGCCGCGCGCGCCAAAGGCGACGCCTGTGCCCGCTGGCGACGTGGGCATGCGCAATCCCTACCGCAACCCTGACGCGCCTCCCGCGCCCGCTGTGCCGTGGACTGCCGCGGAGACGCCGCGCAACCCGTACGCCGATGCGATGCGGGAGGATGCGGACGCAGCGAGCCTCGCCGACCTGGGCAAGGTCGACGCTGCCAAGGCGGCGCGCGACCGCGCCGCGATCGAGCGCATGGTGAAGGCCAAGAAGGGCGAGAAGCCAGCCAAGGCTCCCGACCCGGAGGCCGAGCGCCTGCGCCTTTTGCGCGAACTCCACGCGCTCGACGCGGGCAACGAGCGCTTCGCCAACGACATGGCGATCGGCAAGCGCGCGGAGGCCAAGGCCGATCGTGACCTCGCGACCATCGACGCTGGCACGCAGCGCATGGCCGACGCTTTCCGCGCTGAGGCCGCACGCCGCCGCAAGGCCGAGCCGCCGCCGCTCGAGCTCGACCCGCGCCTTCGCGCCATCGACGACGGGAACAACCGTTTTGCGGCTTCGATGGGCGTCCCCAACACCGCGGCGAGGATGCGTTACTAATGGCCGAGCCTGTCATGACGGAGGCGCCCCCGCTGATGTCCGTGGCTCCTCCCGCGGACGTGCCGGCGCCCGCTGGTCCTCTGCCGCTGATGTCAGTCGACGTGCCGGCGTACCCGGTGCAAACATTCGTGGAGCGAGGACCTCCGGCGCCGCGGCCTGTCCTGCCTGGCATGCCGACGACCAACGCGGCAGCTGGGCTCGGCGGACGACCGGGAGGAGGCATCGATCCGTCCAAGGTGATCACCGGGAGAGGGAGAGGCGGATCCGGCCCCCCCACCGTCGAGAACGCCGCGCCTCGCGTGGACACCGGCGGCTACGGCTACGCTGCCGGCGCCGAGAGAGAGATGCGCAACGCGATGATCGCCGCCGAGCTGAGCCGTCGGCCGGGCTACTCTCCTCCCACTCCTGAGCGCGAGCAGCGCACGGGCTACGGTCTCTCGGCGTCACGCGGCCCAGACCCAGCGCTCGTCGCAGAGCAAGACGCGCTCCGGCTCGGCCGCGAGCTGAGCGTTCCCGATCGCCCCCCGCCCGCCGTGGTCAACGCTGATGACGTGCTCGCGCTTTTCGCGGCGCCGAAGGGAGAGGACCCCAAGGCATGGGCCACGCGAGAGGCGCAGCGCATTCGCGACGAGGGCGGTAGTGTTGCCGGTGAGGTGGCCAAGGGTCTCGACGGCACCGGCTCGCTTGCCCTGCGAGCGCTCGCCCCGGACAAGGTTCCGGCCGCTCTCCGCAACAGGAGCGGCGAGGAGATCGACGCGTGGGAGCGCGACAACATCGCGGGCAAGGAGAAGCGCCGAGATCAATACATCAACGCGCTCGACGCCGCGCAGAACGCTGAGCGCAAGCTCCATGCAGACGCGCTCGGAGGCGACCGCGCCGCGCAAGAGGAGTACGTGCGACGGTACGGCGAAGGCGGACTCGTCGGCAGCGAGCGCCGCAAGATGGAGATCTCGCAGACCCTCGCCGAGGAGAAGGCGAAGGCCGAGGAACTCTACGGCAAAACAGAGGCAGAGTACGCCGAGCGGAACAAGGCGATCGAAGCCGAGTCGAAGCGTCGCCTCGGGGCCATCACAGCGCAGATCGATGCGCTGAACGAGCGCGCCTCGCGCGGCATCGACACAGGAAGGTTTTGGAAGAGCCGCACCACAGGGCAGGAGATCGGACTTGCGTTTGCCGTGTTTGCCGGCGCCATTGGCGCTGGCCTCACAGGCCAGAAAAACGCCGCGCTTGAGCAAATCGACAAGGCGATCGAACGCGACATCGAAGAGCAGCGCCGACAGATCCACGAGGGAACAACGCAGAAGCTCACCGTGCTCCAACAGGTGTACAAAAACGTTTTGGGTGAGACGGGCGACGAGCGCGCCGCGTCTCTCGCCATGCGCAACAGTGCGCTGGAGGAGGGCAAGCGTAGACTCGCTGCGTTCGCCGAACGCGCCGGGAAGGCCGAGGTGCGCGAGAGCGCAGCGGCGGCGCTCGCGGCGATGAAGGACAAGCAGTTGGCGGCGCAGCTCGAGATGAGCGAGCGCGTGCGCGGGAGCACCAACACAAACTTCCGCGTCATCCCAGCGAGCGCTGGCGGATGGGGCGGCGGCCCGGACTACAAGAGGGTCATGAGCATGCTCAAGGAGAACCGCGAGCTTGCGAAGGAGGGGGTCGGCGTCGACGTGCAGGTCACCGAGGCTGGAGCCAAGTCGGCAAAGGCAGCAAAGGACTCCCTTCCCCTCGGATTCTCATACGGCGGCCAGACGTACGAGCCTGGATTCTCCGTGTCTGAATCGGAGCTTGAGCATCTGCGGGCGAAGTTCGGCGCTCTCTCCGCTGCGCAACGCGAGATGGACATCATCCGCGCGGAAGCGAACAACTACGGCTCGCGCATGTGGTCGCCGAGTCGGTTCAATGCGGCTGTCGGGAGGCTCGGCGACATGAAATCTATCCTGTCGGGTCAAGGCGTTGTGACCAACCCCGAGCAGGTCCGTCTGATTGAAGACCTTTCGTCGTTCCGCGGCAACGACAAGACGATCAAAGACCTCGACTCATTTTTTTCCGGGGTCGCCGAGCAGTCACTCCGAAACGTCGCGGCCAAGGAGATCGCGCCGCCCAAACGATGACGCAGCCCGAGCCTACACAGCGACTCTACAGCGCCGAGACTGGCGCCCCGCTCGACGTACCTGTTTCGCAGGTGGCGGACGCCGTGCGCTCTGGATCGGCCGGCTTCGCCCCTGGCACTGTCGCAACGGTGCGAGACGATCGCGGAGAGCTGCGCCAGATGCCAGCGGAAGAGGCCGCGCGATTCCTCGCGTCAACGTACCTCGGCGGCGCTGGGACAAACCAGGATTTCGCGCGCCGCGAGGAGCTGCGAGCAAACGACACCATCGGCGGCAAGGCGGAAGCGTTCGCTGGTGGAGCGTTCAACGCCTCGCTGCTCGGATTCGGCGATGCTGCGCTCGCGGCGGTAGACAGGCGCGAGGCGCAGCGACTGGCACTCGTCAGGGAGGCCAATCCCGGCGCCGCATTCGCGGGCGAGGCGGCCGGCATGATCGCCCCCGCGCTGCTCTCCGGCGGCTCCTCGCTCGCCGCTTCGGGTGGTCGTGGGGCTGGCGTTGTCGCGCGCGGCGCCGGCGCCGTTGGCGCTCCCGCAGCGATCCTCTCCGAAGGCGCCGGGCTCGTCGGTCGCGGCGCGCAGAACCTCGCCACGCGCCTCGGTGCGAGCGAGGGCGGCGCGCTCGCGAGCGCCATCAGGATGGGCACCACCGGCGCCGTTGAAGGCAGCGTGTACGGGCTTGGCGCGGAGACGTCGCGCGCGATGATCCACAATGAGCCCCTCACGGCGGAGAAGCTCCTCGCCGCGGCAACACATGGCGGGCTGATGGGCGGCGCTCTCGGCGGCGGGCTCTCGCTGTTGGGCAGCGGCGGCAAGGCGTTGATCTCCAGCATGGCGGCGAAGCGTGAGGCCGTTGCCGTCGAGCGAGCCGCGGCGCGTGCAGAGGCGCTTGCGGCGGAGGTGTCGCCCGTGCCGAAAACCGGCGCGCTTGATCGGCTCGCTGACAGGATGGGCCTCTCCCCGGAGAAACTCGCGGCGTACGCCGAGGAGAAGGCCGCGAAGTCCTTGGTGGCCGGCCAGGGCTCGCAGAAGATGATCGCGAAGTTCGAGGCGCTTGGCGAGGAGGCCCGCGCGCGCGTCGGGAAATTCGTCCTGGAGACGGTGCCCGAAAAACTCGGGAAGCCGGTCGGATCTCGCGTTGAGATGGCGGCTCTCGCCGAGACGGAGCGCAAGGCGGTTGGCGAGCGCATCGGGGCGCTGACAAAAGAACTCGACGCGACGGGAGCGAAGGTTGACCGCACGAAGATCGCGGATCGTTTGCTCGCCGAGGTTGAAGCGCCGATGGCCGCGAACCGCGTCTACTCCGGCGCAGAGCGTGAAGTGTCTGCGCTGCGCGAGCGCATTGCCTCGGGGGGCGAGATGAGCTTCCAGGAGCTGCACAGGATGCGCGCCGACGTCGACAAGATCGGCGCTGGGATCGCCGACACAAAGGTCCGCAAGGAGCTTCTCGGAGACGTTCGCAAGGTGCTTGAGGAGGAGCTTCAGGTGCAGGGCACAGCGGCCGTAGCGCCGGGGGCCGAATGGGCCGCGAGGTGGAACGCCGCGAAGGGCGACTACCAGGCGATCAAGTGGGTTGCTGACGCGACGAAAAAATCGTCGGTCGCGGACAAGGCGAACGCATCGATCGGCCTGCGCGAAATGCTTGGTGCGGTCCAGGGCGCGAATGCCGGCGCAACCGCTGGTGCGTTGATCGCCGGTGCCCCCGGTGCACTCGTCGGCGGCGCTCTGTTTGGCGGGGCGAGTGCTGTGCTCAACAACCAGATCAGGCGTTTCGGTGACCAAGCGGTCGCAGTGATCGCCGATGCAGCGGCGAAGCACGGCGCGGCGGCCGGCATCGCGAAAGGCGTTGATGTGTTGATGGATCGTGCGGCGGCGAAACTCACGTCTCCCGGCGCGAGCAAACTGGCGCAGGTGGCTGGTAACGTCGGCGGAGCTGTGGTCCGCGGCAGTCGCGCCGTGCCAGCTCGACAGATCGCAGAGCGAGCCGAGGGCGAGCGCAGTGCGAAGGCTCGACAGGCCGATCGTGAGCGGGCATTCGCCGCGTCTACCGCCGCGGTGGCTGAGTTTGTCGTGAGCGGCGGCGCTCCGGCGCGCAACGTCACCGCCGGGCTCTCGCCACAGACGGCGCAGGCGGTGCAGGGTGCGGCGCTGCACGTCGCTCGCTGGCTACAGACAAAGATCCCGAAACCTGTTGGCGGCGACCCACTGCGCGCCGGTGCCGGCGGCGTTGTCCCTCCCAGCGAGCAAGACAAATTCCTCCGCTACGCGCGCGCCGCGAACGACCCGCTCACAGTGATCCAGGACGCCGCAAACGGGAAGCTGACGATCGAGGCCGCGGAGGCCGTGCGCGCCTGCTACCCGCGCCTTGCCGGAGAGATCACGGGGAAGATCTTGGGTGAGTTGGCGACAAAGCCGAACGGCCTGACCTACAAAAACGCGCTGCACATCGGCGCCCTCATGGGCACGCCCACGCACGAACTGCTCAAGCCCGGGAGCATCTCTACATTGCAGGCAACCTATGCTACCGGAGGCATGGCGCCGCCGAGCACGTCAACCAAACCAGTCAACCTCGCGAGTGAGGTTGAGTCGAAGACCCAAAGGATCAACCAGCGATGAACCAGGCCGAAATCATCTACCCACCGACGCGAGGAAAAATCTGGTCTCTGGACGTTGCCGCGTCCGCGACTGGGGACGTCGATTTCTCATCCGACTTCCCGTTCACGATCAACGCAATGGGAGCGTCGGCAGAGGAGCGCGTGAATTTCTGGCGCAAGCGTTTCATCAGCGTTCGCACGACTGGAGAGGGAGTCTACATCGCGATCGCAAACGACGACTCGCCAACCATCGACCCTGCGGCGACCGGCACCAGCGAACGCGTTGGCGTCTACCTCCCCGACGGCCAACAGATGGATTTCTATGTCGCCGGAGAGGCGAACTTTCTCCTCATCGCCAACGGCGGAACCAACTCCGCGCGCGTTGAAGTTTGGCCCACCTCGGGGCACGCCTGACATGGGCCGCCGCGCTCTAGCGTAGGGTGGTGGTGGTGGGGGTGGTGGTGGTGGTGGCTCGGATAGCCTCGAGCTGCACAAGGTGGTGCAGTCGATCGCCGCCGTCGGCTCAGCAAACTCCGCGGCAGGAAACTACACTTACGGAGCCAAGTTCCAGGTGGAGGAGGAGTACCAGATTCCAGGCGTCACGATCTACACGGGGCGAACCGGCGCACACACGAAGCGCGTCAAGATCTGGATCGGCGGCGTCGCGGTGAAGAGCCAAGATTTCGCGATGACGGGCCGCGGTCTTTTCGAGCTGTCGTTTACGACGCCGTACGTCGTCCTCCCCGGAGATCTCGGCGTCGACATCACTGCATCCTACTGGGACACGGACGGCGCGGAGTACACCCGAGCCAACGCGGCAGCGCTCGCCACGCCGCCTTCGCTCACCAACTCGCGCCGCGGCCCAGGTTTCCTGTGGGTCGCGATGAACCTCTACACGGCGGGTGACGCTGAGCCTGTTTCGTCTGACGCCAGCGGCGTCGCCACGATCGAGCCCCGCTTGGAGGCGGCGTGATCGGCTCCGCCGAAGCGGTCGCGGTCGCATCGCTGCTCGCGTCGGTTGTGTTGACGCTGACGCAGGCGCTCGCCCGAGAATCGATCGGAGAGCTGAAACGACGCGTTGGCGATCTGGAGCGCGAGCGCGCGGCGCTGGTTGTCACCACGGCAGCGCACGCTGCGACCCTCGAACACATCACAGACACGCTCGCGGAGATCAGGTCCGACGTGAAGCGCCTCGTCGAGCGCTCGCCGCGGGAGAGCCGGCACGAATGAACATGCACACACCCACAGCAATCGTCACCACAATCGTCATGCTGGCCCTGCCAGTCGTCCTCACCCTCCTGGGTGAGCTAGCGGCGAAGGCAGGCCTACCACGCACCGCGCACGCGCTGCTGTCGCTTGGCCCCGACGTGCGGCGTCTGTTCGCGGGGCCGAAGGACGGTGCGTCTTGAGCAACATCGAAGAAACCTTGACCGCACTGGTCGATCTATATGGATCGGTGACTGTCGTCCTTGTCGTCACGCCTGACGGCGTACCGATGTACGCGGCGAAGGCGCAATCGTCGAAATCCGGTTCCGGCGGAAGCGTTTCGGGCGCTGTGCAGAGCCTGGTCGAAGCACTCGCCGGGGATCTGTCGAGAGACATCGAGCGCCACAAGCTGGAAGCGCGAAAGGCAGAAAGGGCACTGTCGCTGATCGACAGGCACCGAAACGGCGGTGCGCGTTGATCTGCTGCGATGACCCCGACTGCACGGCCGCGACGAACGCCCGCGGCTGCTGCCCGTTCCGCCGGGCTCAGCGCCGCGCGGACCCGCCGCAGGCGTCCACGTCTCTCTACGTTGGAGTGATCCTCGTGTGCTGTGCCGTGGCCGTCGCGGCGCTCCCTCTCGTGCCCCTCGCGGCGGGCGTGAGCTGGGTTGATTCCAAGTGCCGCCGAAGGAGCCCCAGGCCATGACCTACTTCGACGACGCCGAGATCCACGCCGCAACCATAGCGCGCCTCCCTAGCCTCTCTCCCGTGCGCGCCGCGATCGTCGCTGACGTGCTCGCGCTCGATGGCCTGGAGCCGTCGTCTGCGCGCTACCGCGACGAGCTGTACCCGGCCGACCACCCGTCACGCCGGCCCGCGCTCGCGGCTGGGCAGTCGTCGTGTGGGATCGTCGTCGAGCACGGGTGGCGCGCGGCGCAGATCGATGCGCCGGAGATCTACGGATCTTACGACTCGCGCGGGGCCCGCGGGGGCATCGTCGCGCCGCTGACCTACTCGGTGCACCTCGCCCGCGCCGAGGGCTGCTGGCGCCAGCCAGACGTCAAGACTGGCGCCCTCCCCCTCGAGGGTGACGCGGTGTGCGTCGGCGACCCCAGCGGCGCAGGGGGCACGCCGGGGGTGTGGGCTAAGGGGGGCGGTTTCGGCGGCGCCCACATCTGCACGGTGGTGGCCACGTCCTACGCCGTGTCGAGCGCAGCCGCGATCGTGCACAGCGTCGACGGGGGGCAGCCTGGGATCCACGTACGCACGCGCGCCCTCGTGTGGTGCGGTCCCGGCGGCGCCGAGCTGTGGGCCGCGAGCCTCGACGACGAGGGCGGCTACACGCTCGACGCGGACGGGCGCCCGACCAAGGGGCGCCGCGTGTTCGGGTGGGTGGACGTGGACGGCCTGCCGCTACGTCGCGCCGCGCTTGCGGAGGCGTTGCGGGGTGCTTGACAAGCGGGCGATGGCCAAGGAGATCCGCGCCGCCAACACTTGGGCGAGCGAGTCAAGCATCCTCGTCTTTGTCGACGCGCTCGCTGAGTACCAGGACGCGCAGGACAAGATCTCTAAGGTGGGCGCCGTGCTGATGAAGGACGGCAGGCCCATCGAAAACCCTTGGCTTGTCGTGCGCGACCGCGCGGCCAAGACCCTCCTCGCGTCGCGCATCAAGACCAAGGAGCTGCTGTGAAAGACACGCCTGCTGCTGAGTATGTAGACCCGAAAACGCTTGTCCCATGGGGCAAGAACCCGCGAAAGAACGCCGCCGCCGTCAAGAAGGTGGCCGAGTCAATCCGCAAGTTCGGCTTCGCCTCCCCCATCATTGCTCGGCGCGAGTCACGCGAGATCATCGCAGGCCACACACGCCGCCTCGCCGCAATGTCGATCGGCATGAAGGAGGTTCCCGTGCGTTTCCTGGACGTGTCGGAGGCCGACGCGCGCAAGCCGGCCGCGCGTTGGCCAGGACCCACGCGTAGCTGCCCTCGGGCGGCGCCACGCATGCCGCCTCGGCATCGTCGGCAGTCGCGAGGCGACAGTCCACGATCTCGACGGTGGCCACCACAACGCCCAGCGGCCCGGCGTGCGCGCGCCACGGGTCAGCCCAGGAGCGCTTCTCTGGCGCGGCGCTCGCGCAAATGGCGATGGTGCCGCGGAAGTGGGTGCGACGGGAGCGAATCTCCAGCGTCTTGCGCCCGGAGGCAATGAGGCTGGCCCAGGGTTGACGCACTGACAGGGCCTTGATTTGGTGGTGGCTCATGTTCGGTCCTTCCGCCGGGCAGATCGTCGCCGTCACCACACGCACGCCCCGGTTTCGATGTCGGTCCAGTCGCCCTCGCCGTGCCAGACGGCGTTCAAAAAATCCTCGAACCTGCCCGATTCAAGGTGGAAAAGGCGGTCGTCTTGTTGGAGAGTTGCCTCGATCCAGTTTGGCTCGACGCCGTCAAGACGCGCGGCCGCGTGGCTGTGGTGGCCGTCCAAGACGACGCGAAAGGCCTCGCCGCAGAATTGAAACACTGGCGAGACGAGCACGTCGTAGTCGCGCGCCTCGCGCTTGGCCTGTACTGTCGCGTCGTCTCGGAATGCCTGGCTGGTGATCGTGGTCGGGGTGGTCATCGGTGAATCTGTAGATAGCACGCTGTCCGGACAGCGCAAGGGAAAATCGTCAGGGGGATGTCGATTTGTGTTTGGCAGCCTTTTTTGTCTGCGGAAGCGACGCCACGAGCGCGCCTTCAACGTAGGCGCTGCGCGTCTGCCCCGCCTCGCGCGCCGCGTCGTCCGTGCGCGCGAGCACGTCTGCGTCGAGCGTGATCTCGACGGGCCGCCGTTTGCGCTGGTCACGCGGCACGCTGGCGCCGCTGGCCCCAGACGGGCGCACCGTCGCAGGCTCGGCGTCCCCGAGGTCCACCAGCACGCGCCGGTGGAGCGCGCGCCACCACGTCAGCGTGCGTGTAGCCACCGCCGTGTGCGCCTCGCGTACGAGGAGGCGCGAGGCCTCGTCTTGGTCGCGCGCGTCGATCTGGCGGGCCCACGCGCGGCATTCGCGGGCGATGGTGGCGGGGGTGGGCTTCACGGGGCGACCTCGCCCGTCACGCACACGCGGCGCGCGGCGTCCTCGGGGCTGTCGGCGTCGGTCCACACCGCGTCGCCGCCGGCTGCCACGCCGTAGCGGCCGATGCCGTCGAACGACAGGACTGTGACGCGCACGCTGTCGGCCCAGTCCTCGCGCACGGAACAGCCCCTGAACACGGTGACGGTCATCGGCCCAGTGGCGCTATCGTAGGCCACGCCGGTGGCGGGCAGGGCCAGCACAGCGGCGGCCTCGCGGCGCAGGTCGGTGGGGCTGATGTCGTCGATGGTGTCCGGGGTGACGCGGAAGGTGGTCATGGTCGGGGATCTTTCTGTCGCGGGGCGGTGTGCCCCGCTGACAGACACACAATAGCGCGCTGTACGGGCAGCGCAACACAAAACGACGTGAGGGGTGTCGATTTTACTTGGTCGATTTTGCTTGACTTCTGCGCGCCTCATACCACCGCCTGGCGCTCTCGGCCGTGATCCACCCATCTTCGTCGCGCTCGAGCCCGTCGCCCGACGCGGCGGCGCGCTCGACCGTTTTGACCGACACGCTAGTGAAGGCCGCGAGCCACGACGGCCGCGCGCTCTCGCCGCTGTCGATCGCCTGCCGCCCGAGCGCTGCGGCGATCACGAGCGCGAGGCGATCGATCGGGTCATCGCCGAGGTTGTCCACGTCGATCGACTCGTAGACCGCCTGGTGAATGCGCTCGGGCAGAGCGCGACCGAGCGGGTGCTCGAGCATCGGGAGCATGGTCAGCAGGTACTCCTCGACCACGTCGTCGAGCGCAGCCTCGCCGCGCGCGTAGCGCACGAGGTCGGCGATCGAGCACCCGATTTGCGTGAACTCCCCCGAGTCCGTGACGAGAACGTCCCGACCGGGCGAGAGGTAGAAGGCCGCAGAAACGATCGAGTTGACGTACTCCGTGACGATCTCGTTTCCGAGGGCGGTTGGGTCGATGGTGGCGAGGCGAGGGTGTTTGGTGGTGGTGGGCGACACGGGAGGCACTGTAGCTACCGTGTCCCTCGCGTCAAGGGACGTTGCGCACGTCCGCCCCGAGGGCTGCCGGCACCGGCTCGCGGGCCCCTTCGCGACAGGTCGCGTCTCGCCGTGCGGAGGGAGGATGGAGATCGCCACGCGGGCGACTGGCGCGAGGTCGCCAGCCCACGCCTCCGCGACGTGCCTGAGCACGGCGATGGGGCGGGCAGCGGAGCCGAGGCGGCACCAGGTCACGCGCCTCGGGCTCGCCGTCGCCGCGCCACCCGCCTCGCAAGACCGAGCACGAGGGTGAGCGCGTCAAGCCACGCCATCGCCTCGCGCAGCTTGCCATCGCGCCAGCGGAGCCACCGCGCGAGGCGTTCGATGGGGACGCCTCCGCACCTGCATGGCGAGTCGCCGCACCCGCACACGAGGCGCCCAGGCTCGGACGCGCGGCGGCGCCACATCCGCCACGCGGCGGCGCGGTAGGCGGCCTCCTCAGTGAGGAAGCGACGCCGAACACCGGCGACCCTGTACGCGGTCGCAGGCTCCGCGACGACGAGCGACGCGTGACGCCGCGGGAAGACGCAGCACTTGCACTCCCGGTTCATCGGAGCCACCACGTACCGCTCCCTTCGTCGAAGACCCATTCGTCCGAGTCCTCGCGGCCGTGCCCCCACGGGTCGAACGCGCCGCCGTCTCCGCACATGTCGCAGCCGCGCGAGCATTCGCAGATGTCCTCGCCTCCGAGCGGCACGTGAGGCAGGTCGCAGCACGGGCAGACCATCGCCAGCGGCTCAGCCTCCGCAGTCACCGCAAGACCCCTTCTTGTAGCCGTGCGGGCAGCCGCACACCTCGTCCTCGCCGGGCAGATCGGAAAGCTCCTTGCGGGTTTGGTAGCGGTACTCGAAGTATCGTGTCACCTGGAACGCCTTGCCGCACTTGCGGCACTCGCCGTCGAAGTCGCCTTCGGTGCCTTCGCTCCACTCCCACGAATCCTCGTGCTCGTGCATGCAGTGCGGGCACACGATCTCCGTGGTGTAGTCGCACCCACTGGGGCTGAACATCAGGTCTACAAGGCGGCTCACTTTGCGGGCCTCCACCCGGCGCGCACCACGTCGGGCAACAGGGATACGATGGAGGTTCTGACGCGCTCGGCCAGCGACTCCGCAGACTCCTTTCCGTGTGGCCCGCGATAGGCCGGGAACGCCACCCCGAAGACCTTCGGCCAGTGACGCTCGGTGTCGTCCTCGGACACGTACGCGCTGTCAGTGTCGACGCCGAGCCGAGCCCACGCGCACCACATCGCCGGGTCTCGTAGCTTTTCCAGCTCCGCGAGCCTCTCCCGGATGTTGCTCGCATGGTCCTCCGCGTTGCACGACTCGACCGTTGAAAGCGAGTCAAGCAGCGCGAACAGCTCTCCGGCCTCTTCGCGCGCGTCGTCGTACCGCTCTGCCGCCTTGTACGCGCGGTCACGCTCCTTGATCGCGGCGTCGTACTTCGCCTTGGTGACCATCATCGTGCCAGCGCGAAGGCCGGCGAGATACTCAGAGTTTGGGTCGTGCGTCGCCTCAAAGGCGGCGCGAACGATAGATCGCAGGATGTTCATGTGAGCCTCATGTTTCGGATCTGTTGTTCGGTCATGCGCTTGTATTTCCGAGTAGCCCTGCGGCGCTCTTTCGCCGTCTCGTGTCGGCCGTACGAGAGTCCGTCTGACGACCGGCAGTAGCGACCCTTACCCGTGCAGACGGTCTCGCCGAGAACGTCCACGCGCTGCCA
>JACDJB010000743.1_pt1 | contig 30152 bp, 22 predicted proteins | sample 7454121 | NCBI WGS metagenome assembly JACDJB01 (sample SAMN14253290, study PRJNA609438) | sludge metagenome | isolation source: sludge after 25d culture with pyrite | collected 2018-12-20
AGACGGATTCCGATAGCTATCGGAACGGAAGACGGAAGATTGACGCTTTCATCCCCTTTCAACCCTTTACTTTTCACGTTTGAACTCCATAATCCTTATCCCGATAGCTATCGGGACTAATCCTTAATCCTTAATCTCTCCTTCACCTTTCACCTTTGAGCTTTGAGCTCTCATAATCCATAATCCTTTTGTAATCCTTAATCTCTCTGCCCTTTCACCCCATTGCCTATTGCCTGATGCCTATTGCCTATTTTCCCTCCCCTGCCACGTATCCAATTCCCTCATTCGTTTTTTCACCTTTCCCGTTAATACGTAATTTTTTATGCCCCATCGGGGGGCAAGCAGCAGGTCGGATGGAGCCTCACTCGACAAGCGTTCTATCACAATTGCGGGAGAAAGATGTTCGAGAAAGGCAATCACCAAATCGATGTACTCCTCCAGCTCAAACACCTTAAATTGCCCGGGTAACTTACTGAATCGGTGTCCCAAAACCGAGCCTTTCACATATTGCAACTGATGCAACTTCAGGTAGGTGAGCGGAAGGGCAGAGAGTGTGCGTGCATGTTGAATGATATCTTCCCGGGTTTCGCCCGGCAACCCCAAGATGAGGTGCCCTCCCACCGGCAATCCTGCTTTGCTGAGTTTGAATATGGCTTCACGCGTTTCGCGAAAAGTGTGCCCCCGGTTGACGGCCAGAAGTGTATCCTCGCGGGTGGATTCGATTCCCAATTCCACCACAACGTAATAATCTCGCTGTAACCGGACAAAATACTCTACCAGATCATCAGGAAGGCAGTCGGGCCGGGTACCCACCACCAGGCCCATCACCTGTGGATGTGACAAGGCCTCGGTGTAGAGTGCTTCAAGTTGCGACAGCGGGGCATAGGTGTTGGTATAGGTCTGAAAGTAAGCAAGGTAATATTGTTCCGGATAGTGGGCGCTGAAACGGGCTATGCCCTTGTTTATTTGTTGAGTTATGGTGTCACCGGTTTCACAATAGTAAGGATTAAAGGTTTGATTGTTGCAAAAGGTGCATCCGCCTCTACCTCTGGTACCATCGCGGTTGGGGCAGGTAAAACCGGCGTCCAGGGAGAGTTTTTGAACCCTTCGGCTGAACTTATTGCGCGCATAAGTACTGTAATCGTTAAAGGGGTTATTGTGACCCCAGGGGTAGGTTAAAGACATGAAGCGTGTAAGGTTATAAAGGAGACTCCGCTGGAACTCAATATTTTAGTGAAGCTTGTTAGAAACTCATTAATTGTTAGTTTTCCTATCGATACTGATGTATTTCTACTCATAACAACAAAGTTTAATTCAAAATTACCAGAAATTGGTATGTCAAGCAAGTAATCTTGTCAATACTAAAATAACACCCGCAGCTGCGGGAGATCTTGCGGCCATTCTTTCACAGATACATCAATCTGGGGTTCAGACCGCGGGGTCCCTAAAAGGAGACCCCGCTGGGACTCGCTCGAACATTGGCTCAAAGATATTTATCTCTGAGCCAATATAGATTTCTCCCTGCGGTACCAATTTACCCCCGGATGAATCCGGGGGTTATGCACAGGAAACCACTCCGTGGTTCACTTTTCTGCCATTTCCTCTTATTTCCCAAGGAAAATTGGGTAGTGGTTTGAAATGACCGGGTCTTTGGGCTGCCGGTCTTTTCGACCCGGCAGCTGCCGGGGAGAAATCTCATCAACAAAATGATGTACATCATTTTGTTGATTCCTACGAAAAGGAATCTATTGTAATGTTAAACAAACATATTCAATTTAGAATCAGCCATTCAACCGGATATTCAAAAATTTAAAACCCCGCGACCAAATCATGGAAAGTCCCTGCCAATAGATGAATGGCGCTCTTATCGACGGCAAATAATTGATTCATCTCCAACTCAATACCCGCGTACCTTTCGGGCCCCAACCGGCTTCGCAGGGTGGCCACATGGCCATCGGTTTTGCCCTGGTAAGGATAGTTCATCCGCACTCTGAAACCGGGCATGGAGACATTTATGAGGTCGCGCCACTGATAAGCCAATCGCCTCTCTCTGCCAAAGGTTGGGTGGAAGAGCAGACCCACGTCGGCGTTGCGCGTGGTTCCTTTAAAAACAGGCGTAAAAGAGTGTACCGACACATGAAACACGAAATCCGATTTTTCCAATAACGCCTCCACCTCTTGCATAAATCGCTCCCGGAATGGAAGATAGAATTGCTCAATTACCCGCCTCTTATCCTCACTGCTCAACGAATCTGAAAATTCCGAAAAAAGGGTCCGGCGGCGTAAGGAGCGGTTAAGGTCGATGAGCAAACGGGTGGTTTCATCGTACTGCGCATAATCCACGCCGCTGATTTTCATGGCATTGAATAACTCCAAAGCGCCCGGGTCCCATCCCCGGTGCGATTCAAGCGCTTCGGCAGCATGGTGAAACAAATGAAGGTATTCGCGGGGGATTTTATTTCCGCCATGCTCGCATGAAAGCACCACAGCCGTTTGTCCTGAAAATTGGCCTACATTCATAATTATCCGTTTATGGCAAACAATCCGTTGGTGTCCAACACTTCTCCCAGAGTTCGGTACGTATTTGTAAGCGCATCCCGGGAGAAATCTCCATCTAACCAACGGATGATCCGGGCGCTCAAAGTTCCTGCTGCAACCATATTTTCCAGGGTTGAATAGGTTTCAGCACCCATTAAAGGTTGCAGATGGATTAAAAGGTGGCCCCAGAGTTCACCGGCTTTTAAAGAAGCGGAGGACTCACCCCAAAATTGAAGATAGGAGCGGCTATCAATCACGCTCTTTTCACCATCGCGTATGGTTTGAAGCAAAATGGCCGCCAGCTCTTTCTCATGCCACCCCATTTGATCGGTAACTGAGCCAAAATGCCCGTCAACCAGGAGTTTAAGCAGTGTCACCAGCCCCTCTACGATAGCCAAATCGGCCCGGGGACTCTCCTGTATATCCACCACCCTTATTTCAATGGCTCCGCGATCGAACCGGGCTATGGCACCTCTCGAATTCAGAAAATGCTTGTCCAACACCCCCTCGTGGTCGTAGGGCTTTATGTCGGCCATGATGGGGGCAAAAATCCTTTGGTGGTAATCTTTTTTGGAAAATACCGCCTCGGGAATCACCATTCCGCCAATGGAAGGAATGGTGGATTGATTGTGGCGATAGGTTTCCATCCGGCTGTCTATAAAGCCGGTAAGTTGTCCGTCAAGCAGGGGTGTGCTGGCAGCCAGGGCAGGAATTAGGGGCAACACCATGCGGATAGCAGCATGAAGCCGGGCGAATTCATCGTCGCCATTGAAGGGCAGGTTGATATGGGTGCTTTGCAAGTTGCTCCACCCATGTCCGCGACAATCGAAGATGCGATTGTACAGGCTGTATATTTCGTTGTACTCGTGCGGCCATATTTGGGTTTCGGTATGAGGGTCCATCCAGGGATGAGCCCCTCCGGGCAACAGCATCGCATTAAAGGGCTTCAGCAGCCGGTTAATCTCCTGCACATTTTTATGAAACTGCCCGTCTAACTCCCGCAGTGTGGCCACAGGTCCGTTTGTCTTAAGTTCAATTACATGATTCACCAGCTCATTGCTCCAGGCAATGGAGTCGTTTTCGTAATCGGCGGTTATCTCTCCGGTAACCTCTTTCAGAAGCTGGTCGCAAATCGGACGCACGTTTAACGTGTCCCGGTCCACAATCATATATTCCAACTCTACCCCCGTTACCTCAAACAGATGATAATGATTCCTGCTCATGGTTTTCCGTTTATCTGATTCACCAAAAAACCGATGATGCGGGCATACAACTCCTCGTGTAACAAACCATCCTCCACGCCGGCATCCACATTGGGGTTGTCGTTGATTTCGATGATGGTGGCTATGCCATTCAACTCTTTTATATCCACCCCATATAAGCCTTTGCCAATGAGTCTGGTGGCCTTCAGTGCCGCTTCAGTTATGGAGGGAGGCACCTCTTCGGGCTTTAAAATATCGAAATTACCGCCTACATCCGACTTTTTTTTGCTTCCCCAGTTGTAAATTTGCCAATGGTCGCGTGCCATATAATACTTGCACACAAAAAGCACCTCGTTGTTTAGAACCCCTACCCGCCAATCGTAATCGGTGGGCACAAACTCCTGGGCAATAATCAGGTCCGACTCCTTAAGCATCTCTTTCACCTTTAGACGCAACTCATCGGGATTTTCGACTTTAACAACCCCTTGAGAGAATGAGGAGTCGGGAAGCTTCAGTACACAGGGAAAACCCAGCTGTTTTTCCACCTCAGCGGTATTCTCCGACAGAATAACTATGGTGTTGGGAGTGGGTATGCGGGCTCCTTTGAGCAACTCGGCGAGGTAAACCTTGTTGGCACACTTAAGTATCGACTCGGGTGAATCGAGCACGGCCAACCCCTCACTCTGGGCCCTGCGCGCAATACGGTAAGTGTGATGGTTCACTGCCGTGGTTTCGCGAATAAAAAGCGCGTCGAATTCGCCAATGCGGTTGTAATCGTTTTTCGTGATCATCTCCACGTAACAACCCATCTTTTCAGCGGCATCCACAAAATTTGAAAGTGCTTTTTTGTTGGAGGGCGGCGCTTTTTCGTCGGGATTGGTCAGGATGGCCAAATCGTACAGATACCTTCCTATCCGTGCTTTATCGTATCTTTTACGGGCAAAGTAGGCAAGCGCAAAATCATTCAGATAGGGGAGATGATGCTCGGGTACCTCTTTGAATGAAATGGTTCGCACCGACTGCAACTCCCACTTTTTACCGTTATGGGTAAATCGTGCCCTCAAAAAGGGAGCCTGAAATAGTTTGTGGAGCTCATGGGCCAGCTTCTGATGCTGCTGAGCCATGTTCTGACCAAAATAAATACTTAGTATAAATTCTTTGGAGCGAATGTGTTTCAAGCTTTTTTGCACCAGATCGTCCAGCTCGTCGGATACACTCTTAACAATGGTTTGCACTTTCAGGTCGAGGATATTTTTCACCGACGGAATCACCTTATGCCCCCGGGCATTTGCCAGCAATGACACGTAATAGCCACGGGTTTGGTATGCATAATCGTTGGAGAGATTAAACACCCGCAGGTTTTTCATCCGGGCGAAGCCATCATCCTCCAGGTACTTTCGGGGGGATACCACTTCCACATCGGGTACATTCAACGCCCATTTGGAAGGGTTATTGATAACAATGATTTTCTTCATCTTTGTTTTTCTGAATTTTCAGGTTTTGGCATGACCATCAACATATTGGCATCGTAGGTTACAATCCCCAGAAGAATGGCGTTCATAAGCCGGTTAATATCCACTTTGTAGTAGCTCTCTCCCGATATGGGGTTCTCCTTATAGGGATCGGCCACAAACACGAAGTCTCCTTCCATGCCGCACAATACCACAAAGTGGCCGGTAGGAACGCCCCGCAAATCGTGGTATATCGACCGGTTTTTCCAATCGGCATACTCCCGCCTGGAGTGATACAAATAGGTAGCACTCAACCCGGTAAGAATGGGTATATCCCTGGTAAGGTAGCTTTCAAACAGATCACGGCGCATATCTTTAAAATAAATTTCACCTCCCAACTTTAAAAAGTGTTGATACGCACGTGTGGCGTTTCTGAACTTAGCGCGGGTCTTGTATTCCAATTGTTTCTCCAGCAGCTCTATAAGTTCATCATTGGAGCAATGCACCCAGGAGGGATCAAACATCTTAAGATTGTAAGAATAAATTCTGGCTTTGAACCCTCTTTGCAAAGCATCTGCACCCAGCATCACGGCCAAAGTCCCGCCATGATTTAACGAATCCACCGATGCGATCACCTCTTCCAAAGGCACGTCCAATCCGTGAAAACGATAGACGGCCTGCAAACTGGTAGGTCCGCAGGTAGAATCGTTGGGCTGCGGCAAAATTTTTATAAATCGACCGGTTTCCATGGTGTTGTTATTCTTTTGCACATCAAACATAAACTCTTAAACAGTGTGGGATGTTTAGATAGTGGCGACAAGAAAACGCCAATAACAGCGTTATGCACTCCCAAACCTTAAACGCACCCGAAAAAAGCCCACAAAAGAACGCATTTTTTCAATGCGATGTTTCTTCATCAAGATCAAAATTTTGAACTTTCTCTCGTTCCATTTGTCTCTTTTGAGTAAATTGCCGAAACAACCCGAGAGAAACGACCCGAGAGAAACGACCAAAATGAGCAAAAAATTGAATGAATTTATACATCAACTGAAAGAGCAACTGGAACTTTTTCTAAGTATCAGCTTTGGGGTATTTCTCTTCGTATTGTTTTTTCAGCCTTTTGAGCTGGAGCGCTTCGATTTTAACAACCGGCTTCTGCTGGTGGCCGGATTGGCCGGCATTGTTTTTCTGCTTATGATTTTTGTGCAGATGGTTTTTCCCCGGTTCATCCCGTCAAAAACAGAGTTGCGGGAAACCGCTTTTCATTATTTCCTGAGCGGATTTCTGTTGATGGCATTGAGCGCCACCGCCTTTGCTTTTTATCTGCGCTTTGTGGGTGAAGTGAACATCACCTTTTACGTAATGATTAAAATTGTAATCATCTGCCTGGCACCACCCCTGGTATTAAGACTTCATAAAGCTTTTATTGAATTAAAAACTGAAGCCCAATTGCTCCTGAATCAGAACAAACTCATTGAACAAAAAATTAAAAGATACCAGGAAGATATTCTGACTAAATCCATTGAATTTACATCAGAGAATAACGGTGAAAGTTTCACGGTTGTAAATACTGATATCCTGCTTATTAAATCGGCCGACAACTATGTGGAAATATTTTACATGGAAGGAGAACATCTGAAAAACCAGCTGCTGAGAAATACTCTGAAGCGAATTGAGCAACATTTAAAAGCTTATCCCAATCTGATGCGCTGCCACCGTACCTTTATTGTAAATTCCCTTTACGCTGAAAAGCTTCTTAAGAGCGACCACCATTACCAACTCTCCATAAAACACTTTCCCGATCCAATTCCTGTTTCACGGCAATACTTACTTAAAATAAGAGAGCTTTTTTAGGCTCCGGGGGCGAATGCCATTCACCCCATGAATTTGACATCGACCACTACTCCCGTGGCTTCGCCCCTTTTCGCAGCCCGTCAGCCCCATTTTTTTGGCAACCCGCATGTCTGTGCATTATCTTTGCATTAGAAAGCTCCTAAAAAGGGGCCCGAACCAATAAATATCTGTCCGAACCAGTGTGTTCAACAGATTGTACGATTAAGCAACGATCAAATTCTTACAACAATGACACGGAATACCATAAAATTTTCAACCGACAATAAACCCGATTTTATAAAAGAGTTGCGCGGCAAGGTGAACAACTATTTTAAAGAACACAACCGCTCGAAATACGGCAATGCATCCATTGTATGGAAATCGGTTTTTATGACCGCCCTCTATCTGATTCCCTATTTTTTAATGATAACCGGAATCGTTCAATCATTTCCTGCCATTTTGTTGTGCTGGATCGCGATGGGATTTGGCATGGCCGGTCTTGGCATGGTGCTGATGCACGATGCCAACCATGGCACCTTCTCGAAGAACCGGAAAATTAACAAATTTCTGAGTAAATCCATCTATCTTATTGGTGGTTTTCCGCCCAACTGGCAATATCAACACAACACGCTGCATCATGGATATACAAACATCGAGGGGCATGATGACGACATTGCTCCTCCGGGTATTTTAAGGTTTTCGCCTCACCGGCCACTTTACAAACTGCACCGGTTTCAACAGTGGTACGCCTGGTTTTTTTACGGATTGATGACCCTGTCGTGGATTACGATTAAAGATTTCCGGCAGATTTTGGACTACAAGAGCGACAAACAGTACAGCCCTAAAAAAACCTCCCGGCTTATGGCCGAGCTATTTAGTACCAAATTGCTTTATTACATCGTCTTTCTTGTAATTCCACTCATCGTGCTTCCTCTGGCATGGTACCAGATTGTATTACTGTTCATCTCCATGCATTTTCTTTGCGGCCTCGTTCTGGGTGTTATTTTTCAGACAGCGCACGTTATGCCCTCCTCCGAATACCCGCTGCCCGACGAAAATGGCAACATGGACAACAACTGGGCCATACATCAACTGCTCACCACCTCGAATTACTCCCCGAAAAACAGGGTGTTTTCATGGCTCATTGGCGGACTCAACTACCAGGTAGAGCATCACCTGTTTCCCTACATCAGTCACGTACACTACAAAAATATATCGTCGCTGGTAAAAGAGGCCACACACAAATACAACCTGCCCTATCATGTGCAGGAAACTTTCTTTTTGGCAGTTACCAATCATTTTAAGATGCTGAAGATGCTGGGCAGATAATTCTGCCCGATACGAAACCATTTACCTGGCCTTTGGAAAACATAATTGAAGGATGATTGTTGGTTTATATCAAGAGCCGTTTAATGACTCTTACTTTTAAAACCAACTTAACTTCAATCTTATGTCATTTACTTTAGAAATCGGGCAGGGTGCCCCTGCTTTCAACCTGCCGGCCACCGATGGACAAAACTACTCTCTTGAAAATTTTAAGGACATCCCCTGGCTGGTCATTTTTTTTACCTGCAACCACTGTCCTTATGTGATTGGTTCGGATGAAACGACCCGCCAGACTGCCCTGAAATACAAAAACAAAGGGGTTCGCCTGGTAGGCATTAACTCCAATAGCGCAAACACACGCCCTGAGGACAGCTTCCCCAACATGGTGAACCGAATGAAGCAACACGCTTTTCCGTGGCTTTACCTGCACGATGAGAGCCAGCAGGCAGCCCTCGATTACGGTGCCTTAAAAACACCTCACTTTTTTGTCTTCGATGAGCAACGTAAACTGGTTTACACGGGCCGTGGTGTAGATTCCCCACGCGATACGTCAAAAATGACCGAGAATACGCTCGATATGGTGCTGGATGCTTTGACGTCGGGACACAAGCCTCCAGTGGAAATAACCAATCCCATTGGTTGCAATATAAAGTGGGAAGGAAAAGATGCCCACTGGATGCCGCCCGAGGCCTGTGACCTGGTATAATTAAACTACTTCGTTACTTTCGTGCCGCTCAACTTAAGGTTTAATGGTACGTTTTTTGACATTCACCATACATGTTTGTACAATTAATCATCAGTAAACATGAGAATCTCAGCCATCACCACCATCATCTTCTTTATCTTAATTTTAGCAGGCAGTTGTGCCCGCAAAACTTCTGTGCCGGCTCAAAGCATGGAAACCTACCCACAGCATACCAGCCAAAACTCTTTAGACTGGGCGGGGACTTACACAGGCACCATTCCGTGTGCCGACTGCCCGGGCATTGAAACCACTTTAACCCTCAACTACGACAACACCTTCCGCCTGACATCTGTATATCAGGAGAGAGATGTAGCGCCTTTTGTGGAAGAAGGGCACTTTGAATGGAACACCGACGGCAACACCATTCTTCTCAAAAATGGAAAAACCAACGCCCGGCAATTCCGGGTAGGCGAAAATAAGGTATTCATGCTCAAAAGTGACGGTAAAAAAGTTGAAGGCAATCTGGCCGATATGTACATCCTTAATAAATCACAACAGAGCCCGTCCACTCAACTGGAAAATGCTTTGGCTAAGAGCCAATGGCAATTGACCCAACTGTATGGTGAAACCATTGAAGCCGCGAAGCTTACCGAAGTACCATTTCTGAAATTCACCCCCACAGAGAAAAGAATCAACGGCAATGCCGGGTGTAACCTCTTTTTTGGCAGCTATGAGTTGAGCAGCGATTCCGCCCTCCGCTTCTCTCAGATAGGCGCCACCAAACGCTTCTGCCCCAATATGAGTGTGGAAGACCGGTTTCTGAAAGCGTTGAATGAAACAACCCGAATGAAGATTCAGGGGAATAGTCTTGTTCTTTTGAATGGGGATGATGAGGAGATGATGGTGTTAGTCAACCAGTAATTCGCTACTCCCCCATCACTCTCATCAACATTTCTTTGTTCAATATCTGCACCCGCTTCCCTTCCACTTTTATAACCCCCAGGCGGATTAATTCACCGAAAGACCGGCTCAGCGAAGGGCGGGCTACCCCAAAGAGGTCGGCCAACTCCTCATGGGTGCTGGTAAAGAGAACCTGACCATCATTGTGCTGCTCTTTATCCAGCTCCAACAGGTAGTGCGCCAACTTTCCTTTCAGACTTTTAAAGGATATGAAACGAAGTTTATCAGAGATAAACTGGGTACGGGAGCATACAACATTTAAATAATTTTTCAGAAATATTTCGCTAATCTGCATGAGCATCATCACCGATGCACGGGGCAAGATAAGCATGCGAACTGCAGTGTTGGAAGTAATGGTAACCGGAAAACGATTATTGTTGCCAAACAGAAAAGCCACGGCCAACGGTCGCGGAGCTGCAATATCTTCTATCTTAAGCACTCTTCCTGAAAAATCTATCATCTCTCCTTTTACGCTACCGCTCAACAATATATGCAACGAATTACACTTATCACCACCTATTGCAATCAGGTCACCGGGCTTATAACTATTAATGCGATGGGCAACCCCATTTATCATCCCATCTATCTCCTTTATATTTAGTCCTTTAAATAGAGGCGATTTCTCAAGAATATCATCCATTCATGTTTTATGTTAAGAATTATTGACTTTGGCTACCCAACAAATATAAAATAAAAAAGGCTGGTTGTAACATAGGTTACAGACAAAAGAGCATACTGTCCTCTATTTTTGCAACCAAGGGATAATAACCAAATGTCAATTAATTAATAAGGATAGCAATGCTAAGAGAAGTAGTAAAAATAGATGAGAGCCTGTGTGATGGATGCGGCATTTGCGTACCCAACTGCCACGAAGGCGCTCTTCAGATAATTGACAACAAGGCGCGCCTTATCAGCGACCTGCTGTGCGACGGACTTGGGGCCTGTATCGGTCATTGCCCGCAGGGGGCCATCACCATCGAAAAGCGGGAGGCAGAGCCCTACGACGAGGTAAAGGTGATTAAAATGATGGTGACCAAGGGTAAAAACACTGTGGTAGCTCACCTGAAGCATCTGCGCGATCACAATGAGACCGGTTTCCTGCGGGAAGCCATGACTTATATGAAAGCCAATGAAGACACGCTCTCCTTCTCAATTGAGGAGATAATCCGGGAATTGCACCAACCTAAAGTGAGTTTGTTGAACAACACGCCCGGCAGTGGTTGTCCCGGCTCGCAGGCCAAAACCATCCTGCCCCGGGCCATCGTTGGTTCAAATGGTCAAAATGCCCCTTCTCAACTGCGCCAATGGCCCGTACAGATGCACCTGATAAATCCTGCCGCCGGCTATTTCAAGGGAAGTGACCTGCTTTTGGCAGCCGACTGCGTAGCTTATGCCATGGGCAACTTCCACAACCTCCTGCTTAAAGGCAAAACTCTGGCCATTGCCTGTCCCAAACTCGACCAGGGCCATGAGACCTATTTGCCTAAACTGGTGCGACTTATCGAAGAAGCCAAAATAAATTCCCTTACGGTGGCCATGATGGAAGTTCCCTGCTGCGGTGGATTACTGCGATTGGCTAACCAGGCCGTGGCCCTCAGCACCCGCAAAGTGCCGGTGAAGATGGTGGTGGTTTCTGCCGCGGGTGAGGTGTTGAAGGAGACGGAAGACGCCTGGCTGCCCTCGGTCGCCATCCGCGTACGCTGAAGCTTTAGCGGAGGCGGATGGCGACCGAGGGCGGTGCGGCATTATGGTAAACAGGAAACCGATGGGGTAGTGGAAGGATGGGAGCCGGGAATATCGGAAGCAAGACCTTTGAGCGTGCGAAGCACCTCGAAGCGTCGATGTGAAGTCAGCTTCCGGCTTCTTTCCTACAATCTGATCCCCGATGGACTGGTCCGGAAAATCACCTTTTGAATCTTAATCAAAATTTAGACTGATTTAAAATTATATAGGAATTAGTCCTCCGGGATTGTTTGCTATTAATTTTTGTCTATTTTTACTTCATCAATAAAAAATCAAAGTCCCGATTATGGTAAAAAAATCATTTATCAAGTGGTTCATTCCTCCCGACCCCTGGAAACTGCCCGTGATTATTGCTTTGGGCATATTTGCGGGGCTGGGTTTTTTTGTGCTTCACATCTCCAGGGCGCCCTCTTATCTTTCCGATAATCCCGAAACCTGTGTGAACTGCCACATCATGGGGCCACAGTATGCCACCTGGTATCACAGTGCGCACCGCGAGTGGACCAACTGCAATGAGTGCCATGTGCCCCACAACAATGTTTTTAATCATTACTATTTTAAGGCCAAAGATGGTTTGCGACATGCCACTATTTTTACCATGCGCGCCGAGCCGCAGGTCATTTTTATCCAACAGGCTGGCAAAGACGTGGTTCAAAAAAATTGTGAACGATGTCACACACATCTTATCACCAACGACAAGCTGATGGCCATGCGGCCCGACTTTCACCCCAACATCAAAGACCGCTATTGCGTTGATTGTCACCGCGAAACACCCCACGGCCGGGTAAACAGCCTGTCGAGCGTGCCCTTTGCGCGCGTACCGGTACCCGAAAGCCCGGTGCCGGAGTGGTTAAGAAGTAAAAAATCAAAAAAGCAATAGCCCTTAAAACTGCATTAAACCCACACAATAAACAATGTAAACATTTTAATCGCCTACTTATATGAAACCAATCAGCGAACAAATAAAAGGAAAACCATGGCTGGGATGGCTGCTGTTTTTTGCCACCCTAATTGTTGTTTTTATACTGGGACTTTTGGCCTCCTCGATTATCGAACGCCGCGCCGAAGCGGTGTTTACCTACACCCCGCAAGTAGAGCACGGGCAATATGAGCCCCGCAACGAAGTGTGGGGACAAAATTTTCCGCGCGAATACCAAACCTACAAACAAACCGCCGACACCTCATTCCGCAGTAAACATGGCGGATCGGCCATGACCGATATGCTGGCCCAGAATCCGGAGTTTGTGATTTTGTGGGCCAACTATGGCTTTGCCAAAGATTACAACCAGGGACGCGGCCACTACTATGCCATCGACGACATCTGGAAGACACTGAGGGTAGGCGCCCCCATGGAGGGTCAAAAAAGCCCCATGCCCAGCACCTGCTGGACTTGCAAGAGTCCCGATGTACCACGCCTGATGAGCGAGATAGGACCTGCCGAATTCTATAAAGGCACCTGGGAAGAGAAAGGGCACCAGATTGTTAATCCCATTGGTTGCGCCGACTGCCACGAAGCAGAAACCATGAACCTCAGGATTTCCCGCCCGGCACTTGTGGAAGCCTTCGAGCGCCAGGGAAAAGATATTTCCATGGCCTCGCACCAGGAGATGCGTTCGCTGGTGTGCGCGCAATGCCATGTGGAGTATTACTTTAATAAAGATAAGGTGAAGGGGGTAGACTATCTGACCTTCCCCTGGGACAATGGCACCAGTGTGGAAGAGATGGAAGCCTATTACGATAATATCGGCTTTTCGGACTGGACCCACGGGCTGAGTCGTGCGCCCATGCTTAAAGCACAGCATCCGGACTACGAAGTGTTTTCAACAGGCATCCATGCCTCCCGCGGTGTTTCATGCGCCGACTGCCACATGCCCTACATGAGCGAGGGGGGACAAAAATTCACCAACCATCACATTCAGAGCCCGTTGAACAACGTGGCCAACTCGTGCCAGGTATGCCACCGCGACGAAACGGATGAAATTATTGCCACGGTATATAAGCGCCAGGATCAGATTGCCGGAAACCGCAAGGAGCTGGAGAAAATACTGGTAAGGGCACATGTGGAAGCCAAACAAGCCTGGGACTATGGCGCTACCGAAGAGCAGATGAACGATATCCTGATGGACATCCGTCATGCCCAGTGGCGCTGGGATTTTGCTGCCGCCGGTCATGGCAATTCATTCCACAACCCTGTGGAGATGAGCCGGGTGATTGGTACGGGCCTCCAGATTGCACAGGAGTCGCGCATTAAGCTGGCCCGCCTGCTGGCCGGCATGGGACACAACCAGCCCATCGACTACCCCGACATAAGCACCAAAGCCAAAGCACAGGCTTATCTGGGCATGGATATGGCTTCGATGAACCAACAAAAAGCTGCGTTTATGGAAACCGTTGTACCGCAATGGCTCCAAAAAGCAAAAGAGCGGGAAGCCACTTATCCCGTAAAAGTAAATTAGTGCTGGCAAAAAAACCAACAATTCTTTACAGTGGCATCATCAACCTGAATGAAATATGAAGAGACTACTTAGCAAGCACGTAACATTTATTGCAGCAATGTTGCTGGGTGCCTCCTACTCTTCGGCTCAATTCAAGCTTTCAGCAGAGTTAAGGCCCCGAACCGAATACAGTCACGGCTATGCCCAGCCTGCCGCCGACGGGCAGGATGCTTCCCTGTTCACCTCTCAGCGCACGCGACTTAATTTCAGCTACTCCAACCAGGAGAAAGTGAAGGTAGGGATTGTTTTGCAGGATGTGAGAGTGTGGGGCAACCAACCCCAAATGGTGATGAACCAGGATTATGCCACATCGATACATGAAGCCTGGGGGGAGTTTAGTCTTGGAGGTAATTTTACGCTTAAAGCCGGTCGTCAGGAGCTGGTTTACGACGACCACCGCATCTTTGGTAATGTGGGATGGACCCAGCAGGCACGGTCGCACGATTTAGCGCTGTTTAAATATTCGGGCAATTTTGAGCTGCACCTGGGAGTGGCACACCACGAGAATACCGAACGCACCAACAACTACTACCTGGGTCCCGATGCATATAAAAACATGCAGTTTTTGTGGTTTCACAAGGTCGTAGATAACTTTAAATACAGCATTCTACTGCTGAACAATGGTACGCCCTCCACTACGTTTGTGAACTCCACCATAACGAATCAGGAGACCCGCTACGGCCAGACCCTGGGCACACGAATGGAGTTGGACCGCAACAACTGGCTTTTGGCCGGAAACCTCTATTTTCAGTTTGGCCAATCGCCCTACGGTGGCAACATCAGCGCCTTTGAATTTGCGCTGGAGGCCGGTAAAACATTTGAGGGTGGGGAAAAATTAGGGGTGCGCTACGAATTGCTTTCGGGCTCTGAATCCGGAAGCTCCGGAAACAGCTCTTTTCTTCCCCTGTATGGCACCAATCATAAATTCAACGGATTTATGGACTATTTTTATGTGGGAAATCATCAAAAATCCGTGGGATTGAGTGACCTTCAGCTCTCGGGAAGTGTTAAAACGGGAAAAGCCACCCTAAGTGCCGACCTGCACCTGTTTAACAGCCACAAAGAGGTAGCCGGCGACGGGAAATACCTGGGCACCGAACTGGATTTGGGACTTGCACTTCCCATTAACAACACGGTTAAGTTTGCAGCCGGATACTCGCAAATGTTTGCATCGGACAGACTGGCGTTGCTCAAAAACGTTGCAGAAAAAGGCAGTTTTCACAACTGGGCCTGGGTGATGCTGACCTTTAGCCCCCAATTTTTATAGAAAGAGAAAGGCTCCCCTGTTTTACCCTACCAGCCCTTTCAGAACATATTCGGCAGTAGCCGGATTGGTAGCCAGGGGTACATTGTGCACATCGCAAATGCGCATAAGCATATTGATATCGGGCTCATGGGGATGTTTATCCAACGGGTCGCGAAAGAAAAACACGACTTTTATATGGCCTTCGGCTACCTGAGCCGCAATCTGGGCATCACCGCCATGAGGGCCCGACAACACCCGTTCTACTTTTAGCCCGGCATCCTGGGCATGTTTGCCGGTGGTTCCGGTGGCTATGATCTCTATTTTGGCCAAATTCAGAAAGTCATAGTACTTATTCAGAAAGGTGACCATTTCAGCCTTCTTTCCATCGTGGGCAATTACCGCTAATTTCATATTACTTCTGTATTAGTTTTAAGTGAATGATGTACCTCATTTCGACTATAGCTTAGAGCAACCTTTAGTCCTTCCAAAAATGCCGGGTGAACAAAATAAATACAGTGGTAAGTTCCAGACGCCCCAATATCATAAAAAAGGAGAGCAAAATCTTACCAAAATCGGGTATGTGAAAAAAGTTATCTACCGGGCCTACGGTTCCAAAAGCGGGCCCCACCGCACCCATGGCCGACAATACCGAAGAGGCTGCCGTGGCAGGGTCCAATCCTATGAAAAGCATGACAATTGAACCCGCAAAAAAGGTAACAAAATAAAGCATGATAAAAGAGACAATGAGGCTCACCTTATCATCGTCGATGGCTTCGCCATTCACGCGCAGAGGAATAATGGAGTTGGGATTAAGAAGTCTCTTAAAGTGCACATAAAAGCTTTTAAAGGCCACCACATGCCGTATCACTTTTATACCGCCACCGGTACTACCTATGCAGGCCCCCACAAACATAAGCAGGAAGATAATGGACCATGCCTGCGCCGGCCACAACAAATAGTTATCGGTTACAAAACCTGTGGAGGTAATGATGGAAACCACCTGGAAGAAAGCGGTGCGCAAAGTCGCCTCTATTTGGGCACCCGGGAGGTTTAGCAACACCACCGAAACGATGGTTCCCGCCACCAGAATAATGGCCAGATAGGTTTTAAACTCATCGTTGTGCCACACCTTTTTAATGCGCCCTTTCAGAATAAAGTAATGCAGCACAAAGTTGACACCCGACAAAAACATAAACACCATGATGACATATTGGGCATAGGGCGAAAAATAGCCTGCACTGGCATTTTTTGTGGAAAACCCACCGGTGGCAATGGTGCCAAAGCTGTGACACAAAGCGTCGAAAAAGTCCATGTCGCCCAAAAGCAATAAAAGCGTTTGAACAAAGGTGAGCCCTACATAGATGCCCCACAATCGCTTGGCAGTACTGGCCGTTTTAGGGGTGAGCTTTTCGTAAGAAATCCCTGAAGCTTCGGATTTGAACAGGTTGTAACCCCCAATCCTGAGCATGGGCAGTATGGCCACCACCAGCACGATGATTCCCATTCCGCCAATCCAGTGGGTTAAGCTGCGCCAGTAAAGGATGCTTTTGGGCATTGCCTCAATATCGGTAAGAATGGTTGAACCCGTAGTAGTAAAGCCCGAGACGGTTTCAAAAAAGGCATTTACAAACCCGTGGATAGAGCCTGTAAAGAGATAGGGTAAGGAGCCGAAAGCAGAGATAACTATCCAGGCAAAAGTAACGGTTAAATAGCTCTCTTTGAGATTTAAGCCTGCCTGCATTCTGCCTTTTGAACCCAGATAAAGGGCTGCTCCCGATGCCAGGGTGGTTACGCAGGCAAAAAGGTGGCCCCAAAAGGTGGTTTCGGGATACACCCCCACCCAAATAAAATTGGTGCACATAAACAGCCCCAAAATAATAAGGACCCGGCCCAGAATATTAAGCACAAACCGAATGTTCATTGTCTGCTGTTTTTAGCGCGGCAAAGATAGCAAGTTAAAAATATTTGCAGAATAAAAGGGGAGATTAACCGGACTATATCTTCATTCGGATGCGCCACTCTTTGGGGTATAGGTTGTTGAGCCGGTTGCCAATGTTTTTGACAAAACCCAGCGGATGGTTCCTATACGAAACCAAATAAAAGCCTCTTCTCATCCCGGGGTGGGGCATCAGGGCCTCGCCTTTGAGATATTTCAGGGCCTCCTCCAGTGAAAGACCAATCATTGGAAAGTCGGCAGAAACATCCCGGCTCATGGCCAGGGCATGACTGGGCAACCACTCTTTGCGAGCGGGCTTTCCCAACGGCACACCCACCGATAAAACATTCAACTGTTCGGTTATGGCCTGGATTTCATATTTATAACTCACTGGTATCGCATTCCATTCCCCCTCATTTTCCGCAAAATGCCACCTCCCATTAGCCTTGAGCAGGTGTTCCGCCATCTGCGGGAGCCTGGCAGGTTTTATTTTGCGGGTGTTGTGCAGGTTTTTACGGGGAGGAGCCTCTTTTTTCTGCATCAGAGCCACAAAAAAGCCTTCCCCTTTGGTTTTGTGGGGATAAAATGCTCTGGCTGTACCATCCAACAATGGCACCGGAGTGGTGCCCCACTGAGGTGGAAAATTTAACAATGCCACCTCCAGCTTAACTTTGGAGGCCAGCCATCGCAGGTTTTCCTCATTCTCGGCAGGGTTGAAGGTACAGGTGGAGTAGATGAGCCAGCCATCCTTTTTAAGAGCATCCCAGGCTTCCAATAGTATATCGCGCTGCCTCAACGAACACATGGCTGCATTCTCGGGGGACCACTCCCCACGGGCGGTCTCTCCCTTGCGAAACATTCCCTCACCCGAACAGGGAGCATCTACCAGCATCACATCAAAAAAGCCCGATAAGGCGCTGAATTCAGCGGGATTAGAGCGGGTGACCATCACATTGGATGCACCCCATTTCAGGATGTTCTCTTTTAAGATGACCGCTCTGGAAGGTATTACCTCATTGGTTACCAATAGTCCGTTCCCGTCCAGAAAAGAGGCGATGAGCGTAGATTTACCACCGGGCGCACCGCATAAATCCAGCACCTTTAAATCTTTATCTGTTTGTGCATTAAGTTGTTTCAATATGGCACACAACACCATGCTGCTGGCCTCCTGGGGATAATAACACCCGGCATGAAACAATGGATCGAGGGTAAAAACAGGCTTTTGTGGCAAATAATAGCCTGTGCTGCACCAGGGAACAGGCTCTGCTCCCGCCATTGGCACAACGGGCTTTCGGGGGTTGTAGCGCACCGATGTCACCGCCGGCAACTCTAAGCTGTGCACAAACGCCGCAAACTCGTCGGGTGCCATAGCCTGTTCTATGCGTCTTAAAAATGCACCGGGGAGTTCAATCATCAATTATAATTTTAGGAGAAAAGAGTCAATGGAATTGGATTAATGCTCCACCTCAAAAAACAGCTTGTAATAATTCATGCCCTTCTCCTTATCGAAACCTTTCTCCATGTGGTCGCGGCGGCCATGCACGTACACATGGAAGTTTTTATCGAGTTTCAGCACCGATTTAAAATGCTTCTTCTCACTCTTAACGGCACTTCGGGAGATGTCGAACCTGTCGGTAAGGGGCAGTGCCTTTTCATTCTCAAAAGTCTCCCGGTAATCGTTAAAGGCTTCAATAATCTCGGGTTGGCGCATCACCTGCTGCTCGAACTCCTCTCGCCTGAAGTCATTTTTCTTATCAAAAAAGCCAATGGAACGGTTCAGCATGTCAATCTGGTCGGGCCGGGGCACCTCATGCTCGTCGTTAAACACATCGGTGACAAAATCCTTACACAGCGAGAGATAATTGCGCGTAAAGTAATAGTTGTCTTCCCGTGGCTGCAACCCCAGAAAATCGTCCTTCCAGAAGTGTGCCTCCTGCCCCTTGTTGATGTTGTCGACCATGCAAATCTTATAGCCGGCCTCTTTCTCGGTATTAAACACGATGCAGCCCTTGTCTAATTTGCGCACATTAATGCCTTCCTGAGCGCCCAGCTCAAACGTCTGGTCTTTGAGATAAACCTTTAAAAAAGTCTCTTTGTTCTCGCTTTTAAAAATGCCGATGCCGTCAACCAATTCCCCATCCACCACGCAATTGCTAAACCAGGCCATGTAGAACTCGCCACCCCTGATCTTAGGATGATTGGACTGCTCATACAGAAAACCGGCTATCTTTAAAGAGGTGTCGTACAACGTGTCGGGTCGCTCAAAAACGCCGGCTATCCACTGAAACATACGATTGCTTTCGGGGTTGTCGTTCTCACCGGTAAAATTAAAGTAAGCCTCGGTTTTAAACGAACGAAAAAAATAGCCGGTGAGCACATCACCAACCGTTTCCTCATCCAATAAGCGCAAGGGGCTCCTTGAGTATTTCACCGGCTCACCTTCGGTACGGCTGCCAATGTGATGAACCACTACATTTTCAATGGTTACCTGTGAATGATCTATCATAGTAAGGCCTCTCCCTAACCCATCCGGCAGCTGCCGGAAGGGGATTAAGTACATGATATAATAAACTGCCTCCTCAGCTGCCGGAAGGGGAACCGGGGGACAAAATAAGGAAGTGAGATTATTATCTGCTTGCCTTATCAGTGCAAATATATTAAGAATTTTTGTTCTATGTTGTTTAAACAGCCTTACAGTTTCGGGCGTACCAGCTTACCGGATGGTCGGTTCCCTTCACCAGTTCGCTGAGAATCTTGCGATCGTCCCATGAAGTTTCGAAGCCACAGGTCTGATCCAGGGCGCGTGAAAGCAGAAGCCATTCATTGACTATTTTCATGTTAAGCTGGCCTTCAAACTCTTTAAGCATATTCAAACATTTCTTTCCAATAAAATGAACCTTTGGCTCCTCGCGCTTCAGGGTCTCCCGGGTGGTAAACAGGTAATCCTCAACCTTGAGGAATTCATCTTCTTTAAGATTCAGGCTGAAAGTGAACTTTTCCTTTTTCATGGCATGGTTTTTTAATGGGTTAAACTTGAATTCTTTCGGGTTTGATAAATTACAAAAAGGATGCGACAAAGTAAATAGGAAGCTGCTATAAAACAACTATTTAGAATGATTCCGGACAAGGTTTTTAAAGTGAATCTCCGTGCCTTTCCCTAATCCATATAAAAAATTTAGATTTCTCCCTTCCTGCCTACCAGTATGCAGGGAAGCAGGGTTAGGCTTTTTTTTTACTATATTTCGGGACCAAAGCAGCCATTAAATATATTGAGGGTCATGACCAACATTAAAGAGAAACATCTTCTCATAATAGCTTTTCTGATTTTAACGTTCAGGCTGTCGGGACAATATTACTCCTCTGGCGCGGACCCGGCCTCGGTGCGCTGGCAACAAATAAACACAGAACGATTCAGGCTGGTATTCCCGGTTGAATTTTCCACACCCGCCGCCCGTCTCGCCCTCTATTTAGACAGTATTGCGCCACTGGTGGAAGCCACCATGCATCACCGACCCCGCAAGATTGATGTGCTGATTCACGGACGCTCGGCCTACTCCAACGGATTTGTCTCCTGGGCCCCCAAACGAATTGAGATGTATCCCAATCCCCATCAAAACATTTACAGTGTGGACTGGCTGGAGCAACTGGTCATGCACGAATACCGCCACGTGGTGCAAATTGATAAGCTGAACCAGGGATTTACCCGTTTTGCCACCTGGCTTACCGGGCAACAGGCCACCGGTGCGGTTTTGGGGGCTTACCTGCCCATGTGGTTCGTGGAAGGCGATGCCGTGGTTACCGAAACCACCCTCTCCCACGGTGGGCGCGGCAGATGGCCTGTCTTCTCGCAATCGCTCAGGGCCCGGCTCACCGCTTATGGCCCCGACAGCTACGACAAGGCTTACCTGGGCTCCTATGCCGATTTTGTGCCCGACTATTACAAAATGGGCTATCACCTCACGGCCCGCATCCGGGCAAAATATGGCTCGGAAATTTGGTCGGATGCCATTCGCAACACCGGACGTAACAGTTGGTCGCTCACCCCTTTCCGGCGTACTCTTAAAAAAGCAACCGGAAAAAATCCCAAAAATATTTACAACGATATTTTTAATGAGTTGACGCAAGAATGGCAGCAGCAGGACCAGAAGCTAAACCCGTCACCTTTCACGTTGATTCAACAGTCAACCGATGACTACACCAATTATCAGCATCCGGTGGTTTTGCCAGACGGTTCCATAATCACCGCTGTGAGCGGCCCCGGTCAGCGGCAGCGCATCGTGGAGATTAAACCCGATGGTTCCTCAAAAATCCTGGTCTATACCGGCAATAGGGACGATGAGCCCCTGGCAGCCAATGAAAAATGGATGGTTTGGAGCGAAAATAAGCCCCATCTGCGCTGGCCCAATGCCGACCATTCGGTACTGAGGGTGCTTAACAGGAACAGTGGTGAAATAAGCATCATAAGCCCCTTTAATCGTTACGCCTCACCCGGCCTGAAAGCCGGCAGCGATACCCTGGTGACCGTTGAGTCTACCCAGGGTTATCGCTTTTTTATCACCCTCCTCAACCTCTCCACCGGCAATGTTATAAAACGCATTCCCACTCCCGAAAATGCTTACCCTCTTCATCCATCGTGGAGCGACCGGCCCGGCGAAGTGGTTGTAGTCCTTCTGGAGAAAAGTGGCAAAAGCATCGCGGCACTGAATACAGCCGATGAAACCTGGCAAACCCTCAGGCCATCCGCATTGGATGAGCCGCGCTACCCGGTAAAGGCCGGTAACACCCTTTGGTTTTCGGCATCCACGACCGAAGCCGAAGAGATTTTTCGTCTCCACCTCCCCTCCGGACAAACCCGTCAGGTGACCCGGGCCCGGTTTGGTGCCACCTCCCCTGCCCTCACTTCACAGCACGACACGCTGGTTTATGCCGATTACACCCCGCGCGGTTATCAGCTGGCATCAACACCGGTCATGCAAACCATTGCAGATAAGGAGACCACACCAGCCAACCTCACAACACCCCTGGTAAAAAAACTCACCGAACAGGAACCACCCCGGCACGATGGTGCCCGGCAAAGAGTAGAACCACCACCATTGGATACCCGGCCTTACAGCAAGTGGAATCTTTTTAATCTGCACAGTTGGGCACCCATCAACATCAACCTCGACGATGAGGCCATCAATCCCGGCATCACCCTGATGAGCCAGAACCTATTGGGAACGGCCATCACCACGTTGGGCTATAACGCGGCACCCTCCCGCAGCCGCGAGAAGTTTCAGGCCGGCTTCATCTGGGCGGGATGGTTTCCCATCCTGGACTTAGATGTGAAGTGGGGCGACCACCAACAGCATTTCAACGAGGTTTATGCCAATGAAACAGATACTTTCAGTCTGACTCAACTGGGCGGCAAAGGGCGTCAACTCAAATTGGAGACAGGTGTGCGTGTGCCACTGGTTCTCAACAAAGGGCCCTGGTTTAGAATGATTCAACCCAGAGCCCGGCTGTCGTGGCAAAACATTAGCAATCCGGTCTATCAACAAACATTTTTAACGCTGGACGATGATGACCGGCTGATAGAATCGGGGCGCAGAGACACCATTAGCATGTTTCGGGACATTGATTATTGGGCGATGGAGTATGGCCTCTATTTTCACAACCTGTTGCGGGGCACCACACGCGATGCAGGCACCCGCGGCGGGCAGTCGGCCGAAATTATCTATCGCCACACGCCCTGGGGCAACTACAACGCCGGACAGCAACTGGCAATTTATGCCCGCCTTTACTTCCCGGGCATTGGCCGGCATCATGCACTGGCCATTACCAATGGATGGGAAACCACACTCAGGGGCGACGAGTTTGAATCAAATGGAAAATACCGCACCTACCAGACTTTTGGCAATCTGCTGGACCCGCCCCGGGGCTACAGCGGGTTACTGAACGACCAAATGTACCTCTTTAGAAGCACCTATCAGATGCCACTATGGAACCCGGATGCCTCGATGGCGAACCTGGCCTACATCAAGCGCCTCCGGTTAAACCTCTTTTTTGACGCGGCCCGCACCCGGCTGGAAATGAATTATAAAGAGAACCAACCCGCCCTTGTTTATAAAAACAATTACACCTCAACCGGCATAGAACTGATGGCCGATTTTCATCTGTTTCGCTTTGTGCTCCCCTTTAGCGCCGGCTACCGGGGTGGATACAGAGACGGCGACAACACCTTTTTTCATGAGGCGGTGTTTTCCACCAGTTTTGGGAGCTTTTTGGTAGAGAATTTCAATTAGTGCGCTTTAAGCGCCTATACCCATAGATGCAATTAATTTCATTTATTGCATCTCCTCTCCAAACCCCGGCGCCTTCACATCCCACCAAACCCGCTCGCGGTTAAGAATCTGCGGGTCGAAGGCCCCCACCGTAAAGCCCTGTTGATTCATCGCCTGATTAAAATAGTTGATGTTGGTAGTAACCGATGGTGGCAAAATGGGCCATCGGCGGGGAAATTTCAATTCATCGTTACCTGCTTTAAGCGGATGCCATCTCAACAAAGTGCTGTTTTTGAAGGGGATGCCGGTTCGCCGGGCCAGGGTAAAACTTTCGTTGGGCAGTTTGAAAAAGTTGATGTACTGTTGCAGGTAAATCTTCTCCAGGTTATTCTCCCCCACTTCCCACGCAAAAAATGAGTTGCCGAGGTAGGATTCGAGGTCGGCAGAGGTAAGAGCGACTGAATCCAGAAGAGGAATATCGGCTTTCTGCGCCATCTTCCAATAGGTTTTCATCGAGAGGTTGATACCCTTTTCATACCAATCCCGGGCCTCGCCATTCAGGTAGCCTTTTTCAACAAACTCTGCCAGGTAAAGGGAGACTTCGGCGGCACTGAACATCACATCCACATAAACCCCGTTCCGGTTATTGGTTTTTGGGGCAAATAAAAAGCGGTTCAATCGCGACAATTGATAGAGTCGCACGTTACGGCTGTCGCGATAAACGCTAAAATAGTCACCCACACTGCTGCTGTCGGGTTCCACCGGTGCCCCGATAAACCGGTCCCAAAGCGAGGTAATGGTATGCGGAATAATGCCGGGAACCGGCAGGAGTGAATCGCGCAGCATCTCCAGTTGTTTCTGGTCAAAATCGTTGGGTTCGAAAAACCAGAGCGTTCGCGGGTCGCGGCTCTCCTTCAGCATTTCCATGAAAGGCGCCGCGGCAATCGCTTCATTGGGAATATCATAAGCAGTGCCACGGTATCCCGGCTCAGGCTCCCACCAGAACTGCTCCTCCAGGCTGGAGATGAGGCCTGCCGGACTGGCCAAAGCCTCGTCAATCATCTGCTGCATGAATTCCGGAGCAGCATATTCGAGCCTCACGGCCATGCGCAGCTTTAAACTGTTGGCCAGCTTAGCCCACAGGCCCCAATCCCCCCGGTACACAAAATCGTTGTCGCCAGGGGAAATGGCATCTTCGTCGGGCTCTGTCAACAGTACCTCTATTGCATCATTTAATTGCTCATGCCATATTTCAAACAATTTTAACTGAGTATCGTAGGGCATGGAAAAATCCCTGAAGTCTCTGCCCTTCATACTCTCACTGTAAATCAGTGAGCCATACACATCGGTCACTTTAAGACCATGCATTATTTGCAAAACATGTGTAAGATGATACAACTTCTGATAGAGAACGGCTTCTCCGGCATTCATTTCGTCAACGCGGTGCCTTATCTCTGCCAGATTGGGCATTATCTCCCCGTAAAAACTCCAGTATCTTCCACCGGTATCAAATATACGGTTCATATCTGCCGCATTGCCATCAATGGGTACCACCTGCTGTATCACCGGCATGATGTACAGGTAATTGTCGTAAAACCATTCGGAATATTGATAATCGCCCAGTTTAAAGAGCGAAAACGCGAAGAGTTGTTCGGGTTCGGGGTTGGTGATGGCATTGGGGTCTTCGTTGATGCGCGAAAATTCATCGGTGCATCCGTTCAGCAACAGCGCACTTATTAAAAACAGAGCCGCCGGTTTCACCAAATCAACTGACCAGGTTAATATCGCCCTGGAAACACGGCTCAACCAGGGGCAACATATCAGGTAAGATAAAGCATCTTTTCCGAAACAGATTTGTAAATACCAGGGAAACAACATATTCAGAAATTTAATTTCAATTCAAGACCTATGGTTCTTACAAAAGGCGTTAGACCCCACTCATGGGCGGCTGCCGCGCGGTTACTCCGGGTACCAAACGGATTCAGGTTATTGGGCAAGCTCTTATAGATATATCCCAAATTTCGGCCAAACAAAGCCACACTTCCGCCCTCGATCCTGATATTATTCAAAATTCTTGCGGTAAAGGCGAAGCTGAGACTGGCTTCGCGTATTCCCACATAACTGTTTTCGAGAATCATGTTATCATCTACCACGCCGGTACTCCAGTTGCCCGAAAAGTAATGCCAAAATGAGGCGTGCACCGGTTCAACCATTCCCCTGTCATAAGCTTCCCGGTAAGTGAAACCTCCAACATCCTGCCCGCCAATAACCGTTGCAGGCTCAAAAACGCCCCGGGGAATCATCCCATCGTGGTAGATATTGCCGTTGCTGCTTTCCCATGTAATACCGCCATGCTCCTTATCCCTGTATTTAAGAGAGCCTTCGAGTAAACCGTAGGCCATGCCATACCTGTTGGAGTAGGAGACAATGTCGCCGCCCATTTTGTAGTCGAAAAGAGTTGAAAGGGTGAGATTGCGGAATTTAAAATCCAGTTGAAGCCCACCGTAAAAATCAGGATTTATATCGCCCACAATTTTTTTTTGATTGCTGCGCACCGGATAGGCTCCGCGGGCATACTCGTCCCAGGTCAATACGGGCAAGCCATTGCGGGCATCCATTGGGTCAGAGGTATTGTGGAACAACAATGGCGCCGCATCGGTCATCAGCACCCCGAAAGGTTTACCCACTATGGCCATCGAAGCTGTGCGGGCATTGCCATAGTTGGGCGAATTCTCCAGCACCAGTTCGTTCACACCTCCGGCCAGTTCCACTACCTGATTCCGGTTTCGTGTAAAATTAACACTCGCCATTAACTCAAAATCTCCTGCCCGCACAGGCACTCCGGCGAGGGCAACCTCTACGCCCCGGTTGGATATATTACCGGCATTCATCACCAGGAAATCAACGCCCGACTCGGGCAGCACAGAAACTGTAATAATCTGATTATAGGTATTTTCATGATACCATGAGAAATCCAACTGCAACCTGTTTTTAAACAGGCTCAGTTCAGCGCCTGTCTCCAACGCATGTTTGCGCTCGGGCTGAATATCGGCCGAGCGGGCATACTTATCACTATGGGTGATTAAAGGTATTGAGACATTCGCATTTTCGAGCCGCCCTTCGCGCCGGAAGGACTGATTGATACCGAATGCCGAGAACCCATTACCCACCTGAGCGTATGAAGCACGCAGCTTCCCGAACAACAGCCAGGACGGCACCCTAAAAGCATCTGAAAAAATCCAGGAAGCGCTCAGCGAAGGATAAAAAAACCCCAGGGTGCCCGAACCGTCGGCATAAGCCAGTGTAGAGGACCAATCGTTTCGGCCTGTGGCAGTTAAAAAAAGCTGGTTTTTCCAATCCCACTCTCCCAGAAAGAAGAGGGATTGGGTTTGCAACCGTTCACCGGCCGTTTCATTGGTTTCGGGCGGGTTAATGCTGTATTCGAGGCTGAACTTCCCCGGCACCATCAATCCCCCCGAAGTATGACTGTAGCTGCCACCCAAATCGGAATCGAACAGCTCGGCACCCAGGGTGAGCTTAAGCCGGGAGCTTTCACTCACTGCCTTCTCGGCGTTGAGCAGGAGACGATAGGTCTGCTGGCTTTTTCGCTCACTCCCTGTTCCATAGTATCCACCCTGATTATTAAATCCCTGTCCGGGCTCTTTGTCTTCACGGCGGGTGTAATAGTTGTTCAACGCCCCGGTGATGTCGTAACTCAGCCAGGGTGCAACGGTTCCGTTTAACCGCCCGATAAACCGGCTCCCCTCCTCAAACCGATAATAGACATTCTCGTAATAGCTGAACCAGACGGAATGGCCCGGCACCTGATGGTAGGGGTCGTCATAATCGGGTGAAGGGATGCCGCCATGCACTGCTTTATACCTGGTTTTCCATTTGCGCGTATCGTAATCGCGACCAAAATCGGTAGTCAAAAAAGCCTGTTGTATGGCTGCCTGGGGAGGATTCCAGAGCGAAGCACCGGAATAGGCGAACAAAATACCGGCCTTAAGCTGCTTCATCGGTTTGTAAGAGAAGCTGCCACTTAAAGCATTACGCATGAAGTTATTGCGGTAATAAACGCCCTTTTCGTAAGTGTTGGAAAAAGATAAACGGAAGCTGATCTCCTCCTTCTTCCCGTTAATACCCAAATGCGTATTCGAGTAAAGTCCATTTTCAAATGTTTCGAGATAGTTGTCGGGATGGGGTCCATAATTAATCCATTCACCATTGCGGTACCTTACACGGGTTTTTTCGCTGAGAGGCGGCCCAAAGGAGAGCAGGGTGCTGTTGACAATGGGGTCGCCGGCGCTGCTGGTCATAAATCCTGAGGATGGCGCAAACCGGTCGTTCAAACGGGTGGCATATCCCGCAACGGTTCCGGCACCGTAAATATTCTGGAAAGCCGGCCCACTGTAGACATCCTTCACATTAAACGATTGCGACACATTAACACCAAGGCCACTTTTCCGTTGTCCTTCTTTGGAATTCACCAGCACCACGCCATTCATGGCTTGTGAACCATAAAGGGCAGCTGCAGCCGCACTCTTTAAGATAACCAGCGACTCAAAATCATCGGGGTTCAGATTCTTTAAATCGTTGCCCCAGTCCAATCCGCCCCATTCGGTTCCTCCGCCGATGTTATTGTCCATGATAATGCCATCGACCACAAACACCGGCTGATTGTTCTCCCGCAAAGTATTGTTGCCCCTTATGGCAATTCGTGATGAGCCATAAACACCTCCATCGGTAGGTTGCACCTTAAGACCCGGCACTCGTGCCATAAACGAGGTAACGGGATTGACGGAACGCGAACCGGATATGGAGGCACCAGTCAACTCGGCATAAGCATATCCCAGCACCTTTCTCTGGCGCTCTATCCCCAATGCGGTGACCACTACTTCGGGCACATGCAAAAATCGCTGCAAGAGCACCACGCGGACAGAGCGCTGTGAACCCACTAACTGAGCAGCCTGTTCATAACCGATGTGCGAGAAAAGCAGCCTGCTCCCCGGCGATACTTCAATAGAAAAAACACCATTGGCATTGGTCATGGTTCCCTGGTTGTTGCTCTCCACAACCACGTTGGCACCCTCCACAGGTTGGCCCCGGGTATCGATCACCACGCCGGAAACCACTATTTTGTCAGCGGCCAAAGAGATTGCCTTCACCCCGGTATGGGAGAGCTTAAGAGGAATTTGGGGGGATAAAAACTCAGCCACCACAATTTGCTTTCCGTAAATTTTAAAGAACACGTTGAAGGGTTTTAACAGAGTGGTAAGCACATCTGCCAGGGTGACCTCTTCAACATTTAACGAGCACTTTTCATCCAGGTTTAACCGCAGACTGTTGTAGATAAAAACCTGCCCGGTCTCCTCTTCGATGGCTGAAATTATGACGCGAAGAGGCACCTCCCGAAAATGAAACGTGAACCGCTCTTCATTGGATTGGGAGAATACCGTTTTGAAAAGCAGCATAAAGCCTAATAAAACAAGCGTTCGGAAAGAGAAATTCCTGTTTTTGATATTTAAAATAAAGAGCATATTCGAAAAATCATTACCCTAACAACGGTCATCCACAGATACCGGTTGAATGAACAAAAGCAAAAAAAACATCAAGATTGTTTGGCTTTTGTAAAGTAATGAAATTTTTTCCACTTTTCACAAGTAAAAGGGAATCGAAATATGTAATTGTCACGTAATAATATGACTCATTACTGATGGATGGCTCACTCCGTTGCCAATGACAGAATTTACGTAAAGTGATAATTATCAATTATTTACATCAGGGCGTAGGTCGCAGCGGGGTCTCCCTTCCGCGACTCCACAATCAGAATCCAGGATTGAATTGATACGTGTGATCAAAAATGGCCGCAAGGTCCCTTTACAGGAGACCTTGCTCCGACTTCACAGGGAACCTTGCCTCCACTTCACAGGAGACCATCCTCCGACGCTTCTCACTTGCCACTTCCTTATTATGCCCAATTAAATTGGGTGGTAACTACCAATGCCGGAGATTCCTGGTGAAAAACCAAGCGGCAGAGCCGAGCGGCGACCGATGGCAGGCAGGCGTTCGACAAGAGCGCAGCATTAGGTAAGATGGGATAGTCAAAATGATGTACATCATTTTGACTATAGGATTTCTCTCCGGCAGCTGCCGGAGAGAAATCTGTTATGGGTCAAAGATGTACATCTTTGACCCAAAATTCAATGAAGGATGAATCCACAAAAAGCAAGTTATTTGAGTACCCTTCCTAAGCTTCAGTTACAAACATTCGTGTTGGCCCCATTATCTTTTGAGCACCACATCCCGGCCATCCATCTCGTACTTCAGGCCCGAGAGGTCGCATAAAACCTGAATGGCTGCTTTAGAGTCGGGAGTGAGTAACAACTTACCGGAGACGGGAGTATTATTGGCTAAGTGATCATTCACAATAAAATTGAGATTGTAAAAGCCTGCCAGTTTACGGGCAATATC
>JACDJB010000748.1_pt1 | contig 30031 bp, 26 predicted proteins | sample 7454121 | NCBI WGS metagenome assembly JACDJB01 (sample SAMN14253290, study PRJNA609438) | sludge metagenome | isolation source: sludge after 25d culture with pyrite | collected 2018-12-20
CAATAAATATTTATATTCGACCCAATCCCAATCTCCGTCAATAAAGCATTTATTGTATGAATAGGTAAGTTTAGCGTTAACAAACACTAATGCCAAAATTACCGGAATGGCAACAATCCATTTCGCCACGCTTTTCCCCAAAAAATCGCTATAAAAAAAACCGAGCGGGATAGCCAGTACTGTTGTATATTCAACAAAATTGCGACTGCCAAAACCACATCCGAAGGAGAAAACAAACCAGGATGAAAAAATGTATGTGAATCCGGCAAAAAGGGAAAAAATTAAAAAGCCGTTTACCTGTCGTTTAAACATCATCAAAATCAATCCGAAAACAATCAAAAAATAGAGCGGATTATAAGGAAACATCCCATTATTGGTTGAAAAAAGAAACTCTTTTATTTTGGGAGACTTCCAGTTTGTAAATCCGTATCCTTCATAGGGATCAATAATAAAACTGCCCGACGAATATTTCCAGTAGATCATTTGAGGGAGAAAAACTATGAAAAGGCTGACCAGCAAAATTGCAATATTGGACAGATTAAAGACTTTTTTTATTCGATAAAGTAAATCATCAAACGATTTTACATCAAGCAAAAAAACAAGTCCGACAAATAGCAGATTGGTTGGGCGGATCAATACGATTAAAGCGCTAACCAACGAAATGCAGAGAAAATCTATTTTTCTGTTTTTCTCTTTTCTAAAAGAGTTGTGCGAAAGCACCAGCAGCAATGCAAAAAGAAAAAACGAGTAAACATGCGGCATACCTGTTGAATCGATTGAATAGTACAGAAGGTTCGTACCAAAAAACAGGGTTAGCAGCGTTAAGAAAACAATTCGCTTTTTATAGTAAAAATTAAGAAAATGCCATAATAAAATCAAACCGAAAAAGGCATAGATTATAGCTGAAAAACTTGACACAAGATGATATACCCCCGAAAAACCATCCTGTTCAAACCCTTTTAATCCGGCAAAGGCATGAACCGCAAAAAACACAGGGGCCTGTAGAATGGCAAGCCCGCAGGAATATCTTACAATGATTTTCCCATTTTCATCAATAAGGAATCCTTCACCCGTTTTTTCGGTAATATTTTCCGGAAATTTTGTGCCGTCAAAACCATAAATGAAAAGACCGGGTAAATAAACATAATAGCCCACGGGATCACTCCACATCTTGCTGCGCCAGTTAAAATATCCGGTATTCTGATGACGTTGATAAACAAGAGCTGATAGCATCAACAATAAAAAAAAGGCTCCTAAAATGCCGTATTTATTTGTTGATATTTTTTGTTTCAAAGTCATAAAACTATTGCTTTTTCACGCCAACCTGAATTATTGAGATTCCCACCAGTTTTCGGGTAAAAAAATCTATCAGTTTCCAAACCGGAACCAACGCATCATAAAAACGCATTTGACCGCCGGGAATTATTTTTTTACGTAAAACCGTTCCTGAAATATACCAGCCAAAAATGGCGATAAAATTGAAATATTGCCGGTGAATAACAGAAAATCCGGCTCCTTCAAGCAAATTTCGTAATGATTTTTGGGAATATCTGCGCTGATGATCAAGCTGTTTATCAAATCCGTTATAGAGCCATTGAAAAGCAGGGACAAGAATTACAACTTTCCCGCCGGGCTTCAGCATTTTCATGGCATTTTCCATCGCCAGCCTGTCGTCCGGAATGTGTTCCACCACATTCAGTGCAAAAATAGTATCAAAGCTGTTAATCAGTTCGGGAAAATTCTTTTCCAGATTTTTATCCGAAAAGCTGAGCCGGTGCATCGATTTCAGATTGGGAAATTTTCCGAATTTCTGCTCCAATCGCGGAAAATAGCTGCTTTCAATATCGCTCAGGGAGATGTCAGCACCTTCCTTTATGAAAAATTGAGAAATATTTCCAATACCGCTGCCAATTTCAAGGATTTCGCCGCTGCAATGCGGTTTAATAGTTTCATACATCCACCGGTTGAAGCGGGTTGCATCCGAAATGACTTCCAAAGTGTCTGTCCCGTATTTTGAGTTTCCAAGTATTTCACTCATATCACAATTCTCTTATTTTGATATTTCAAGCTTGAAATTATCAATATAAACTGCTTTTTTATCTACCTTCCAAATATATGATTTAAGCATTGTCTTGTCTTTAATTTTCTCAAAAAGTAATAAATAAATTGTTTTTTATTTCTTTTCCAATGAGGCAACAGTCATGATATTCTTGATTTTCTTCAAAAAATCATTGCAGATAAACCTACGGGAATTCATTGAATTTTTGTGACTTCTGTTTTTAGCATTACAGCACCGGAATAAATTCAACCGACCAGTTGTTATTATTTTTTCCTTTTCGGAATACCGACAACTCTGTTCCCTCTCTGTTTGCAAAAACATAATGCGCTTCCACTTCATAAGCCGGTGTGTTGGAATCCGGCTGATAAAAGCCATCATATAGATATGTTCTTACGAGCGTGTAGTCGTTGCCCTCAAACTGGTAAATTGTCTCCCTGACAGGCTCATAATAATAGTTGGAATGAAAACTGAAAATTGCCCAGATACTGTTGGTGGTTTCCGAAAAATCAACCCACCACGCAGGACATCTGGATTCACCTTGTATTAACTCACCGATGGTTGGCGTGGGCGTAATGTTGTCGTAGCCCGAAGCCGATATAATTGATGATGTGCGCATTATATATGAATATCCATTTACCAATTGTTTAGCATCATTGAAAAACCAATAGTTTTCAAGTGATTCGTGTGTGTAACTTTTGAGGGACTTTGTTTCAATATCAAACACAAAATTGCCGGTTGGTGAAATATTTACCCGGGATGCCAGAATATAAGGCTGACCCGGTATTTTTACAAGTTTTGCAGTCCCCAATTTACTCAAATCTCCGGTACTTTCATGTTTTTCGCCTGTCAGTGTGTTGATCCAGAAAAGATAAGAAGAATTGCTGTTGTCTTGCGTATAACAAAACCAGTCATCTTCCGCCCATTCTGCATCATATATTGTAAAATCCGATTCATAGGTTTTTATCACTGAAAAATTTTTTAAATCCACTATGCTCATCATACCGTTGTGACCGATAAACGCCTTTTTGAAATCTTCCGAAACGGCAAGACATTTCGGGGTTTTACTCAACGCAACTTCATGTAAAACAGCTCTTGAACTGAGATCATATTGCACGAACAAATTGGGTTTTTCAGTAACATAGAATACGGTATTTGAGTTTTTGTCTGGTTTAATGTCCACAATACTTCCTTCCAGTTGGTAAATATTAGCGCCGGAACCGGGCATTCTGACGAAAACTCTAATCGGAACCAGAGAGTTTTCAGGATCATTGGTTCTCAGATAAATGGTTGCCGAATTCAGTCCCGACTCAAGTTTCTCCTGATTACAGGTAAAAATAATATCGCCTGCAGTAGAGTGAGGGGGAAAAATCCCTTTCTCGTGCGATATCGACAACCAGTCGGGGATTCCTTCAAAACTCCAGACCAGCAAGCCATCTCCATAATTGTTGAAATAGAACGTCCTGCTTGTTTGGGGATATTCGATTTGGAAATTTTCATCATATACTCCTAATTTTGGCGTCCCCAGATTGGCAGTAACGGCTATTTCCACCCACTCATTGTTTTTGTCGTTGGTTATCAATATGATTTTTCCGCTCAGACCGCTTTGCATTGCCGCCCCGGCATCAATATCAAAATGGATTGAAGTTACTTCATTTTTTCCAAGAATAACCGACATGGGATTGAACCGGTCCATGTTTATTGTGAGCCACCGGGGCATATCGGCAATGTCCCAGAGCAAAATGCCATTACCGGTGTTTGTGATCTGTAACTCATTGGAATAGTTGTTATAGACAATTTCTAAAGTCCGGTTCACCTGAACAGCCGGATTTCCTTCGGCAATATAATACACAGGAACAGCATATTTTTTATTATTGGAACTAATAATCATCTGCTCTAAATAAATACCTGTCTCCGAAAAGTCCGGCTTTGTGTCTGCACTGCAATGAATAGTGGCAATTCCGTTTATGAATTTTCCTGAATTGCTATCTGTGTTGAGCCATTCGGGTTTGCTGATAACAGTAAATTCAGCATTCTCTGTTCCCTCACACTGAAACTGATAGTCATCGGCATCCCAATCAGGTGAAATAATAATGGCAGACAATGCAACATCCTGTATGTTAAGCTTTTCATTTACAAAGTCATCGCTGCATGAAATGATAGCTGTTACCGCCAGGAGAATGATTATATTTATCAGGAAGTGTTTCATCAGTATAAATTTTTGGTATGGTTAAAAATTGTAGCGCACGGTAATACCATAATCAATGCGGGAAATATTGATACTCTTTTCAAGTTTCTGTCTTTCCATGTCAAATTCGGAGTTTTTAGCCGATAATCTGTAAAGTTTAGACCACATAAAGTTGCCGTTCAAACCAGCCGAAAGGTTGGGGGTAATACAATACTCCGCAGACAATCCTCCCTTGATGCCAAAGGCTGAGCTTTTGGTGCGTGAATTTGAATAGTCGTAATACTGCGGGGGCGCCTGCCCGGATGGTTGATAAAGTCCACCAAAGTTTTGAATTTCCATTCCGCGGGCTTCATCGCGAAAAAAAACAACACCCGGCGATATTGTTTCAGTTATTCTTATTGTCTTGTTTCTTCCCAAAGATTGTTGAAACAGCGCCGAAATACCTGCGAAATGAGTGTAGATTTTTTCATCTATTTCCACTGTTGAAAAAATCGGAATGTTCATCACGCTCCAGGAAGTGAAAAATTTGCCCTCTGATTCAGAATAGAAAAAGGAGTACCCGGCGCCAAGCCCTAAAAAGGTAGTCAGCAAATAATGAAACTCCGAACTGACATGGTACCCGTTTTTTAGCTTTTTAATATAATCATCAGCTTTCTGTGCCGTATTTCTATTGTTTACGATCATATTTTTAAAATCAGAGAAATCGGTAAATGTATGTGCCGCGCCACACTGAAGTGAAAACAGGTATCTCAGCTCAGGTTGCCTCCTTTCATGTTTTTGACAATAAACTTCCCCTTTACTTTCAGGCTGTTCGCTTCTGAAATATTGCAAAACGTCTGAAATTGATATTGACTTTCCGGTTATCAAGCCGCCGTCGGTCTTTTGCTCATAAATAATACGCTCTGCATTGACGGAAAGAATCAGACATTCAATGGTATCCATACGGATGGTTATGATTTTGTCCTGCGCACTCACCGTTGTCAGCGATATTGCAAACAACCAAATCAGCAATAATTTTCTCATTGGAATCTGAGTTTTTGGTTTTTTTAAATCAGAAGTAAATTTAGACCTTATTTTTGATTATCCGTATTAATGCAGGAATTATTTTTATCTGCTAAAAACATTATATTTAACAATACAGTAAAGCGCTCTGAGTCCATCCCGCCAGCCGATTTTCTTTCCATCGGAATAAGTCCTGCCATAGTAGGAGATACCAACCTCGTAAATGCGCACACCCTTGACCCGTGAAACTTTTGCGGTAACTTCCGGCTCAAAGCCAAACCGATTTTCCTTCAGTTTCAATCCTTTAACAATATCTGCCCTGAACAATTTGTAGCAGGTTTCCATATCCGTCAGGTTCAGGTTGGTGAACATATTGGAGAGGAAAGTGAGCAATTTATTCCCGATGGAGTGCCAGAAAAACAGAATCCGGTGCGGATTACCGCCTAAAAAGCGGGAGCCGTAAACCACATCGGCATTTCCTTCGGCAACGGGTTTCAGCAGATAATTGTATTCACGCGGGTCATATTCCAAATCGGCATCCTGAATAATGATATAATCGCCGGTGGCTTCGGCAATGCCGCGATGCAGCGCAGCGCCTTTTCCTCTGTTTTCAGGCTGAAGAAAAAGGTGAATGTTGTCTCCAGAATGATTTTCGATATATTTCTCAATAACCTGCACAGAATTATCTGTGGAACAGTCATTAACGATGATTATTTCTTTTCCGAAACCATATTGCAGCTCTACCGCTATCACGCGGTCAAGAATTGCATGGATGGTTTTTTCTTCATTATAAACCGGAATAACGATGGATAATATCATTTTTGTTTGTCTGAATTTTTAAAAATTGAGCAAAGATAACGAAGTGGAATGATTATTTTCCGGTTTGGATTTGGTTTTTAGCAGCCAATTCATTTTCAATGATTCTTCGCGGGTTGCCGGATTCAAAAACTGCCAGGTAATCCGGTTCATTCCTCTCTGTTTTATCTGAAAAACGGTATCGGGTTCAAAGCCCAGATGCAGAATTTCATTGTATTTAATTTCATTGGTATAAAGCCATGTTCCCGGTCTTTCCATCGCTTCATGCAGTTGCTCCCATGTTGTGATATTTCCAACGTGCTCTTTTGCGTAAAAAAAGAGTGCATACTCTTCCAGTCCGAAATTATAAAGCTGCTCGCCGGGCAGTTTTTCCGATTCAAAAATCTCCAGCGCCTGCCGGTATCCCTGATATTCAAACAACCGGGGAATGACCTGCACATTCAGGTAAAGGTTAAATCCGGCAGCAACAGCAACCGAAAAAAAGAGAACTTTTTTGATTAAATTCTTCTCAACGAAGAAAAATAATCCTGCCAGCAATAAAATTCCGGACAAAATCAGTATTGGTGCCAAAATTCCGGTTTGCTCAATTTTTATGGCGACAAAAAAGAGCAGAAAAACGATAAAAATCAGGAAAGGAAGCTGAAAAAAGAGCATTTTTCTTCCGAATTGTTCGGACTGCAAAACGAAGGTTTGCAACCTTCCGGCTGCAATCACGGACAAAAGTGGTATGAACATCATCACATAGTTTGGCGCTTTTCCGCGCGCAATGCTGTAAACCACAAGCAGAACCAAAACGCTTCCGAAAATGGCAACTCCGGTTTTATTGACAGCTTTTGCAGCAAACCAGCTTTTAACTTCAACAAAAAGAGCATTTAACAAAATGATTGTCCAGGGAAGGAAAGCCCACAGCAGGTTATAGATATAATAGAACGGATCGCTGCTGGAGCCGGCAACTTTGCCCGAAACACGCCCTAAATTATTGTCAATAAAGTAGAAACGAATTCCGGCAACGCCGAAATTTTCCCACAAGTGAAAAAGCGCCGGGGATATTATCAGCAGCACAAGCAAAATTCCGGCAAGCCATTTCGGATGAAAAAGTTGTCGGAAATCCTTTTTCAAAACCAGCTGAAAAAGAACAAAAAAGAAGGGTAAAACCGCACCAACCGGACCTTTTGTCAGCATTGCCAAACCAACCCCGGCAAAACCAAGTATGAAATGTAACTTTTTTTGGTTTTTGAAATATTCTGCAAACTGCCAGATTGCCAAAACCACAGCTGAATATAAAACTGAATCGGTATGGAAATCGAACAGATAAAGAAAAAACATCTGAGAAGTTCCGGTAATCAACGCCGCCAGTTTGCCGGCAGATTTGCCATAAACCACTCTGCCCAAACGATAGGTAAAACAGATGCCGGCAACCGCAAAAAGAAACGGAAAAAGTTTATAGGCAAAATTTGTGTTTCCAAACAGTTGAATACCCAAACCTGCCAGCCAGAAAAAGAGATGCGGCTTCTGGTCATACGGTTCGCCGTTTATTTTCAGGCTGAGCCAGTTGCCCGATTCGGTCATTTGCCGGGAGATTGCCGCATACAGCCCGGAGTCGCCGGTCAGGTCGATGAACAGTCCGAAAATCCAGGCAAGCACAACGAGCAGCAGCAGAAAAAACCACAACCCTTTTTTCGCAATTCGATTTTCCACCATCTTCTCATCAAAATTGATTCAACAAAATAAGCGATTTATTATACCGTTTGAAAACAGAGAGGGAAAAATAAAATATGTTTTTAAATTAGCGGAAAAATTTACTGATGGACAAAATAGCAATATTTCCGGGTTCATTCGACCCTTTTCATGTGGGGCACGAGTCAATAGTGCGCCGTGCCATCCCCCTTTTCGATAAAATTTTTGTTATGATTGGCTACAATGCCAATAAAAAATCATTTTTCCCCATTGAAAAGCGAATCGAATGGATAAACAGGGTTTTTGAGAATGTGGATAAAGTGGAGGTGCGCCTTCACGAAGGGCTGACAGTAGATTTTTGCAAGGAGGTGAATGCCGGATACATTCTCAGGGGAATCCGCACTTCTGCCGATTTTGAATATGAGCGCGCACTCGCCCAGATCAACAAGAAGATGCATCCTGAAATTGAAACCGTATTTCTGCTTACCCTGCCCGAGCACACTCCGGTGAATGCAACCATTATCCGGGATATTATTTTCCATGGTGGCGATGCCGGCATGTTTCTTCCCAAAGGACTTCAAATCAGTGAATTTAAAATAGAGAACTACAAATAATTCGGAATGAAGGAACGGATTCTTGTGTTTTTTTTCTCACTGCTTGTTTCATTGCCGGCATTGGCAATTCGAATAGAGGGAAAAAACAGGGAGTACGCCGAAAAAGAAATTGAATTTTACCGTTTTTCCGATCCGGTTACTCAGGAAAAAGAGCTTGTTTTCACCTTGAAACCCGACGAGGAAGGGAATTTCACCGCCGATACCGAAGTGCCCCAAACTACGTTTGTTTTCAGCGATTTCGGTATTTACCGCGGGTTGCTTTTTTTAGAACCGGGAAAAAACCTGAAACTGCTGTTTCCGCCCCTGCGGGAAAAATCTTTTGCCGACAGCAAAAATCCCTATTTCGAACCGGTTGAATTCTGGTTTTCAACCGAAAAAGGGGATCAGCTCAATGACCACATTTCTATCTTCGACTCTAAGCTGAATCTGCTCACCGACAAATTTTTCAATCAGCTCTATTTTATGCAGTCGCAAAGCGCTTTTGATTCGGTAAAAACGCAGCTTTCGGAAGTAGCGGATATTTCCGCTTCGCCGGTTTTTACAACACATAAAAATCTGAAACTGAAATCACTGGAAGCTGATGTTTTCAGACTGAAACCGGAAACAGTTTCCAAAAAGCTGATGAAAACCGAACAGGAATTTCTAAGTCATCCCGCTTTTTTGGAGCTTTTTGATAAAACTTTTGCAAACAAGCTCAGCTTTGAAGCGCGCGCGGCAGGCGGAGACAAAATCAGACAGACAGTTGCTGCAAGAAATGTGACTTTTCTTAAAAATTTAGTAAATGAAAAATATAATATTTCCGGTTCATTTGCCGATCTGGTTCTTTTGAAAATACTGCACGACGCATTCTACTCCGGTGATTTCCAGCAAAATGACATTTTAGCCATCATATCTTCGCCTGCGTTATCCGCCGATAGTAATCAGTATATCCGGCATATTTCCGAAAACATTTTGAAAAAACTGAAATTTCTGCAAAAAGGAAGCAAGGCGCCGGTGATTTGTCTGAAAGATACAAACGGGCACAATGTCTGCTCCGACAGTACTCCGGCAGACGATAAAAAATTCAAATACCTGATTTTTGCCGACACCGAGATGATTGTTTGCCGGGAACATCTGAAATACCTGACACGAATTGATGAAATGTTTCAAAAGCAGCTTGAAATCATCATCGTGCTGAGAAAAAGCGACATCATCGGGATGAAAATCTTTTTGGACAAAGAGAAAATCCCGGGTATTCATCTGGTAGATGAAAACAGTGAATTTGCCGAAAAATACAGAGTAAAATCCTATCCTTCCTGCCTGTTACTCAATCATATCCACGAGGTGGAATTTCAACAGGCGTTCGCACCAATGGATGGTTTTGAGCAGCAGTTTGGCACCTTTTTGCAGCAGCATCTTTTTGAGCAACAGCGCAATCAGGAGCGATAGTGGAAAATCAGTTGTTTCAGGTTTTCGTAGGTGTTTTGCAGCACTTCGTCTATTTCTTCAGGTGAAAACCATTTCAGGCGGGTAATTCCCTCTTCACTTTGCGGAAAAGCTTCTTCTTCTTTATCATAACTCATTTCAAACCATGCAGTTTCCTTAAAAATCCATTCTCCTTTTGTTTCGGGATAATGCGACTGATAGATGTGATAGGTAGAAAACAGCGGTTTAACAATCTGATGCCCGGTGATGCCGCACTCTTCCGAAACCTCCCTCAGCGCAGTTTCCGAAAAAGTTTCCCCCTTCTCCGATTTTCCTTTAGGCAAATCCCATTTTCCGTTTCGGAAAATAAACAGCAGCCTGCCTCCCCGGATGACTACTCCACCGGCTGCCGGCATTTCAAGAAAAAGTGAGCGAAAATCACGAAAAAAGCGTTCCGGCTCCGGGTGAGTCAAAAAAACTGTAGAATCACTGTTTTTCAGGAAATTATCAAACCATTTTTGGATTGCTGCAACCGTTGAATCTTCCTGAAAATTAACAGTCAGATTATTTTTTTCAACATCCTCAGGTGTGCAAATCTCAATCAAACGGTCATTCAGAAAAACTTTATATTTTTGTTTCATTGTTTTCAAATTTTAAAATACAATTATAATCAGACTATGGCACAGACACAAATTGAAGTTGCAAAAAAACTCCTTGAGATAAAAGCAGTTAAAGTTCAGCCGCTTAAACCGTTCACATGGGCTTCGGGGTGGAAATCCCCCATCTACTGCGACAACCGCAAAATATTATCCTTTCCTGAAACGCGAACTTTTATCCGCGACAAATTTGCCGAAATTATTCGGAAAAAATACCCGCAGGTTGAAATAATTGCCGGAGTGGCAACCGGCGCAATTGCGCACGGCGCTCTGCTTGCAGAAATTCTGGAGCTTCCGTTTATTTATGTGCGCTCTGCACCGAAAGGGCACGGACTTGAAAACCGGATTGAAGGCAAACTGCTTCCCGGACAAAAAGTGGTTGTGATTGAAGACCTGATTTCTACCGGCGGAAGCAGTCTGAAAGCTGCCGAAGCAATTAAGGAATCCAAAGGTGAGGTGTTGGGTATGCTCTCAATTTTTACCTACAACTTTGATATTGCCAATGAGAAATTTCAACAGGCAGACATCGAACTCACTTCGCTCAGCAACTACAACACGCTGATTCCCACAGCGCTCGAAATCGGACATATTACGGAAGATCAGGTCAATACGCTGATGGAGTGGCGCAAAGACCCCGCAAACTGGAATAAACAATAAACTTATGAGCATTCAAAAGTATGTCAGCGATGTGAAATTAATCGGACATCAACAGCAGGTTGTTTTCGATTATCTTTCAAATTTTGAAAACTTTTCCCAATACCTGAATGAAGGCCTGTTCGAGAAAATTGCAGAACAGGTTCCCGGTATTAAAATCAGTGATTTTCAATCGGACAGGGACTCCTGCCGGTTTTCAATTTCAGGTTTGGGAACCGCAGATATCCGAATTGTGGAACGCGAACCCCATAAAACCATTAAAGTTGAAGGTTCCGGAAGTCTGCCGATTGGCATCACCTTTTGGATTCAACTGCTTCCCGCATCTGAAATGCAGACCAAAATGCGGCTGACATTGCACACTGACCTGAACATGATGATGAAAATGATGGTTGGAAACAAACTGGAAGAGGGCATTAATCAGCTGGCAGAAACGATAAAAAATCTGCCCTACGAATAATTTTCTGCTCAAATCACAAATTCCACCTCTTTAAACATATATTCAGACCGTTTGCCCGAGCGATCTTCAAGAATAAGTTGCCCGAACTCTCCGGTTCCTGAAATTTTAGCTTCAAAAAAAACATCCTCTTTCCTGTAGAACGCCCATTCATCTTTTCGAAACAAATCCTGATAGTATGCTGTATCAATCTTTTCCAAAAATCCCGACTCCAATCTGCCGAGCCAGTTCATAAACAGTGAATGCAGCTGCAAAACCACATCTTGAGTGTCATAATCTTTTTTTGTCAACATTTTGAGAGAGACGGCATTGGGGTGCGCTGGTGAAAATTGTTCCTGATTCAGATTGATGCCAAACCCAACCACCGCCGAATGAATCCGGCTTCCCAAAACAGCAGTGTCAATTAAAATTCCGGCAATTTTCTTATTTCCGACATAGATATCGTTGGGCCATTTTATGCTGACTCCGTCAACCTTTTCTGCCAACCACTCGTAAATGGTGATGCTGATAATTTTTGACAGATAGAACTGTTGTGCAGCCGGAAGAAATTGCGGAAAAACAATAATACTTGCCAAAAGATTTTTTCCGGGAGCGCTTTCCCATAAATTTCCACGCTGCCCTCTGCCACTTTTCTGGTAATCTGACACAACGACACTGCCATTTTTAACACTACCCTGCGAAATAAGCCGGTTGGCATAGTTGTTGGTCGAATCAACTTCCGTTAAAGTAATGATATTCAGCTTTTCCCTTTTCATTTTCAAGACAAGATTATAATTTGTTTTATGAACAGACTGTTAAGTAAAAAATGCAAATTTGCTGATAATTTTTCACTCTGCTATTAAAAGGGAAACGAAGCCGGAAAATGGAATATCCAAAATCAGATATATAGTAAAAAAGCTATCTTTGTAGTCCTAAATAGAATATATGGTTAAAAACTCGGAAAGTACGGAAAATTTAAAAAAAGCAATCCTTGAAGGGATACAAAAAATTAAAGGAAAAGAGATAAAAGTTATTGATTTAAGCACAATTCATTATACAGAATGTGATTTTTTTGTAATATGCCACGGAACATCCACAACACAGGTAAGCTCCATCGCGCAATCAGTTGAAAAGATGGTGGAAGAAGATACCGGCAACAAAGCCAGGCACACGGAAGGATACCAAAATGCTCTCTGGGTTTTATTGGATTACGGAGAAATTGTGGTTCACATTTTCCACGAAACAGCAAGAAACTTCTACAATCTTGAAGGGCTTTGGGCAGATGCAAAAATAGTTACTGAAAATTCGGAGAATTAGAAACAGATTATGACAGATACCAAAAAAAATAAAAAAATTCCGCCTCCGCAACCACCGGGGAACCCATTTACAGGCGGTGATAAAAAGGGAGACAATAAAAATCCGAAGAAATCAAAATACAATGTATTTTGGATTTACGGAATTATTGCTCTTGTTTTCTTAGCAGTTCAGTATTACATGAGCTACAGCAGCAGTCCGGCAGAGACCAACTGGAGCGAAGTGAAATCGGTCATGCTTGCAAACAATGACATTGAACGCATTGTGGTTGTTAATGAAAAAAAAGCCAATATCTACCTCAAAAAGAGCAGCATTTCAAAATATGAGCAGCAGTTTAGCGAAGCTTTTACGAAACCTGCGGAAGAGGGTCCTCATTTTACGTTCATCATCGGATCGGTTGAAACATTTGAACGCAACCTCCGCGAGGCGCAGGAGGATTTGCCGGAGGAAATTTTGCCGGAATACAAGGAAGAACGCAATTGGGCAGGTGAAATCCTCTGGACTATCGGTCCTTTTGCACTGATTATCTTACTGTGGCTCTGGATTTTCAGAAGAATGAACCGCGGCGGTGGCGGTGCAGGAGGAATTTTCAACGTTGGCAAATCACAGGCAAAAATATTCGATAAAGATCAGAAAGTTACCACTTCATTTAAGGATGTTGCCGGTTTGGCGGAAGCCAAACAGGAAGTGGAAGAGATTGTGGAGTTTCTGAAAAGTCCGGAAAAATACACGAAACTTGGCGGGAAAATCCCCAAAGGAGCTTTGCTTGTAGGTCCTCCGGGAACCGGAAAAACGCTGTTGGCGCGCGCAGTAGCGGGCGAAGCCAGCGTTCCCTTTTTCTCCATGTCGGGTTCCGATTTTGTGGAAATGTTTGTGGGTGTGGGTGCTTCCCGTGTCCGCGACCTGTTCAAGCAGGCAAAGGCAAAAGCGCCCAGCATCATCTTCATTGATGAGATTGACGCAATTGGCAGGGCGCGGGGCAGAAATCCCAATTTCGGCGCAAATGACGAGCGGGAAAATACGCTCAATCAGCTACTTACCGAAATGGACGGATTTGATACCAACAGCGGCGTAATCATTTTAGCCGCCACCAACCGCGCCGATATTCTCGACCGTGCACTGCTGCGCGCCGGGAGATTCGACCGTCAGATTCATGTTGAACTTCCCGACCTGATTGAGCGTGGTGAGATTTTTAAAGTGCACCTGCGTCCACTGAAACTGCACGAAGAGGTGAAAGTGGAATTTCTGGCAAAACAAACTCCCGGATTTTCCGGCGCCGATATTGCCAACGTCTGCAACGAAGCTGCACTGATAGCAGCCCGGATTAACAGGGATTCAGTAACAAAACAGGACTTCCTCGATGCAGTTGACCGGATTGTGGGCGGACTTGAAAAAAAGAACAAAATCATCTCTCTTGACGAGAAAAAGACCATTGCCTATCACGAAGCCGGACACGCCACCATCAGCTGGCTGCTGGAACATGCGCATCCGCTGGTGAAGGTAACAATTGTGCCGCGTGGCAAAGCGCTTGGCGCCGCATGGTATCTGCCCGAAGAGCGCTCCATCACCACCAAGGAGCAGCTGCTCGACGAAATGTGCTCGGCTTTGGGCGGGAGAGCAGCTGAAGAGTTGGTTTTCAGTCAGGTATCTTCCGGCGCACAAAACGATCTGGAAAAAGTGACAAAACAGGCTTATGCCATGGTGAGCTATTTTGGAATGAGCGAAAAAGTGGGGCACGTCAGTTTCTACGACTCAACCGGGCAGACAGACTATTCGTTTACAAAACCATATAGCGAAAAAACTGCCGAACTGATTGACTCCGAAGTGAAAGAAATAATTGAAGAGCAGTATCAGCGAGCAAAGGATGTGTTGAGAAAAAATGCTGAAGGGCATAAGAAACTGGCTGAAATGCTACTTGAACGGGAAGTCATTTTCAGTGAGGACCTTGAAGTTATTTTCGGAAAACGGAAGTGGGAACGAACACTCATCGAAAATAACAACAATCAGAATAGAAGCAAACCGGCAGAGAGCGGACAAAAAGAGAAGACCGAACCTGAACAGGAGATAAAACCGGATAGTGAAAATCAAATAATTTCAGCATAATTAATATTATCGAAATGGAAAAAGGATGGAAAAATGTGTTGATAACAGCGCATGAATACAAAGCCAACATGGCAAAAGACTTACTCGAAAACTCTGGTATAAAAGCAGTTGTAATGGATCAACAGGATACTGCGTACAAATCGTTCGGCGAATATGTGGTTTATGTGAATGAAGCCGACGAACAAAATGCCTTAGAACTTTTAAAAGAGTTGAAGCATTGAAAGAGTTAAGCAGAAGAACGGTAACCGGGATTATTTATGTTGCGGTAATGATAGCCGGAGTTGCTATTCATCCCGTTTTATTTGCTCTTGTTTTCGGCATTTTGCTGTTCCTTACCCAGTTAGAATTTTATCAACTGGTTGAAAAAGCGGGCAGCAGTCCCCGGAAAAACACCGGACTGACATTGGGAGTACTTCTTTTTGCCACCTGTTTCGGCATTGTCAATAATCTGTTGCCAGCCAGGTCTTATCTGCTGTTTATCCCAGCGCTCACTTTCATCTTTTTGTATGAAACCTTCAGCCAGAAACCGGGCATTTTAACCAACAGTTCAATAACATTCACCGGTTTTGTTTATGTGGCAATCCCTTTCAGCCTGCTAAATTTTATGGTTCATCCGGGGTATCCCGCTTTCACTGAGTTTAATTCAAAAATTCTGCTTGGGGTTCTGATGCTGGTATGGACTTATGATTCAATGGCTTATCTGATTGGCTCAAAGCTTGGGAAAAATAAAATTCACGAAAGAATTTCACCAAATAAAACCTGGGAAGGTTTTATCGGCGGCGCTGTTTTTACCATTGCAGCCGGCATTCTCTGTTTTCTGATTCTCCGCTACTTCACATTAACCAACTGGATAACAATCGCATCAATCGTAATTGTTTTCGGAACGTTGGGCGACCTTTTTGAATCCATCATCAAGCGGCGGTTAAATGTAAAGGATTCGGGAACCATGTTGCCCGGACACGGCGGATTACTGGATCGCTTTGACAGTTTGCTTTTTGTAATACCGGTTGTTTTTGTTTGGTTATCTTTGACCGGAAATTTTTAAGCTATGCAAATTCATAAAGAAGGGAAAAAAATAATTCCGGTGGCATTTGTGATTATTGCCGCACTCGATATGCTCATCTATTTCACGCTGCGCGACCATCTTATTTTTTACTTTTTGATTGCCGGTTCTCTGTTTTTAGCCGGATTAGTTGTCTATTTTTTTCGTGAACCCGACCGGGAAATTGAGCAGAACGGAAATCATATTCTTGCTCCTGCCGACGGCGAAATCATAGACATCAAAAAAGTTCACGAAAGTGAATATTTCGATGACGAGCGCCTTCAGGTTTCCATTTTTATGTCGGTGTTCAACGTGCACCAAAACCGTGCTCCGGTTGCCGGCGAAGTTGTTTATCAAAACCATAAAAGGGGAGCGTTTTACCCCGCTTTCGTAAAAAAATCGTCAGAAAAAAATGAACGCTGCTCTACCGTTTTCAAAATGGAAGACGGAACGGAGATCATGTCGCGGCAAATTGCCGGAACCGTGGCTCAACGCATAGTAACCTACAAAAAAGCAGGTCATTTTGCCGAGCAGGGCGAAGAGTACGGGTTTATCCGCTTTGGCTCCCGCGTTGATCTGTTTCTTCCTGTTCATGCCGAAACTGTAGTAGCGCTGAATCAAAAAACCGAAGGGGGAAAAACAGTTATTGCCTCTTTAAAATAGACCGGAATGAACCAGATTGTCAAGCAAATTCCCAATACAATCACTTTACTTAACCTCCTGACCGGCTCACTTGCCGTTATTTTTGCAATTGACGGGCACCTCGTCTGGGCAGGAATTTTTATTTGCGCTGCTGCAATTTTTGATTTTTTGGACGGATTTGCGGCGCGGCTTCTCAAAGCTCACTCCGAAATTGGTAAAGAGCTTGACTCACTGGCAGATTTAATCTCTTTTGGTCTTGCTCCCGCAGCAATTTTATTTACGCTGCTTGAGTTCTCCCTCTTTGGAAAAAACCAACCCATCTATGAGATTGCCGCCAGCCCCGGGCAATGGCTCATTCTTTTTTCAGCACTGCTCATTCCGCTCACAGGCGCATTGCGCCTTGCGCGGTACAACTCCACCACACAAAGCTCTGCTTTTTTCAGAGGTTTGCCCATTCCGGCAAACGGTATTTTTTGGGCAGCAATGGGACTGATGCTCGAAGTGCAGCGGTATCCGGAGTTGCTGAAATTTGTCTTTTCAACCCGCAATTTACTGATTCTCGGACTGTTCACTTCCGGAATGATGCTTATCACTCTACCCATGTTTTCGTTGAAAATAAAGAACATAAGATGGGGAGAAAATTGGTTCTGCTTCATTTTTCTTCTGATTTCACTGGCTCTGATTATCATGTTTAGCGCCTACGGACTGGCACTGGCTGTCCTGCTCTATATTTTTATGAATATCGGATTATATTTAGCCGGAGTGCGCTTTCTTTGAACTAACCACAAGACAAATCTTACGGTTAATCCTCCGTTGGCGTCGATTTGCAATAGGCGCCCCGCAGGCTGGAATATAGCCTTATTCTATTCTCCCTCGCTACGCTATTTTTCGCCATTATCAGAAAACCATAAATTCTTCAATAAGTTATAAGGTCTTGGTTTAGTGTAATTTTCGACTTGTTACTAAGGTTGATAAAAAGATAAGGTTTTTTTGCTTTTGCAAAGTAAAGTGGTCTTCTATTGCTTCATTTCTCGAAACATTTTTATCCTTATTTGTATCTCGCCAATTCGGGCGATTATACATAAGGTCAGTATAATAAAACTGATGGTCTGACATTCTTCCTTTTATCGTGCCAGGTATATTGTTTTCACAAGCATATTTTTATTTAAAAACTAATCTTTTCTCTTTTTTTGTTCTTGAATTTTCTTGACTTCTTTTAATATTTTTTTGTCATCACTTTTTATTCTTCTTTCAACCTTTTTCACGTCTTCGGCAGGAGGTAGTTGTTCTGGTTTAACACCTCTTTTTAGTAAAATTCTTCTGACCTCTTGAGTATTTTCGACATGCTCCTTACTTATCTGATAATCTCCTTGCAAATCTTTATCAATAACATTATGACTTGTTAATTCAGTAGCGAAATCTTTTGCCTTAATTGTAAGAGTAGGTAAAAAGTCAGCTAAGGGTCTGTTTTTAGGAACTTTTAAAATACGTTTCATATCGTTCGTTGTTCTTCCACCAAATAATGCTTGGTCACCTTTTGAACGAATAATTGCAAAGCTTTTATTCCCGACTCCACGTTCATAAATAATTCCCGAGAGCTTTTTCTCTGATTGCGAAAGTTTTTCTCGTGCAGTGACTCTTGCGACATCCAATAATCTTTTTTCGATTATTTCTTGTTTTCGGGTTTGAACAGCAAAATAAGTTTGAGCAAATGCAATTTCGGATTTTGTGGACGCATCCCCATTTTGAGCAATTAAATAACAAGCGTATCTTGTGAGTGCAATGTCATTGATTTCTTTTTGAGCACCACTACCGATTTGAACCATCTTTCCGAAGTCGGCAAAATGGTCTTTTATTTCTTCGCCAGCTTTCTCACAAGATTTTTTAGCTTTGTCAATAACATTTTTAAAATTCTTCCATTGTGCATAGCCAAGAATTGGTTGTAATTCTCTTGCACTCCAACATTCAACTCCCTCATAGTCATAGCAAGCATCCTCAAATTGCTTGAATAATTCTGCAATAAATTCTTTTTTCATCAGTTGATAGATTTTATTGTTCTTAAAGTGATGTCGCCATCAATATATCCTGTGTTATATTTACATTTTTCATTAAACACTTGAATTTAAAGACTTTTAGTCAATATTTCGTTAGTTGCTATGCATTCAAAACCATTTTCCTCAAAACCAAAACATCCTACACCAGCGCTACTAAATAAACTTATATAAGTCAATGGCTTTTTCATAATTAAAATTTGATTTTTGTTTGTTGAACATTAGTGCTTCTTAAATATTTTACTTTTCCTTCTGCGACCATTAAGGTTTCAGTTGAGCAATCATAAATATACATTTTCTTAGCAAATTGGTCAGTGAAATATTCGATTTTTAATTTTTCAATATCAAGGTCGAATGCCTTTGTTAGTATTGCCAGTCTTTTTCATCGAACTCACGCTTTCAAGTCTCTATTTTACTTAGATTTGCAGAATCAAGTTTCAGTTTTGCAGCAAGTTCAGTGAAAGTTAGACCTCTATTGTTTCTTAATTTTCTGATGTATTCTCCAAATGTTGCGCTCATTGCCTTGTGGTTTGAAACTTGTCAGTCATTGACAAAATTAAATAAGGAATTTGAATAACCTAATTTTTAATCAGATATTTTTAATTGTGTGTCGGAAAAATTTAGCTCTTTTGTTTTTAGCGGTGGATTTGTGCGGTGGGAAAAACCCAATGTGCTAAATGTGTGACTGGCAAAAATTATTTTCCCGTGCGTTTAAAAAAATGAAAATAGATTCTTTTTATAGTCTCCATCTGTCTCTGTTCGTTTGGCTTGCCTACAACTTCTTTTTATACGCCTCTAATTTACAACTTATTGCGCCAATATTAAACAAGTAACTTGCGCCAACCAATCTTGCATATTTTTCCGTTGGCACAAATACCGCTGAGGCGACACAGGTTTTATAATTTATACTTTGCTCAACAGGGTAAAAATTTGCTATTTCTTATCTTTTGTTCATTGTCATAAAACTATACAAAAATAACAGTTTGTGCCCTCTGCATTAATTTTTGCTTTTGTAAAGCAAGGCACGGTTTGCAAAACCGCGCCAGCGTGCGAATTTACTTATTTACATATTTGTTTCTGAGACCTGACAGCGTCAGCAAATGCAAAAAAACCTCTGAATAAACGGAAGAAAAAATTTTTCCTTTTAAGGAAAATAGTAATACGCCATGACAAATTGACCTTCCGTTTTCAGAGGCTGCTTACTAAAACAGAGCATATTAAAAATTGTTTTACATTTCATTAACAATTATCAGTATGCGCGTTCATCTCTGCCTTCCATGAAGTTGATAAAAGCGGAATTGGTCACCCGGTTTCCGCCGGAAGTGGGATAATTTCCGGTAAAATACCAGTCACCGGTGTCGTTGGGACATGCTTTATGCAAATTTTCGATAGATTGATAAACTATTTCCACTTCAGCCCTGCAATCATCAGGTTTCAGCAATTCGGCAATTTTTGCCGAAATCTGCTGTGCAGTGAAAGGCTGGTATATCTCACGGACATAATTCAGAATCTCTTCCTTCGGAAGGTTTTCCTGCTCTTTGCATTTGCGGTAAACACCATTGATGATGCGCTCTTTTCCCTGCTCTTTCAAAAGGGCAATGGCTGCATTGAATGCAACAAGCTTGTCAAGATAAGCCATATCAATGCCGTAGCAATCGGGATAGCGAATTTGCGGCGCAGAGGAAACTACGATGATCTTTTTGGGACTCAGCCTGTCTAAAATTCTCAAAATACTGGTTTTCAGCGTAGTTCCTCTCACGATGGAGTCGTCAATTACAACTAATGTATCCACATTTCTTTTCACCACGCCATAGGTAACATCATAAACGTGTGCCACCATATCCTCACGGCTGGCATCGCTTGCAATGAAAGTGCGAAGTTTGACGTCTTTTATGGCAATCATCTCAATTCTTGGTTCCAAAGAAAGCAACGCCTTCAATTCATCAGCGTTCATGTTGCCGTTATTTTTCGTCATCTGCTCAACTTTCCATTCAGTCAGATAACTTCTGACGCCCTCCATCATTCCGTAAAAAGCGGTTTCGGCAGTGTTGGGGATATAGGAAAACACCGTATTTTCCAAATCATAATTTACAGTCTGAAGTATTTTGGGACTGAGCAGCCGTCCAAGCTCCTTGCGTTCCTGATAGATACTTCTGTCGCTGCCCCTTGAAAAATAGATTCTTTCAAAAGAGCATGAGCTCCGGGTTTGCGGCACCCGTATCATCTGCCGGACAACCTCCCCACCCTTTTTAATGATCAGCGCTTCTCCCGGTTCAACTTCCTGAACCTGATCCCAGCTCACATTCATTACTGTTTGAATAACCGGTCTTTCGGAAGCCACCACCACAATTTCATCGTCATAATAGTAGTGGGCAGGACGAATTCCCCACGGATCGCGCACAACAAAAGCGTCACCGTGCCCGATAAGACCTGCCATAACATAGCCGCCATCCCAGTCTTTGGTTGCGCGTTCCAGAATATTCTGAACATTGAGGTTTTCCTCAATCAGCGGAGAAATATCTTTGTTTTTGTAGCCTTCATTTTTATATTTCCGGAAAAGAAACTGGTTCTCCTCATCCAGAAAATGTCCCACTTTTTCCAGAGCAGTTACCGTGTCGGTATATGCTTTAGGATGCTGCCCCAACTCAATCAAAACCTGAAACATTTCGCGGGTATTGGTGATTGTAAAGTTTCCGGCAAGCACCAGATTTCTCGATTTCCAGTTGTTGAGCCTCATTACCGGATGCACAAACTCAATGGTGTTTTTTCCAAAAGTTGCATGGCGAAGATGCCCCAGATAAAGATTGCCGGCGTATGGAAAATGCTCATAAGCCCAATTGCAGTCTTCAATATCAATCCCCTTGTTTTTGGCTTTTTTCAGCGATTTGCTCACCTTATTGAAAATATCGAAAATGGGATTCTGATCGATTGACCTGTAGCGATTAATATAAGAACTACCCGGAGACAATTCTCCTTTTACACATACCATCCCGGCGCCATCCTGCCCGCGGTTGTGCTGTTTTTGCATCATCAGATACAGTTTGTCCAAACCATATTTCCACGTGCCGTATTTTTCCTGATAATAGGACAACGGCTTCAGTAAGCGAATCAGGGCTATGCCGCATTCATGCTTAATTTGATCACTCATCTTTTTTGGGTTTCAGCAAAGGAAATTCAATAATATCCGGCACAATGAATGCTCCCGGATAATCTTTTTCAATTTGTTTGTGAAGCTTCAGCGCTTCATTTTTTGTTCTGAAATCTCCCACCCTGACTCTGAAATTTGGCGCTGTAAATTTGATGTGTACAGGGCAGTCAGGATATTTGAAAAGGAAATCTTTTTTTTGTTTGAGCGCTTCATTTCTGGCATTGAGCGCTGAACTGAAAAATATTTCAACACGAAACCCATCCATGCCGTCCCGCTTTTTATTGTTACTGATGTGCCACAGCAACATTTGTTCAAGCGCTGCATTTTGGCTGACATCCAGATTTGCAAGAATGGGAATCGAAAGATTTTTAACCTGTAATGAGTCTTCCTGACCGTTGAGCCAGGATGAATAGGAAACCTGTGCAGTTACTATCCCGCATGATAAAAGCGCTGCTGTTACCAAAAGAAATTTTCTCATTATTTTTAAAAATCTGTGCGCAAATATAGCTCAAAAATATCGTTTTTGACACATCGCTCTTTTAAAAAATATTGCCGGCAACGGGTATCAACATTCGCTTAACAAGAATATTTTTGTATTATTAGCCGGAAATTACAATCAAAAGAAAACAGACATTCAATATCTTGTGAGAAAAACTAAGCTGATGATTCAAACTGGTGAATTTGAAATTAAAATGATACTTTCGCATTTATGTTTGTTATAATTAAGTTACCAATAAATAATTATCATGAATAAAGTATTTGCAATTCCTTCAAAGGGAAAAACAGATAAATCGTTGCTTGACCTGCGTTTCGGAAAATGTGAGTATGTTGTGATTTATCAGGCATCATCAGATGAGTTCACTATTTTTAAAAACCCCTATATAGACAGTGAAAACAGCGGCATACGCCTCGTCGAACTGCTGAAAAAGAAAGGTGTTTCAACCATAATCACCGGTGAAGTTGGGCCAAAAGTCAACGAATTATTGAAAAAAGAGAAAATACAGCTTGTACTTCTGAGCAAGGAAAAGATCAGAATTGATGAAATTCTCGAAAGGCTGAAACAGGAATAATAGTGTAAAAAAACAGGTGAACCTTCTTAATGCTCAGTTAAGCAATCAATAAAGAGGACAATTAACCAAAAAAGACCCACAGGGGTTCCGTATAAAATTCCGTAAAATGAAAAAAGCTGCTTCATAAAATATCCGGAATTTCTTTCACATTGCCTAAGTTGCTTAAAATCAAAACTAAATAATTGTTTCCCGGATATGCCTGCAATTTTTTTCTCAACCGCACTTTCTTTCCAAAAACAGAAACGAAAGCTCAAAAACAGTCAACTGAAAGATAGAAGCTTTGCTATGTTCTGAAAGCCATCTTTTATCTTTCGATATGCTTAATTTTCTTTCGATTATATTTTGAATTAGCTACTAATTTCTTTATAATTGTACAAAATTTTCCAATTATGAAAAGAGAAGAGAGCATAAGTCAGTTAAAAAACTCAAAAGAGAAGTGGGATTTTATAGTAATTGGTGGTGGCGCCACCGGTCTTGGGATTGCGGTTGATGCTGCCAGCCGCGGTTATAAAACAGTGCTGCTTGAGCAGGTTGATTTCACCAAGGCAACCTCCAGCCGGAGTACAAAACTTGTTCACGGCGGAGTGCGTTACCTGCAAAAAGGGGACGTAAAGCTGGTGAGGGAAGCGCTTCGCGAGCGGGGCTATCTTCGCCGGAATGCACCCCATCTGGTGAAAAATCAACGCTTTATAATCGGTAACTACCAGTGGTGGGAAAAGCCTTTTTACACGATTGGTTTGACAGTGTATGATTTGCTTGCGGGACGCATGAGCCTCAGCCGTTCACTTCCGTTAAGCAAGAAATCGGTAGTTAAATACATTCCCCAGATTGAACAGAAAAACCTCCGCGGCGGGGTATCCTATCAGGATGGGCAATTCGATGATTCAAGGCTGGCAATCAACATGGCGCAAACAGCAGTTGAACATGGTGCAACAGTTGTAAATCATGCAAAAGTTACACAGTTGCTAAAAAACAACGAAGGAAAAATCACCGGAGTTGTGGTTGAAGACACGCTCGATGGCGGAAGTTTCAATCTGGAAGGAAAATGCACCATCAATGCCACCGGTATTTTTGTGGACGAAATCATCAAAATGGATACGCCGGATGTACATCCGCTTGTGCGCCCAAGCCAGGGAGTGCACCTTGTGGTGGATAAATCATTCTTAGGCGGCGACGATGCCATTATGGTTCCAAAAACCAGTGACGGCAGGGTGATGTTTGGCGTACCGTGGCACAACCGCGTCATTCTCGGAACTACAGACACGCCGGTTAAAGAATTTGTGCTCGAACCACTCCCGTTAGAAGAAGAAGTCGATTTCATTTTGGAAACTGCCGGCAGGTTTCTGGTTAAGAAACCCCAGAGGAAAGATGTACTGAGCGTTTTTGCCGGGCTCAGACCGCTTGCTGCTCCAAGAAAAGAGTCCGATGAGATGAAGACCAAAGAGATTTCGCGCAGCCACAAACTGTTAGCAGCCGACTCCGGACTGATTACAATCACCGGCGGAAAATGGACAACCTACCGCATTATGGCGGAAGAGACAATCGACTTGGGCATCAAAACAAATAACCTGCCCTTCAAACCCTGCAAAACCAGGACTTTGAAGATTCACGGTTATATGGAAAATCCCGATATGGACAATCACCTGTATGTGTATGGAAGTGATCAGGATAAAATTCTGAAATTGCAAAAAGAGAATCCGGAATATGCTGAAAAGCTGAACGGAAAACTTGATTTCACCGTTGCCGAAGTAGTGTGGGCAGTTCGGGAAGAGATGGCAAGAACAATTGATGATGTGCTCGCCCGCAGGGTGAGGGCATTATACATGGATGCACGCGCTTCCATTGAAATGGCGCCGAAAGTTGCCGGAATTCTTGCAAAAGAGTTAGGGAAGGAGAAAGCCTGGGAAGATGAGCAGGTGCGTGAATATACTGAAATAGCTAAGGGTTACTTCTTATCATAAACAAGTCAAAATTTATTCATATTCTTGTGGCCTTATTATATAATGGTCAACTAAAAAAAATAAAATGATTGGAATTTTAAAAGCTGCACCTCATAAGCCGATGCTGCCGGAGGAGAAAATTGATCCTACCTACAAACGGCTTCGTCTTCAGGTGTTTTTAGGTATTTTTATCGGCTACGCCGGTTACTATCTGGTTCGAAAAAACTTTTCGTTAGTGATGCCCGACCTCATTGAGCAAGGGTATTCGCGCGGAGCGCTCGGAATTATTTTCTCCGCAATCTCAATTTCTTACGGACTGAGCAAATTTCTCATGGCAGGAATTTCCGACCGCAGTAATGCGCGGGTGTTCCTGAGTCTGGGGTTACTGCTTTCGGGGGTAACCATACTCAGCATGGGCGTTTTCCCCGTTCTGACATCATCGGTTACCATCATGTTTGTGATCATGTTCATCAACGGATGGTTTCAGGGCATGGGCTGGCCGCCTTCCGGGCGCGTGATGGTGCATTGGTTTTCCACCAATGAAAGGGGCACAAAAATGTCAATTTGGAATGTTGCACACAACATTGGCGGTGGTCTGATTGGCCCGTTGGCAGTTCTGGGTGTTGCCATTTTTGGCGACTGGCAGAGTAAGCTCTATTTCCCGGCAATGCTTGCCATTGTTGTTGCTTTCATAGCTTATCTGCTAATTCGCGATACGCCGCAATCGTGCGGATTGCCGAATATTGAAAAATACAGAAATGATTATCCCAAGGATTATGACGAGAGCCATGAAGAGGAGTTCACCACCAAGGAGATCTTTTTCAAATATGTTTTCAGAAATAAATTCCTGTGGCTGATTGCCATAGCCAATGTTATGATCTATTTGGTGCGATATGGAATTCTCGACTGGGCGCCCACTTACCTTCAGGAGACCAAGAATTTCTCCCTTTCGGAATCGGGATGGGCATATTTTGCTTATGAATATGCAGGAATACCCGGCACCTTGCTCTGCGGATGGATTTCGGACAAATTATTTAAGGGCAGAAGAGCGCCGGCAACCATTATATATATGGTGTTGGTAATTGTTGCAATCATTGTTTACTGGAAAAATCCTCCGGGACATGTCTTGATCGATAACATCGCGCTGATTGCCATCGGTTTCCTGATTTACGGACCGGTAATGCTCATCGGCGTTCAGGCACTTGACCTTGTTCCCAAGAAAGCAGCCGGAACAGCTGCCGGACTGACCGGTCTGTTCGGTTATTTAGGCGGAGCTTTGGGAGCCAATATCGCCATCGGTTTTATTGTTGACCACATGGGCTGGGATGCTGCATTTATAATGATGCTTGTGGCATCTCTCATCGCTATATTGTTTAGCGGACTGACATGGAATGTTGAAAAAAGAAGATTAGCTGAATAATATATAAAAATGAAAAAAACACTGTTTCTTATTCTGTTTGCTGCCTGCACAACGCTTGGATTGCAGGCGCAAACCTACCGGTACATAAAAGGATGGTCGCCGGAAATTAATGAAAGATTGGAAAGTTTTCTGAATACTACCATCACAATGAATATCCGCAAAGCGGCAGTTTTTGATTGCGATGGCACAACCTTCGGGCAGGTTCCGCACTATCTTGCCGACGAAGCACTCTATCAGTATGCTGATGAAGTGCTGAAAAATAGAAACGACAAGGAAGCAAAAGAGAAACTCGCCATCCTTGACCGCATGGTGAAAAACGGCGACAATGTGGGCAAAGCCTATGTGGAAGACAGGATACACTTCCTTGCAGGTCTCTCTCCCGAAGAAATCGAAAAAATCGGGTACGATTGCTATGTAAAATCCTACAAGGGCAAGTTCTATCCCGAAATGAAGGAATTTATTGCCAATCTGAAGGAATATGGTTTTGAAGTGTGGATTTTATCGGCTTCACCGGAATTTCTCTACCAGAAGTTTGTTGCCGAAGAGCTTGGACTGCCGGAAAACCAGATAATAGGCGTGAAAAGCGTGGTGAAAGATGGTGTAACAACCGGAGAAATTATCCCTCCCATTCCGCAGGATGACGGGAAAGCACACACGATTGAAACCTTTATTAAAACCCGTCCGCTGATTGTTGGCGGAAACAGTCGCGGCGATATGGATATGATTAATGAATCTTTCGGATTGAAAATAATTGTAAATCCGGATGACGTAACCGTCAGGGGCGAAGAGGACGGTCCGATGAACGGGCACACCGTAAAATCCTATTGGGAAAAGGAAGGCGCCGTGATTCTACATTGCGACGATGTTACCGACCCAAATGTTGATTTTCACACCGGAAAATGGAAAATTCAGGAAAACAGGGCAAATCCCAAAAAGTGAAATTCAAATAAAATTGCACTTTTTCAATCAAGTCAAAAACCTGTTTTTAGTTTGATTTGTTTTTTATTTAACTCAAAAAATATCTGAATATTTATGAAAATAAGGAAAAAAGAAGCTTTGCTCAGCTTAAAAAGAACAATAAGTATTTCGGCTCTTTTTATAGTTTTTGCAGGCTTATTCATTCTTCAGAGCTGTGATAAGGGAGATATTCCAGAAAAGGAGAATAACAGAATTAACATCACCGGAGTTTCTATTCCTTCAACTCTTGAAAGCGTACAAAGCGGAGAGATAACAATCAATGGCAAAGGTTTTAAAACCGGCGATCAGATACAATTTACATCAGTCAGTGATGAGTCAAAGAAATATACTTTAAATATTACTTCTGTTACTGATCAGACAGCTGCGTTCACTCTCCCGCCGGATATTTCTACCGGCAGATACGAGCTTTCCGTTATCAGAGACGGGCAAAGCCTCAAGTTGGGAACGCTCATGCTGAATATTATTGTGGACAGCGCCATTCCCGACATTCCGGGAATGACCGTAAAAGGAATTGTCTATTCAAACGGGAAAGGAATTCCCGGTGTTGTGGTTTCCGATGGGTTTGAAGTGACCCAAACCGATGAGAACGGTATCTATTATCTCGCTTCAGAAAAAAGAAACGGTTACGTTTTTATATCCATCCCCGGGAATTATGAAGTGCCCTATGTGGAGAATATGCCGCAATTTTTCAAACGGCTTTCTGCCGGCAACACGGTTGAGCAGAAAGATTTCTCACTGATTGAAACAGATAATACAAATCATGTGGTTATCGGTATGGCTGACTGGCATCTGGCAAACCGGAATGATGATCTGGAGCAGTTCACCAACGGTTTTCTTGCTGATGTAAATGAAACTATAGCCGAATATAAAGCAAAGGGAACCAAAGTTTACGGGCTGACCTTAGGCGATTTGAGCTGGGATTTGTATTGGTACGACAACAAATTTGCCCTTCCTGAATATCTTGTCCAAATGTATAAAATTGACTGTCCGGTTTTCAATATGATGGGAAATCACGACAACGATCCCTATGTTGTGGGTGACTGGGCAGCCGAGCAACCCTACAAATCTATCGTTGGACCCAGTTATTACTCTTTTAATCTGGGTGAAGTGCACTACATTGTGTTAGACAATACCGAGTACATCAACACAGGAGGCGCACAGGGAAAGGTAGGCAGCCGTAACTACAATACGCTGGTCGTCAACAGTCAGATGGACTGGCTAAGAAAAGATCTGGCAACCATCAGGGATAAAAATACGCCAATTGTAATTGGTATGCATGCCCCGCTCTACTCAAATCCGGCAGTCAACAGCTCCGGTGAATATCAGATTAAATATGCTTTAGCAAACGGAAGCGCCTTTGTATCAGCGCTTGATGGTTTCACTAACGTTCGCGTTTTATCGGGGCACACACACATCAATTACACGATAGAGCCGAATCCGTCGTTAATCGAGCACAATACTGCCGCGGTTTGTGCCACCTGGTGGTGGACAGGAAGAAGCGGATATGCCGGAAATCACATTTGCAGAGACGGCAGTCCGGGCGGTTATGGCGTTTGGGAAATCAACGGAAACGACATTGAATGGTATTATAAAAGTATCGGTTACAAACGAAACTACCAGTTCAGGGCTTATGACCTGAACACCGTTCACATTACTGCTGCAGAGCACGCCCCAAAATCTGACGAAGAGTCCATGGCTGCCTATTCGGATGAATATGCAAGCATCAACAACTTAAATGAAGTGCTGCTAAACATTTGGGGTTATGACGACAAATGGGATATTGAAGTAAAAGAGAACGGAAACAATCTGAATGTGAGCCGGGTAAATGTAAAGGACCCGTTGCACATCATCTCCTATGAAGCGCTCAGGCTCAATGTAGGCAGCACGCCGACAAGCTCTTTTGTTACCCGGACTTCATCGCACATGTTTAAGGTGAGAGCTGCAAGCGCAACTTCAACCCTTGACATTAAAGTAACCGATCGTTTCGGGAATGTTTATACTGAAGTTATGGAACGGCCAAAACCGTTCACCTATTCTATGAGATAATAATGCTTATTATTAACTAATTTAATTTTTTATGAGTTTAAAATTGTTTTTTAGAGTTCTCCTTTTTTCAATGCTGATGTTGTTTGTCAACATTTCTGCCAAAGCGCAAGGCATTGAGATTAAAGGAACAGTTTTCGAACAGGACGGACAGACTCCGGTCGTGGGCGCCACTGTTATGCAAAAAGGAACCACAGCGGGCACTGTCACAAATCCGGATGGTGCTTACAGCTTAAGAGTTACCGGGAGTGATCCCATATTGGTTGTTCAGTTTCTGGGTTTCCAAACTCAGGAAGTTGCAGTTGGCAACAGAACAATCATAAATGTAACCCTTCAGGAAGAATCCATTGAACTTGAGGGAGTTGTAGTTACTGCATTAGGCTTGAGCCGTGAACAAAAATCACTCGGTTATGCGGTGAGTAAAGTAGAAAGCGAAGAGCTGACACAGGTTGCTTCCAGGAACTGGCTTTCGGGCATGTCCGGTAAAGTTGCCGGCTTGACCATGAGCGGAGCCGGTTCCGGTCCGATTAGCTCAATGCGCGTTACCCTCCGGGGTGATAACTCACTGAACTATGGCAGCAATGAAGCGCTGTTTGTAATTGACGGTGTTCCGGTTCGTTCCGGTACAACTGCAACTACTTCAAGCAGTAGCTATACCAACTCAGGGGCAGATTTCCCGGTTGACTATGGAAACGGAGCAAGCGACATTAATCCTGAGGATATTGAATCGGTATCCGTACTGAAAGGACCGGCAGCAACAGCTCTTTACGGCTCGCGTGC
>JACDJB010000749.1_pt1 | contig 30025 bp, 29 predicted proteins | sample 7454121 | NCBI WGS metagenome assembly JACDJB01 (sample SAMN14253290, study PRJNA609438) | sludge metagenome | isolation source: sludge after 25d culture with pyrite | collected 2018-12-20
CCTCAGGGTCGGCGAGCAAGTCCGCGCGGCTGTGGAAGGTCTCGCGATTCCCCACCGCACCAGCCCTGGCAGGACTGTCACGGTCAGCATCGGCACCGCGACCGTGACGCCGGGCGATGCCCAGCCCGAGGACGACCTGATCGAAGCTGCCGACGCGGCGCTTTATGCGGCAAAACGGCAGGGACGGAACATGGTGGTCGCCCACGGGCTGATCCGGCCCGCCCCGTCGGCCGTTTCGCTCGCCGGCTAATGTCCCGAACGGCTGCGCAGGGCCGATTCGCGCCCTAAAGCGTTGACCCGTCGCGGTCTTTTGTGGCTAGTGTCCTGAATCCGAAGGACGCCTCGTTTTGCTGCAAACTTCAAGCGTCCTTCGGATTCATAAGGACACTAGAAACCATAATTCTAGTGTGGCTTTGGTTCGCAAGTCCGCAGAAGAGCGAGCGGCGGAGACGTTGCGGACTTGCGAACCGCCACACTAGTCTCCGGCCCTGAATTCCCCTCTTGGCAGACGACCGACCTGATGAGCACCGAACGCTACAACGCCCGCGAATCCGAACCGCGGTGGCAGAAGATCTGGGACGAACGCGCGATCTTCGCGACCCGCAACGACGATCCAAGGCCGAAATATTACGTGCTCGAGATGTTCCCGTATCCGTCGGGACGCATCCATATGGGCCACGTCCGCAACTACACCATGGGCGACGTGGTCGCGCGCTACATGCGCGCCAAGGGCCACAACGTGCTGCATCCGATGGGCTGGGACGCTTTTGGACTGCCCGCCGAAAATGCCGCGATCGAACGCAAGGTCGCGCCGAAGGCGTGGACCTACGAAAACATCGCCACGATGAAAAAGCAGCTCCAGACCATGGGGCTGTCACTCGACTGGTCACGCGAATTCGCGACCTGCGACCCGAGCTACTACAAGCATCAGCAGAAGATGTTTCTCGACTTCCTGAAAGCCGGATTGGCCGAACGCGAAAAGCGCAAGATCAACTGGGATCCGGTCGATATGACCGTGCTCGCCAACGAGCAGGTGATCGACGGCAAGGGCTGGCGTTCCGGCGCGGTGGTCGAGCAGCGCGAGATGAACCAGTGGGTCTTCAAGATCACGAAGTATTCGCAGGACCTGCTCGATGCGCTGGATACGCTCGACCGCTGGCCGGACAAGGTGCGCCTCATGCAGCGCAACTGGATCGGCCGCTCCGAAGGCCTCTTGATTCGTTTCGCGCTCGACACAGCAACAGCACCGAGCGGTGAAAGCGAACTGCGCATTTTCACCACGCGCCCGGACACGCTGTTCGGCGCGAAGTTCATGGCGATCGCGGCAGACCATCCGCTGGCGCAGGCGGCCGCGCTGAAGAATCCGAAGCTCGCCGAGTTCATCGCCGAAACGAAGAAGCAGGGCACCGCGCAGGAAATCATCGACACGGCGGAGAAGCAGGGCTTCGACACCGGCATCAGGGCCGTGCATCCGTTCGATCCGGACTGGAAGCTGCCGGTCTATGTCGCGAACTTCGTTCTGATGGAGTACGGCACCGGCGCGATCTTCGGCTGCCCCGCGCATGACCAGCGCGACCTCGACTTCGTCAACAAGTACAATCTCGGCAACACGCCGGTTGTATGCCCCGAAGGGCAAGACCCTGCGAGCTTCGTCATCACCACCACCGCCTATGACGGCGAAGGCCGGATGATCAATTCGCGCTTCCTCGACGGCATGACCATCGAGGCGGCGAAGGAAGAAGTTGCAAAGCGTCTCGAAACCGAAACGCGCGGCAACGCGCCTGTCGCCGAGCGGCAGGTGAATTTCCGCTTGCGCGACTGGGGCATTTCGCGCCAGCGTTACTGGGGCTGTCCGATCCCGGTCATCCATTGCCCAAAGTGCGATGTGGTGCCGGTGCCCGCCGCGGATTTGCCGGTGGTGCTGCCGGAGGACGTGAGCTTCGACAAGCCGGGCAACGCGCTCGATCATCATCCGACCTGGAAGCACGTCACCTGCCCGCAATGCGGCGGCAAGGCCACGCGCGAAACCGACACGATGGATACGTTCGTCGATTCGACCTGGTACTTCGCGCGTTTCACCGATCCATGGAACGAGAACGCGCCGACCACGCCGGCGGTCGCCAACCGCATGATGCCGGTCGATCAGTATATCGGAGGCGTCGAGCACGCGATCCTGCATCTGCTCTATTCGCGCTTCTTCACCCGCGCGATGAAGGCGACCGGACATGTCGCGATGGACGAGCCGTTCGCCGGCATGTTCACGCAGGGCATGGTGGTGCATGAGACCTACAAGAAGCAGGACGGCACCTTCGCGTCCCCTGCCGAGATCAATATCGAGACCGTGGGCGACAAGCGCCGCGCGACCTTGCTGACAACCAAAGAGACTGTCGAGATCGGTCCGATCGAGAAGATGTCGAAGTCGAAGCGCAACACGGTCGATCCCGACGACATCATCGGCACCTACGGCGCCGACACCGCGCGCTGGTTCATGCTCTCCGACTCGCCGCCCGACCGCGACGTGATCTGGAGCGAGGAAGGCGTCCAGGGCGCGAGCCGTTTCGTGCAGCGGGTCTGGCGGCTGGTGAATGCCGCCGCGCCGCATCTGCCGAAGCCGGGCACACCCATTGACGAACGCGACGATGCCGCGCTGGCGCTGCGCCGGGCGTCTCACCGCACGCTGGCGGAAATCTCCACCTCCATCGAACGGCTACGTTTCAACACCGCCATCGCCCGGCTCTACACCTTCGTCGGCACCCTGGCGGATGTTGTCGATGGCCCGGCGAAGTCGCTGGACACCAATCCGGCCGTCGCGGCGGCCGCGCGTGAGGCGTTCGATACTTTGGCCGTGCTGATTTCGCCCATGATGCCGCACCTCGCCGAACAGTGCTGGCAGGTCCTTGGCCATCAGGGTCTGGTTTCGGAAGCCAATTGGCCCGAAACCGAAGCCAAACTGCTGGTCGATGACACAATTACGCTCCCCGTGCAGGTTAATGGCAAGAAGCGCGCGGATGTCACGGTGGGCCGAAATGCTTCAAACGGGGAAATTGAGGCTGCCGTTTTGGCACTCGATGCAGTAAAATCGGCCTTGGACGGGAAATCCCCCCGAAAAGTCATCATCGTTCCGCAGAGGATCGTGAATGTCGTGGTTTAGTAAGCGCATCGCTGCCCGGTTCGTTGCCGTGGCCGCCCTTGCGGCCCTGACGGCCGGGTGCTTCCAGCCGATGTATGGCGAGCGCAGCGCCACCGGCGGGTCGGCGCTCCGGGAAAAGCTGCAGGGTGTCGAAGTTCCTCCGCTGAACCTGCCGAACGGCTCGCGCGAGGCCCGGCTTGGCGTCGAGATCCGCAACAACCTGATGTTCAGCATGTACGGCAGCGCCACCGGCGGCCCGACGACCCACCGCCTGCTGATGCGGCTGACCACCACCCGCCTGTCGATCATCGTCGATCCGACCACCGCACGGCCTGACATCGAAAACTATGGTATCGACGTGGTGTACGAACTGAAGGACAACGCCACCGACAAGACGGTGCTGACCGGCACCACCTTCTCGCGCGTGTCGTATGACATCCCGGGTCAGGCACAGCGCTTCGCCCGCTCCCGCGCCCTGCGTGACGCGGAAGACCGCGCCGCCAAGGTGATCGCGGACAACATCAATCAGCGCCTTGCATCGTTCTTCATTGCCGGCACCTGATCTGACAACAGCCGCGGGATAATCGTGGTCGCGCTTCGCGGGAAAGAAATCGACGCATTTCTGGCCCGGCCCGATCCGTCGCGGCCGATCATCCTGCTCTATGGCCCCGACACCGGCCTTGTGCGCGAGCGCGCCGACGCCTTGATGGCGTCCGCCGTCGATGATCCCAACGATCCATTTTCCCTTGTGCGCATGGATGGCGACGAACTCGCTGCCGAGCCCTCACGTCTGGTCGATGAGGCGATGACGGTGCCGCTGTTCGGCGGCCGCCGCGCCATCCGCATCCGGGCAGGTACGCGCAGTTTCGCCAGCGGCATCGACACGCTGGCGGAGATGCCACTGAGCGATTGCCGCATCGTGATCGAGGCCGGTGAACTTCGCCCGGACGCGCCGCTGCGCAAGGCCTGCGAAAAAGCGAAAACCGCCGTCGCGATTGCCTGCTACGCCGACACCGAGCGCGATCTCGCCAAGCTGATCGACGACGAGCTGCGCGCCTCAAATCTGAAAATCGCAGCCGACGCCCGCGCGGCGCTGACATCCCTGCTCGGCGGCGACCGTCAGGCCTCGCGCAATGAAATCCGGAAAGTCGCGCTCTACGCCCATGGCAAAAGCGAAGTCACGCTCGATGATGTGGTCGCGATCGTGACCGACGCATCGGGGCTCGCGCTCGATCCCATCGTGGACAACGCCTTCGCGGGCCGCGCCGCCGATGTCGAGACTTTGTTTGCGAAGGCCATGGCGGCCGGCACCTATCCGGGCCTGATCATCACAGCGGCGCAGCGTCAAGCGGCGCTGCTGCACAAGGCGCGGCTGTCGGTCGATGAAGGCCGCAGCGAATACGAAGCATTGGAGAGCGGATTTCCGCGGCTGCATTTTTCACGCAAGCCGCTGGTCGAAACGGCCTTGCGCAACGCAAGCACCGAGCGCATGGCGCGGGCCATCGCGCAACTGGCCGATGCGGCGTTCGACATGCGCAAGCCGTCGCTGCCGACTGAAGCGATCGCACAGCGCGCGCTGCTGGCGATTGCCGTGAATGCCCGGCGGCGGGGATAGGCGATCCGAGATACAGCTTGCATCACATGCAATATCGTCCCCGCGAAGGCGGGGACCCATACTCTCTGAACTTGCGATTCACGGATTTTCTGGAGCAGGCCTCCATCTTTCTCCACCACATTCGGTGGTTATGGGTCCCCGCCTTCGCGGGGACGACCGGAAGGTAGATCGCTGCTCGCTTCCGATTTACTTCCCCGCCTCCAGCCGGCGCAAAATCTCGTCGAGCTGATCCAGATCCTTGTACTTGATCTGCACCGTGCCGCCGGGATTGCGATGATCGACGCTCACCTTGAGACCAAGCACATCGCTGACGCGCTTTTCAAGCGCGATGGTGTCGGAGTCTTTGCCGGTCGCCGCTCCACGCGCCCTCTGCGGCTTGCGCTCCGGAACGCCTTCCTCATGCGCCAGCGCTTCGGTCTGACGCACGTTCAGACCTTCCTCGACAATGCGCTTCGCAGCGGCAGCCGGGTCCAGCAGGTTGATCAGCGCACGCGCGTGACCCGCCGAGAGCTTGCCTTCGGCGATGTAAGCCTGAACCTGATCCGGCAATTTCGTCAGACGCATCATGTTGGCGACATGGCTGCGGCTCTTGCCGACCAGCTACGCGATTTCGTCTGCGCTGTGATTGAATACGGATGCGAGCGCGTGAAAGCCCTTCGCTTCTTCCATCGCGTTCAGGTCCGAGCGCTGGACGTTTTCGATGATCGCGATTTCAAGCGCGGCGCTGTCGGTCACCTCGACAGTGACGATGGGCACATCATGCAGACCGGCGCGCTGCGATGCGCGCCAGCGGCGTTCGCCGGCGATAATCTCGAAGCGATCCGTCGCGCCTTTCACCGGGCGAACGACGATGGGCTGGATCACGCCATGTTGCTTGATCGAGGATGACAGCTCATCAAGCTCGGCATCGGAAAACGTGCGGCGCGGATTGCGCGGATTGGCTTTCAGAAATTCGATCGGCACGCGCCGCGGCGTGCGCGACGGACGCTCGACATGCGCGGCTTCGCCACCGACATCGCCAATCAGACTTGCAAGACCGCGACCCAGTCGCGAACGCTCCTCGGCCATCGCCGCTTCCCTCGCACCCAACCCACGCACTCCGCTTGTAAACTCAATCGTTCGAGATTTCCGTCATCCTGAGGTGCGAGCCCTTGCGAGCCTCGAAGGATGACGTCGGCATTGTGTCTGCCACCCTTCGAGGCTCGTCGCTTCGCGACGGCTCCTCAGGGTGACGGTCAGTGCGAGCGCAGCTCACGCTCGCGCTGGATCACTTCGGTCGCGAGTTTGAGATACGCATCGCTGCCGACGCATTTGAGATCGTAAACCAGCACCGGCTTGCCGTAGGACGGCGCTTCGGAGATGCGCACATTGCGCGGGATCATGGTGTTGTAGACCTTGTTGCCCATGAACTGGCGCACGTCGGCGACAACCTGATTCGACAGGTTGTTACGCGAGTCGAACATGGTCAGCACGATGCCGTGAATGGACAACGTCGGATTCAGCGTCGAGCGCACCTGCTCCACCGTCTGCAACAGTTGCGACAGGCCTTCGAGCGCGAAGAACTCACACTGCAGCGGCACCAGAATCGCGTGCGACGCCGCCATCGCATTCACCGTGATGAGATTCAGCGACGGCGGACAATCGACCAGCACATAGGTGTAGTCGGTCTCGGGTGCGACGTTGACGTTGAGATCGGCGATGGCATCGCGCAAACGGAAAGCGCGGTCGCGCGTGGTGCCGAGTTCAAGCTCAAGGCCCGACAGATCCATGGTCGACGGCGCGATATGCAGGCGAGGCACCGCGGTCGGAATGATGGCTTCGCGCAGCTTGGCTTCGCCGACCAGCACGTCATAGGTCGAGCAGTTGCGGTTGCGGCGGTCGATGCCGAGGCCGGTCGAGGCGTTGCCCTGCGGATCAAGATCGACAATCAGCACCCGCTCGCCGATGGCGGCCAGCGCCGTCCCGAGATTGATGGCGGTCGTGGTCTTGCCCACGCCGCCCTTCTGGTTCGCCAGCGCCAGAATCCGGGGATGTCCCGGCTTGGCTGCCGAAGCGCCATTGTCGTCCTGAAAAATTCCGTCGATGCCAACCATGTGCCTGGCCATGCCTTGCTGCTGCGGACGTTATCGCCGCTCAATTGTGTTGAGTTCGACGATCCAGCCGTGTCCGCCGGTGCGGCTGGGATGAAGACGAGGCTCTATATTCCAGTATTTAGTAGCTTCCGTCAATTCAGCCTCTACATCTTGTCCCTTCAGGAACAGAGCTTTGGTCCCCCGCTGCACCAGAGGTGCCGCGAAACCCAGCAACATATGTAGAGGAGCGACGGCGCGGGCTGTGACGCAATCGACTGGTGTTTTCAGGCTATCCACATAATCCCCGATGTCCGCGAGAACAACGGAGCCGGGGGTGCCGGTGACACGGAGTGCCTCGCGCAAGAATGCCGACTTCTTGGCAATTCGCTCCACAAGCTGGACGTTTGCGCCAGGATGCTCGGCCATGGCGCAGGCCAGCACCACGCCGGGAAAGCCGCCGCCGCTGCCGAAGTCGAGCCAGTGCCGGGCATTCGGTGCCAGATCGAGAAGCTGCAGCGAATCGGAAATGTGCCGGGTCCAGAGCTGCGGCAAGGTCGAGGGCGCGATCAGGTTGGTCTTGGCCTGCCACGCCACGAGGAGATCGACATAGCGATCCAGCCGCGCCTCTGTTTCACGTGAAACAGGAGTGAGCTTCAGCGCCGCCGCCTTGTCAGAAGCAGAGATGGAAACCGGAGCCGGCCTGACCATGGTCAGGCCGATACGGACGAGCGGCGGGCTTCGCGGCGCAGATAGGCCCCCAGGATAGCCAGCGCCGCCGGAGTCATGGCCTCGATCCGGCCCGCCTGTCCGATGGTCCGGGGCCGGACCTTTTCCAATTTCTGACGGGCTTCATTGGAAAGGCCGGGCACCGCCTGATAGTCGACGTCGGTGAGGACGAGATTCTCGTCGCGGCGGAAAGCCAGAACGTCGGCGGCCTGCCGCTCCAGATACACATCGTATTTGGCGTCGATTTCCAGATGCACCGCGATTTTCGGGTCAATCCCGCCGAGCTGCGGCCAGATCGAAACGATATTGGTCCATTCGATGTCGGGATATGCCAGCATTTCAAAGGCCGATCGGCGCTGGCCGTCCCGGTTGAGCGAAATGCCATGCCTGGCGGCTTCGTTGGGGGTCACGGACAGCGATTTCGCCAGTGACTTCGCCGCATGGAGCGCCGCCATCTTGGCGGTATGCCGCCCCGCCCGCTCCGCGCCCACGCAACCCAATTCGATGCCGCGATCGGTCAGGCGCTGATCGGCGTTGTCGGCCCGCAAGGTCAGACGATATTCCGCCCGTGAGGTGAACATCCGATAGGGCTCGGTGATGCCGCGCGAGGTCAGATCGTCGATCATCACCCCGAGATAGCCATGGGCCCGGTCAAAAACCGCAGGCTTCCCGCCTCCGGCCAGAATCGCGGCGTTCAACCCGGCGACCAGCCCCTGAGCACCCGCCTCCTCATAACCGGTGGTGCCGTTGATCTGTCCGGCCAGGAAAAGCCCCGGCACCCGCCGGGTCTGCAGCGTCGGCTCGAGTTCACGTGGATCGACGTGATCATACTCGATGGCATAGCCCGGACGAACCATTTTCACCCGTTCGAGGCCGGGAATGGTCTCAAGAATGGCCTGCTGGACCTCCTCTGGCAGCGATGTGGAGATGCCATTGGGATAAACGGTGGTGTCGTCGAGGCCTTCCGGCTCCAGAAAGATCTGGTGGCCGTCCCGATCGCCGAACCGGACGATCTTGTCCTCGATCGACGGGCAATAACGCGGCCCGGTGCTTTTGATCTGACCGGAATACATCGGAGAGCGGTGAACGTTCGCCCGGATGATCTCGTGGGTCGCATGGGCGGTCCGGGTGATCCCGCATTCGATCTGCGGGGTCAGAATCCGGTCTGTCAGGACTGAGAACGGCTCGATCGGGTCGTCTCCGGGCTGCATTTCGACTGCGGACCAGTCGATGGTCGAACCATCGAGGCGCGGCGGCGTCCCGGTCTTGAGGCGGCCCAGCACAAAGCCCGCGCGCTCGAAAGACCTTGAGAGACCCATCGCCGGGGCTTCCCCGACCCGTCCTGCGGGCCAGTTCCTTTCGCCAAGATGGATCAGGCCGCGCAAAAAGGTCCCGGTGGTCACGATCACAGCGCCGACGGCGAATTCCCGGCCGTCAGCCAGACGAACACCGCTGATCCGGCCGCCGGAGAGCATAAGCTCGTCCGCCTCGCCTTCGATCACGGTCAGATGGGGTGTATCCCGGATTTCGGCCTGCATCGCCGCCGCATAGAGCTTGCGGTCGATCTGGGCGCGGGGACCGCGCACCGCCGGACCCTTGCGGCGGTTCAAAACACGGAACTGGATGCCACCACGATCCGCGATCCGGCCCATCAGGCCGTCCAGGGCGTCGATCTCCCGGACCAGATGACCCTTTCCAAGGCCCCCGATGGCTGGGTTGCAGGACATGGCGCCGACGGTCGCGAACTGATGGGTCACCAGCGCGGTCTTCGCGCCTTTACGAGCGGACGCCGCCGCGGCTTCGCAGCCGGCGTGGCCTCCCCCGATCACAATGACATCGAATGTCTGCATGGGCGCACTTCTATCGCTTTGGTGCGAAAGCTGAAAGACGGAAATCACTCAGACCTGTTTCACGTGAAACAGTCCGCGGAATCATCGCTGTGTTTCACGTGAAACAGGGCCAATGGCCGATCTGGAACGAACAGTCGGCCAGCGGCCTATTTTCCGATGCAAAATTCGCGGAAGATTGCATCGAGGATATCCTCGACATCGACCCTCCCCGTCAGGCGGCCCAATGAATGAATCGCGATTCGTAACTCTTCAGCGAGAAGCTCATCGCCCATGTCGGCCGACCGCCCTGCCCGGTCCAGTGCTTCGACCGTCTCCCGCAACAGGGTCCGGTGCCGGGCCCGGCTCACCAGCGCCATTTCCCCGGAGCCGAAATAGTCCTGGGCGTAGGACACCAGCGCCGCGATCAACTCGGAGACGCCGTCGCCGCGCGAGGCGGAAATGTCGAACTGCGCCCTCGCCGCGTTCGCATTCCCGTCACCGGCCAGATCGACCTTGTTGCGCACGGTCCAGACCGGCGCATGATCGTCTTCGGTTGCCGGCAACGTCGCGCCTTTGTCATTCGCATCGACAAGCCACAGGACCAGATCCGATGTGCGCGCGCGGTCGCGCGCACGGCGCACGCCTTCCTGTTCGACCGGATCATGTGTGTCGCGCACACCCGCGGTGTCGATCACCGTCACCGGATAGCCATCGAGATCGAGATGCACTTCGATGACATCGCGCGTCGTGCCGGCATGCGGTGAGACAATCGCCGCTTCGCGCCGCGCAAGACGATTGAGCAGCGTCGACTTGCCGGCATTCGGCGGTCCGGCAATTGCGACCGTGAGACCTTCGCGCAGGCGTTCACTTTGTGCCGATGAATGAAGGGTTTCTTCGATTTCAGATTTCAACGCCGTGATTTTTTCCAGCGCGGGCGCAACGAGTTCTGCCGAGACATCGCCTTCATCGGAGAAATCGATTCCCGCTTCGATCAGCGCCGAGGCTTCAATGATCTGCTGCCGCCATGTCTCGGCTTTCGCACCTAACAATCCCTTCAAATGCCGCAATGCCTGACGGCGCTGACGATCGGTGTCGGCGTGAATGAGATCGTCGAGACCTTCGGCTTCGGTGAGATCGAGCTTGCCGTTCTCGAATGCGCGGCGCGTGAATTCACCAGGTTCAGCCGGACGCAGACCATCAATGCTACCCAGCGCATCGAACATCGCGGCGATCACCGCGCGTCCGCCATGGACATGGAATTCGGCGACGTCTTCGCCGGTGGCGCTGTATGGCCCCGGAAACCAGAGGGTCACCGATTCGTCGATGGCGCTGCCGTCGAGATCGCGCAAGGTCGCAAATTGGGCGAGGCGGGGCGCGGGCAGTTGTCCGCACAGCCGCTCGACAGCCATGCGGGCCTGCGGGCCTGACACGCGAAGAATGGCAATGGCTGATGGCGTGCGGCCAGACGACAGGGCGAAGATGGTCTGATCGGGAGATTGCATGGCCTATTTGGCGATCACCGCCAACGCAGGCAATGAAAATTCCGCTGAAACTATAATCTGGAAGGATAACCGGGTTTATTGCGTCGCAATATACTGCGCCCGGTGTGCAACATTGAAAATATTGCATTGCACAATAGTTGCAGCACACGTCCAAACAAAAATGCCCGGCATGAAGGCCGGGCATTGAAGCGCTGATTCGCGCAGATACGGCGCGCGATCAGGTGTTCATCGAGTCGAAGAACTCGGCGTTGTTCTTGGTGTTGCGGAGCTTGTCGAGCAGGAACTCGATGGCATCCATGGAACCCATCGGATTGAGGATCCGGCGCAGCACATACATCTTCTTGAGCAACTGCGGATCGGTGATGAGCTCCTCCTTGCGCGTGCCGGAGCGCGCGATGTCGATGGCCGGGAAGGTGCGTTTGTCGGCGACCTTGCGATCGAGAATCAGTTCGGAGTTGCCCGTGCCCTTGAACTCTTCAAAGATCACTTCGTCCATGCGGCTGCCGGTATCGACCAGCGCGGTGGCGATGATCGTAAGCGAGCCGCCTTCCTCGATGTTGCGTGCGGCACCGAAGAAACGCTTCGGCCGCTGCAGCGCGTTGGCGTCGACACCGCCGGTCAGCACCTTGCCGGATGACGGCACGACGGTGTTATAGGCGCGGCCAAGGCGCGTGATCGAATCGAGCAGGATCACCACATCACGTCCATGTTCGACCAGGCGCTTGGCCTTCTCGATCACCATCTCGGCGACCTGGACGTGACGCACCGCCGGTTCGTCGAAGGTCGACGACACGACTTCACCCTTCACCGAACGCTGCATGTCGGTGACTTCTTCCGGACGTTCGTCGATCAGAAGAACGATCAGATAGCATTCCGGATGATTGGCTGTGATCGAGTGCGCGATATTCTGCATCAGCACGGTCTTACCCGTGCGTGGCGGTGCGACGATGAGCGCGCGCTGGCCTTTTCCGATAGGGGCGACGATGTCGATGACGCGCGGCGACAGATCCTTGCGCGTCGGATCGTCGATCTCGAGCTTGAACCGCTCATCGGGAAACAGCGGCGTCAGGTTGTCGAAATTGACCTTGTGCTTGGACTTTTCCGGGTCCTCGAAATTCAGCGTGTTGACCTTCAGCAACGCGAAATAGCGCTCGCCTTCCTTCGGGCTGCGGATGTGACCTTCGATGGTGTCGCCGGTGCGCAATCCGAAGCGGCGGATCTGCGAGGGTGAGACATAGATGTCATCCGGGCCGGGCAGATAGTTCGCATCCCACGAGCGCAGGAAGCCGAAGCCGTCGGAGAGAACCTCGACGACGCCTTCACCGATGATGTCGGTTTCCGCGATCGCAAGCTGCTTGAGAATGGCGAACATCAGCTCCTGCTTGCGCATGGTGCTGGCGTTTTCGACCCCGTTTTCCTCCGCGAAAGAGACAAGCTCCGCCGGAGTTTTGGATTTGAGGTCTTGTAGTTTGATTTCCCGCATCGGGGTTGTCCTGTGGAGCAAGTAAGGGAGAGAGGGGAGGGGAAAGGTTCAGCCTGCTGACGACATACGGACTAAAGGTACGATCGAAAGTCCGCAGGTCTTGAGCGAGAAAGGTGCCGGGAGGCTTGGAACCTGATGTGGCGGCCGGTCCAACAGTGAGACCGGGACTCAACCACATCCGCCTGCGTTGGGTGGGATGCCGCGAATATAGAAAATCGTCCGGTCTCACGCAAGGAGGCGATTGTCGCGGGATCGCGGCGTCTTTAGAGCCTAAAACGGCTTCACAATCACCAGAATGACGATCCCGATCATCAGGATCGTTGGTATTTCATTGATAATTCGATAGAATTTCTGGCTTCTGGTGTTCGCATCGTTGGCGAAATCCCGCACCCGGGCGCTGAAAAAGCCATGGACGGCCGACAGGATCAGCACCAGCAGGAATTTGGCGTGAAACCAGCCTGAAACGTACCAGCCGCCCTGCCAGGCGAGCCACAAACCGGCCAGCCAGGTCACCGCCATGGCAGGATTGATGATCGCCTTGAGCAGGCGGCGCTCCATCACCTTGAACGTCTCGGACTGCTTCGAGCCGATCTCCGCTTCGCAGTGATAGACGAACAGCCGCGGCAGATAGAGCATGCCGGCCATCCAGGAGATGACCGCAATCACATGCAGCGCCTTGATCCATTCGTACATGGGAAATCGCAAACCTTAATTGCCAAGCTCTTAAACTGCGAAGCCTTCGATGTTTCAAAGCTGGTGATTATTGCCTGATAGCAGGAACCGGACACGGCGCGATGTGTTGATCAGCGTCGGTAGATGACGTGAGAACAGGTCTGTCCGCAAGCACGACTTTCTTAAAGAATCCTTTTTAGATTCTTGGTTTGATTAAGTGTAACCGTGATTAGCGCTCGCGCATCGCTCTCCCGATCTTATTCAGCACTCATCCACACCCGGCGGTTTTATGCCCGCTGTTGGATCGTTCGCCTGCGGGAAGGAATTGGCCGATGGTTCAAGTGCTTGAGTGCTGAGACGCGGGATTATCCCGAGACAAATCCACATAACCCCGCTACCATTCTGCCGAAAGCCAGATGTTCATCCCGAAATCAGTGCTGTGAATGAAAGAGCCGGTTATCCCAAGGGGGTCTGTTCGCCGCCGGATTGAGGTGACGATGCCCACAGGGACTCACAGCTTTTCACAGCCGCCGGATTAAGCGGAAACGGATTCGATACACCATGCCAACCTCCGGCAGCTATTTTCATCTGCATATGATTTCCGATTCGACGGGCGAGACGCTGATCACGGTGGCGCGTGCGGTGGCCGCGCAGTATTCCAATGTGTCGCCGGTGGAGCATGTCTATCCGCTGGTCCGTAGCCAGAAACAGCTCGACCGCGTTCTTGCGGAAATCGAGGAAACGCCGGGCATCGTGCTGTTCACGCTCCTTGAGAAGGATCTGGTGGAGCGGCTCGAGGCGAAGTGCCGGGAAATCAACATTCCGAGCCTCTCGATCATCGGTCCGGTGATGGAGCTGTTTCGCGCCTATCTCGGGCGGGAGACATCGCCGCGGGTCGGCGCGCAGCACACGCTCAATGCGGAATATTTCAAGCGGATCGACGCGCTGAACTACACCATGATGCATGACGACGGTCAGCATGTCGAAGGCCTCGAGGAGGCCGATGTGGTTCTTGTCGGTGTCTCGCGCACCTCGAAAACCCCGACCTCGATTTATCTCGCCAATCGCGGTGTGCGCACCGCGAATGTGCCGCTGGTGCCGGGAATCCCGATTCCGCATCAGCTTGAGACATTGAAGAAGCCGCTGGTGGTCAGCCTCCACGCGACGCCGGAACGTCTCATTCAGGTGAGGCAGAATCGGTTGCTTGGCATCGGCAAGACCGGTGAAGACACCTATATCGACCGTCAGTCCGTCACCGAGGAAGTCGCCTTCGCGCGAAAACTCAGTGCGAAGTTCGACTGGGCGCTGCTGGATGTCACGCGCCGGTCGATTGAAGAGACGGCGGCCGCCATCATGAAACTGTATGCGGATCGCCAGCGCCAGAAGGCCTCGCAGTCGTGACCATCTGGCGTGAGCGGCAGCCTCTGATCCTCGCGTCGCAAAGCGCTGTGCGAAAGAGCCTGCTGGTGAACGCGGGAATTGCGGTTGAAACGATGCCTGCGGACATCGACGAGCGCGGAATTCAGCAAGATTCGGGTCTGGCCGATCCCGGAAAGATCGCAGCACTGCTTGCAGCGGAGAAAGCGAAGTTCATCTCCGCGAGGAATCCCGGCCGTTATGTCGTTGGCGCGGATCAGACGCTCGCGCTGGACGAACAGCTTTTCAGCAAGCCTGTGGATCGCGCGGCCGCCGTCGCACAGATCAGGACGCTCTCCGGCCAGATGCACGCGCTCCACAGCGCGGTCGCTGTCGCGAAGGATGGAACGGTGCTGTTCGCCGATGTCAGCGTGGCGCGGATGACCATGCGGCCTCTCACGGATGCCGAGATCGCTGCCTATCTCGCCGAGGCCGGTGACGCAGTGCTCTCCAGCGTCGGCGCCTACCAGCTCGAGCGCACCGGCGTTCATCTTTTCACGCGCATCGAAGGCGACCATTTCACGATTCTGGGGTTGCCGCTGTTGCCGCTGTTTGGTTTTCTGCGCAGCCGGAATCTGCTGGCCGTGTAACGGAAGAGTTCTCCATGTTGTTGCTGGGTTTGACGGGTTCGATCGGGATGGGGAAATCCACCACGGCGAAGCTGTTTCAGGAGGCGGGCGTGCCGGTCTATGACGCCGACGCCACCGTCCATAAGATCTACGAGGGCGAGGCGGTGCCGGCGGTCGAGGCGGCGTTTCCCGGCAGCACGGCGAACGGCAAGGTGGACCGGCAAAAACTGTCGGCGATGGTGGTGAACAACGCGGAGGCGATGAAGCGCCTGGAGACTATTGTGCATCCGATGCTGCGCAGCCATCAGCTCAAGTTCCTGAGCGATGCCGAAGCGTCGGGCGCGCCGGTGGCCGTGCTCGATGTGCCGCTGCTCTATGAAACCGGCGGCGAGAACCGCGTCGATGCGGTGGTGGTGGTGACCACCGACCCGCAGGTGCAGCGCGAGCGCATTCTGGCGCGGGACAACATGACGCCGGACAAACTGGACGCGATCCTTGCCCGGCAGTTGCCCGACGCCGAGAAGCGCAGGCGCGCCGATTTTGTGGTGGACACGTCCCACGGTCTCGATCCGGTGCGCGAGCGGATCAGTGAAATCCTCCGGGAAGTCGTTAAAATGCCCAGGCGGCGGGCCTGATTCGGGCCGCGCTTATCCGGATAGCTCCATGCGTGAAATCGTTCTCGATACCGAAACCACGGGCCTCGATCCGCTGCGCGGCGATCGTCTGGTGGAAATCGGCTGTGTCGAGATGGTCAACCGCATGCCGACGGGGCAGACGTATCACGTTTATCTCAATCCCGAGCGCGATATGCCGCAGGAGGCCTTCAACGTTCACGGGCTGTCGAGCGAGTTCCTCTCCGACAAGCCGCTGTTCGCGTCGGTGGTCGAAGATTTTCTGGCCTTCATCGGCGAGGCGCCGCTGGTGATCCACAATGCGATGTTCGATATCGGCTTCATCAATGCGGAGCTTGATCGCGTCGCGCGCGCCGCGATTCCGCGCGATCGTCTGGTCGACACGCTGACGCTGGCCCGGCGCAAGCATCCTGGCGTGTCCAACCGGCTCGACGATCTGTGCTCGCGCTATTCGATCGACAATTCCCGCCGCACCAAGCACGGCGCGCTGCTCGACGCTGAATTGCTCGCGGAAGTCTACATTGATCTGATCGGCGCGCGGCAGTCACAACTCATTCTGACCGAGACACGCCAGTCGTTCACAGCCGGACCAGCCGACACGCCACGCCGGCAGCGTGAGGTGCCGCTGGCGCCGCGTGTGACGGAAGCGGACATCGCCGCGCATGCGGCCTTTGTCGCCACCCTCGGCGGCACGCCGTACTGGAACGAATACACCAAGGAAAACTGAGCGGGGCGAATCGTGCCTCGCTGTGGGGGGATGACGCCTTAGCTCGGCTTGCCCTGCTGCTGTTCGGCTTGGCGCGCCATGTTCTGGCGATAGAGACCGACGAAATCCACCGGATCGAGCATCAGTGGCGGGAAGCCGCCGGCGCGCACCGATGATGCGACGATTTCACGCGCGAACGGGAACAGCAGGCGCGGGCACTCGATCATGACGAACGGATGCATGCTCTCCTGCGGCACGTTCTGGATGCGGAAGACGCCCGCATAGATCAGCTCGAAGCCGAACAGCGTGAAATTCTCGTTCTCGGCCTTGCCCTCGATGGACAGTGAGACTTCATAGTCGTGTTCGGCAACCGCGGTCGCGGACACGTTGATCTGGATATTGATGGTGGGCTGCTTGTCCTGCGCGGCCAGCGAGGCCGGGGAGTTCGGATTCTCGAACGAGAAATCCTTGATGTACTGCGCGAGGACATTGAACTGGGGCGGAGCCGCATTCTCGAGAGGTGCGCCGTTGCCGTTGGTCATGAGTGTGTCGCTCCGGGAATGGGAAATACGGATTGCCGCGGAAGCCATCCGGCGGGAACTGCCTGCGAAAGCATCCTTTGGCGGCAAGGCCCTCGTCGGGGCGAGTGGCTATCATAGCCTTGCCTCATTCGACAAGGACGATAGGTCCATTCTGCCGCCTTTCGGTTGGCCGTGACCGCCGGATCGGGTAGAATCGCGCTAAATCGGCGCCATAGAGGCCCAGATTCTGTCTTTTGGGCTGCCCGGGGCGCGGCATCGTGCGATGTTGGCTGGATCGGATTTCGTGCCTACATGTGAGCGACGAACGCCCGTATAACCCTGTTTCATCGGGGAAGCCGCGCGGGTGGCGTGCAGCACCGATCAGAAAGTGAATGCGACGTGGATATTTACACCATCATTTTTCTGGCCTTGGCCGTCTTTATCTTCCTGCGGCTGCGCAACGTGCTGGGCCAGCGCACCGGTGACGAACGCCCGCCGTTCGACCGCGCGGCCCGCGACGTTCTGCGTGGCGCGCCGGATAACGTCGTGCCGATGCCGGGCAAGACCATCGACCAGGCGCCGCTGGCGCCGTCCGCCGAGCCTGCGGTCCCGGCCGACCGCTGGAAAGGAATCGCAGAGTCCGGATCGGCGCTGGCGCGCGGTCTCGATCAGATCGCCGCTGCCGACTCCTCATTCGACGCGCAGCATTTCGTCAGCGGCGCGAAGAGCGCCTACGAGATGATCGTGCTGGCTTTCGCCAATGGCGACCGCCGGGCGTTGAAGGATCTCCTCTCGTCCGAGGTCTATGAAGGCTTTGAGGCGGCCATCAAGGAGCGCGAGCAGCGCGGTGAGAAGGTGGAAACCCGGTTCGCCTCGATCGACAAGGCCGAGATCGTCAATGCCGACGTAAGGGATCGCGCCGCCCAGATCACCATCCGGTTCGTGTCCCAGATGATCTCGGTGACGCGCGACAAGGCTGGCGCCGTCGTCGATGGCAATGCGGAAAAGCTCACCGATGTCACAGATGTCTGGACCTTCGCCCGTGACATCACGTCGCGCGATCCGAACTGGAAGCTGGTTGGGACGGAAAGCGGACAGTAAGGACGAGACAACGCCCGGCCGATGTGCCGGGCGTTCCGGCGCGCGCCTTTGTTCGTGGTTTGGCGCGGCGGGACTTCTTCTCGCCCTTGCCATGACGGTGAACGCACAGGCGAGACCTGCGGGCCGTCATCACACATCTCACGGTCCCCATCATGAACTCGGAAAACGCGCGCCCGTAACATGGCCGCTGGAGATTCCAGGCGGACAGTACGAGCCGCTGAAATGGAATGAGGTCGCCGGCTGGACCGACGACGATCAACTCCCTGCGTTCAAGACGTTTCGCGCGAGCTGCAAGCCGATCGCTGCGCAGAAAGGCGCGCTCAACGACAGCAAGGCGCTGGGCACGTCGCTGCGCGATCCCTGCATCGCCGCACGCGCCGAGAACATCGCCGACAGCGCAAAGGCACGTGAGTTCTTCGAGAAGAACTTCACGCCGCTGCAAATCTCGCGCATTGGCGAGGATGCGGGCTTTGTCACCGGCTACTACGAGCCCATCGTCGATGGTTCGCGCACTCAGACCGATGTCTATACCGTGCCGGTCTACCGGCGGCCGTCGAACCTGTTCGTGCGCGGCTTTTCGCAGGCCAGCGCCAGCATGCCGAACAAGGGCCAGGTGTTCCGCAAGATCGGACGACGCAAGCTGGTGCCTTACTATGACCGCGCCGAGATTGAGGACGGTGCGATCGCGGGGCGCGGGCTTGAGGTGGTCTGGCTGAAAAGCCAGACCGATCTTCTGTTCATCCAGATTCAGGGATCGGCGCGGATCAGGCTCGAGGACGGCTCCATGGTGCGCATCAATTACGATGCGCATAACGGTTATCCCTACACGCCCGTCGGCCGCGTGCTCATCGAGCGCAACATCGTGCCGAAAGAGCAGATGTCGATGCAGAAGATCCGCGAATACATGGAGCAGAACCCGGACGCGGCGAAGGAGCTGCGCCGGTTCAACCGATCCTATGTGTTCTTCCGCGAGGTGAAGCTGGCGGCGGATGACGAAGCGGTCGGCGCGCAGGGCGTGCCGCTGACGGCAGGGCGCTCCATCGCCGTCGACAAGTCGCTGCATGTCTATGGCACGCCGTTCTTCATCGAAGGCAAGCTGCCGATTGAATCCGATACGTCGAACACCCCGTTCCGCAAGCTGATGATCGCGCAGGACACCGGCTCGGCGATCATCGGGCCTGCGCGCGCCGATATTTACTTCGGCGCGGGCGCGGAAGCGGGCCGTGTGGCTGGGCGATTGAAGAATCCCGCGCGCTTCGTGATGCTGCTGCCGAACAGCCTCGATCCCGTGCCGCGCGGCAAGACCGTCCCGCTGCCGGACGAGCGGCCGTCTGCCACCATCGCCAAACTGTTTCCGCAGCCAGGGCCCGCGAAGGAAGCGGCGCCGGATGCGCCGAAGGAGGCTGCGAAAGATCAGCCCAAGGGTGATTCTTCAAAAGCTGATCCTTCAAAGGCTGATTCAAAATCTGAACAAAAGACCGCGCCGAAGGACCAGCCCGCCGCCGCAACGAAGACGGCGGTGCCGAAAGAGCAGCCCGCGGTCCAGGCTCCACAGGCCGCGCCATCCGCGGCTTCGCCGTCAACACCTGCTGCTGTGGCTCCGCCAGTCGCGCCGGCCGTGCCGTTGCCGGACGCGCGCCCCAAAACCGCACCGGCCGCCGTGAAATCCGACACGCCGCGCCGCTCAAGGCATCACCGGCGCCATCGCCATCGCCGATGAAACGCCCGCGCAATCTCGATCCGCCTCCTGTGTCCCGGCGCAAGCGCGCGCTGACACGCGAAGAAGCCGAACTCTGGGAAAGCGTGGCGAAGCAGGCCAGACCGCTGCGCAAGCGGGCGCGTCCGGTCAAGTCTGAACCGGACCTCGGTGAGGAGACGCCGGCAAAGACAGAGCCTCTGCTTCGGCCGAAATCTCCGCCTCACGTTCAGAAAATTCCGGTCGTCCCTCCGGCTCCGCCGCCGCTTGCGCCGCTCGGGCGGCGGGAGCGGTCAAAGCTCTCGCGCGGACGGAAGGATATCGACGCGCGGCTCGATCTGCACGGCATGACCCAGAGCCGGGCTCATCGCGTGCTGCGGGACTTTCTGTATCACGCGCAAAACGACGGATTGAGCGTTGTTCTCGTCATCACCGGCAAGGGCAAGAGCGGTTCCGAATCGGAGCGCGGCGTGCTGCGCCGTCAGGTGCCGCAATGGCTCAGTCTGCCGGAATTCCGTGGTCTGGTGATCGGATTCGACGAAGCGCATATCGGCCACGGCGGCGAGGGCGCGCTTTATGTGCGGGTGCGGCGGGCGCGGTAGCTATTCTTCTCCCCCTCTCCCCTTGTGGGAGAGGGGGGTTTCGAGCGTAGCGAGAAAGCGGGTGAGGGGTTTTCACAAGCGAGTTGGAAGGTACCCCTCACCCGCTTCGCGGCTGTGCCGCTCAGCACCCTCTCCCACAAGGGGAGAGGGGGAGAGAGGTTACAAAATAAACCGGCTGAGATCCGTGTTCTTCGCCAGATCGCCGATGTGCTTCTGAACATAGGCTGCGTCGATGGTGACGGTCTGCCCATTCATGTCCGGCGCATGGAATGACGTCTCATCCAGCACGCGCTCCATTACTGTCTGCAACCGCCGCGCGCCGATATTTTCCACCGTGGAGTTCACCGCCACGGCGACATCGGCCAGCGCGTCGATGGCGTCGTCTGTGATGTTGAGCGTGACGCCTTCGGTCTGCATCAGCGCGACATACTGTTTGAGCAATGACGCTTCCGGTTCGGTGAGAATGCGGCGCATGTCGTCGCGGGTCAACGCCTGCAGCTCGACGCGGATCGGCAGGCGGCCCTGCAGTTCGGGCAACAGGTCGGACGGCTTGGCGATATGGAACGCGCCGGATGCAATGAACAGGATGTGGTCGGTCTTCACCGCGCCATGCTTGGTGGAAACTGTCGTCCCTTCGATCAGCGGCAACAGGTCGCGCTGCACGCCCTCACGTGAGACGTCGCCGGCCCGCGCACCGTCGCGCACGCAGATCTTGTCGATTTCGTCCAGAAACACGATGCCGTTGTTTTCGACCGCCTGCACGGCCTCCTGCGTCACCTGTTCGCTGTCGAGCAGCTTGTCGCTCTCCTCGTTGACCAGGACTTCGTGGGAATCCGCGACCGTCAGGCGGCGGGTCTTGGTGCGCCCGCCCATCTTGCCGAAAATGTCGCCGATGTTGATCGCGCCGATCTGCGCGCCGGGCATCCCGGGAATCTCGAACATCGGCGCGCCGCCGGACGCTTGTGTCTCGATCTCGATTTCCTTGTCGTTCAGTTCGCCCGCCCGCAATTTCCTGCGGAATGAATCGCGTGTCGCGGCGCCGGCATTGGCGCCGACCAGCGCATCGAGCACGCGGTCCTCGGCGGCCTGCTGCGCGCGGGCCTGCACGTCCTTGCGCTTGCGCTCGCGGGTCTGCAGGATCGCGACTTCGACAAGATCGCGGACAATCTGCTCGACGTCGCGGCCGACATAGCCGACCTCGGTAAATTTCGTCGCTTCCACCTTGATGAAAGGCGCGTTGGCGAGGCGCGCGAGCCGCCGCGCGATCTCGGTCTTGCCGACACCGGTCGGGCCGATCATCAAAATGTTCTTCGGCAGGACTTCCTCGCGCAGCGAGCCGGTCAGTTGCTGCCGCCGCCAGCGGTTGCGCAGCGCAATGGCGACGGCGCGTTTGGCGTCGCCCTGTCCGACAATGAATCGGTCGAGCTCGGATACGATTTCACGGGGGGAGAAGTCTGTCATGGCTCTTAGCTATTGTTGAGTGAGCTTGATCGCAAGCGGCGGGGCGAAGCCTAGATGATCGGCGGCCCGCTCTGCCATTGCCGTATCGCATCGAACGGATGGATCAGCATGATGATGTTCAGCGTCAGGTTGTCGCGGATATGCAGGCCGACGGCGATTTCAAAAACGATAGCGATCAGCACGGTCGCGATCACCGGCAGTTTTCGCGCGGCGATGAAGCCGCCGATCATCGCCAGTGTATCCGAGATCGAATTGACGATGCTGTCGCCGTAATAGTCGAGCGAGATCGTGCCGGCGCGGTAACGCTCGATGATGACCGGCGAGTTTTCCAGCAATTCCCAGCCGCCCTCGATCAGCATGGCGATCAGGAGGCGCGCGACCCACGACAGCCGCGGCAGTAGCAGCCAGGTCAGGCCGTAGAACAGGAAGCCATGGATGATATGGGAGAACGTGTACCAGTCCGTGATGTGCTGTGAGTTCTCCGAACTCAGCACCACGCCATGCCAGAGCTTGATCGTGCCGCAGGTGCAGATCGGCACCCGGCCCATGGCGTAAAGGAGCGCGGCCTGCAGCGCGAGCAGCAGGATGGCGAACAGGAACCCCTGACGCGGCGACAGTCCACGCGCCGAAGGAGTCAAAGCAGTGCCTGCCGTGCTCATGCGGTAAGCGCTTTGATGGTCGCGTGATAAACGATTTTGCGGGAAGGCAAGCCAGTCATGAGTTTCCGCTTCTTCCCCTCTCCCCTTGTGGGAGAGGGTGGCGCGTTGCGAACATCGTGAGCAACGGGCCGGGTGAGGGGTTGAGTCGCCAGGTGAAGGCGTGACCCCTCACCCGCTTCGCGGCGATGCCGCTCAGCACCCTCTCCCACAAGGGGAGAGGGGAAGACAGTGTCAGTCGCTCGTAAGCGTTTCGAGGGTGACATTGCGGTTGGTGTAGACGCAGATGTCGGCGGCGATATCGAGCGCGCGGCGCACGATGGTCTCGGCGTCCTTGTCGGAGTCGGCCAATGCACGCGCCGCCGCCAGCGCATAGTTGCCGCCGGAGCCGATCGCCATCACGCCCTGTTCGGGCTCGAGCACGTCGCCGGTGCCGGTCAGCACCAGCGAGACGTCCTTGTCGGCCACGATCATCATGGCCTCCAGGCGGCGAAGATAGCGGTCGGTGCGCCAGTCCTTGGCAAGCTCGACCGCGGCGCGGGTCAACTGGCCGGGATACTGTTCGAGCTTGGCTTCGAGCCGCTCGAACAGGGTGAAGGCGTCGGCGGTGGCGCCGGCGAAACCGCCGATCACGTCGCCCTTGCCGAGCTTGCGGACCTTCTTGGCGTTGGACTTGATGACGGTCTGGCCGATGGAGACCTGCCCGTCGCCCCCGATCACCACCTTGCCGCCCTTGCGGACCGTCAGGATGGTGGTCCCGTGCCAGATTTCAGCCTGTGATGCCTGCATGATTACCTCTTTGAGGGGCCTGATTTAGGGGTTGGACCCTCGGGTTGCAATCGGGCCGGGAAGCGGCGATTTCCGGTCACCATATCTGAAAACTCAGGCGAAAATCGCGCCATGCCGCAGTAGCGAAGGCGTCATGTGCCTGTTAAAAGGACGCTTCTTTCCAAAGGACGGCGTTCGGAGAGCACATTTCATGCGCACCGCCACCATCAAGCGCAAGACCAAGGAAACCGACATCATGGTGTCGGTCAACCTGGACGGCACCGGTGTGTCCAACATCGCGACCGGGATCGGCTTCTTCGATCATATGCTGGACCTTTTGGCGCGGCATTCGCGCATCGACATCACCGTGCAGGCCGATGGCGACCTCCATATCGACTATCACCACACCACGGAAGATGTCGGCATCGCGCTCGGCCAGGCCGTGAAGCAGGCGCTTGGCGATATGAAGGGCATCACCCGCTATGCCGGCGTCCACATGCCGATGGATGAGACGCTCTCGCGCGTGGTCATCGACATTTCGGGACGGCCGGTGCTGGTGTTCAAGGCCGCGTTTCCGCGTGACAAGATCGGCGAGTTCGACACCGAGCTGGTACGCGAATGGTTTAACGCCTTCGCCATGAACGCCGGTGTGACACTGCATGTCGAAACGCTCTATGGCGAGAACAACCATCATATCGCGGAGTCCTGCTTCAAGGGACTGGCGCGGGCGCTGCGCACCGCGGTGGCGATTGATCCGCGCATGGCGGGCGAAATTCCCTCTACCAAGGGCACGCTCGGCGGCTGATTTGAACCTGACGCGCATGCCGGTCATGCGCTGGACTTCACTTTTGGACCATCGCGCGGCGCACGATCTTATGCGGATCGCGCGCAGCGAGGTTCCGGAGAACGATCATGGCGGTATACACGGTCCACGGGCCGGCGAGTTACTACGGCAGCGATGTGCGCACCGCGCCGGACCGGCTCGTGTTCGTGCGCGACGGCTTCTATGTCTGGGCATTCGTCGCAACATTCCTGTGGCTGTTGTGGCACCGGCTGTGGCTGGCGCTGATCGGCTATATCGCGCTGCTGCTCGTCGCTGAAATCGCGATGTCGGCCGCAGGTGTCGGGTCCGGCACCCGCTTTCTGGTGATGGCGGTGATCGCGCTGCTGCTCGGCCTTGAGGCCGGCTCGCTGCGCCGCTGGAAACTGTCGCGCCGCAAGTGGCGTCAGCTCGATATTGTCGTGGCGGATTCGGAAGAAGCCGCCGAGCGCCGCTTCTTCGAGCGCTGGAATGCGAAGACCGCGCGCGAGAGCAGCCGTGGTAGCGCGCCGCCGCCGCTGCCGCGCGCGTCCATCGCACAGCCGCAGGGCGTGATCGGCCTGTTTCCCGAGCCGGGAGTGTCACGGTGAGCGTCGCCATTATCGACTATGGCTCCGGCAATCTGCACTCGGCGGCGAAGGCTTTCGAGCGCGCCGCGCGGGGCAGCGAACAGCCGCAGAAGATTGTCGTGACACGCGATCCCGACACCGTGTTCCGCGCGGATCGCATCGTGCTGCCCGGTGTCGGCGCGTTCGCCGATTGCCGCAAGGGCCTCGACGGTCTTGATGGCATGGTGGACGCCATGACCGAGGCCGTACGCAGCAAGGCGCGTCCGTTCTTCGGCATCTGTGTCGGCATGCAGTTGATGGCGACACAGGGCAAGGAATATGTCACCACGCCCGGCCTCGACTGGATCGCGGGCGATGTGGTCAAGATCGCGCCGCGCGATGAGGAATTGAAGATCCCGCATATGGGCTGGAACACGCTCGATCTGGTGCGCGAGCATCCTGTGCTGGAGAAGCTGCCGCTCGGCGACAACGGCCGGCACGCTTATTTCGTACACTCCTATCACCTCAACGCCGCCAGCGAGGCGGACGTGATCGCGCGCGCCGATTACGGCGGGCCTGTCACCGCGATTGTGGGCAAGGACACCGCCATCGGCACGCAGTTTCATCCCGAGAAGAGTCAGCGCTTCGGCCTGGCCCTGATCTCGAACTTTCTGAAGTGGAAGCCGTGATTCTCTTTCCCGCTATCGACCTCAAGAACGGCCAGTGCGTGCGCCTCGAGCAGGGCGACATGGCGCGCGCGACCGTGTTCAACCTCGATCCGGCCGCGCAGGCAAAAACCTTCGAGACGCAGGGTTTTGAGTATCTGCACGTTGTCGATCTCGACGGCGCATTTGCCGGCAAGCCGGTGAATGCGCAGGCGGTCGAGGCGATGCTGAAGGTGGTCAAGTTTCCGGTGCAGCTCGGTGGCGGCATTCGCGATCTCGCGACCGTCGAAGCCTGGCTCTCCAAGGGCATCCGCCGAGTCATCATCGGCACCGCGGCGGTGCGCGATCCGGCGCTGGTGAAGGAGGCCGCGAAAAAGTTTCCGGGCCGGGTCGCCGTCGGTCTCGATGCGCGCGACGGCAAGGTCGCGGTGGAAGGCTGGGCGGAAACCTCGACCGTCACCGCGCTCGACATCGCTCAGCGATTCGAGGATGCCGGCGTCGCCGCGATCATCTTCACCGACATCGCCCGCGACGGTCTGCTCAAGGGCCTCAACCTCGAGGCCACCATTGCGCTGGCGGACGCGATCTCGATTCCCGTGATCGCCTCAGGCGGCCTCGCCTCCATCGACGATGTGAAGGCGCTGCTGACGCCGCGTGCGAAAAAACTGGAAGGCGCGATTTCCGGTCGCGCGCTTTATGATGGCCGCGTTGATCCGGCGGAAGCGCTTGAACTGATCCGCAACGCGAGGGCGGCGGCATAATGTTCCAGGATTCTTATGTTTAAAGTCCGCGTCATCCCCTGTCTCGATGTCAAGGACGGCCGTGTGGTCAAGGGCGTCAATTTCGTCGACCTGCGCGACGCGGGCGATCCGGTCGAGGCCGCGATTGCCTATGACGCTGCGGGCGCGGACGAGCTTTGCTTTCTCGACATCAACGCCACCCACGAAAATCGCGGCACGATGCTCGACGTGGTCCGCCGGACGGCGGAAGCCTGTTTCATGCCGCTAACGGTCGGCGGCGGCGTGCGCACCGTTGATGATATCCGCACCCTGCTCAATCACGGCGCCGACAAGGTCTCTATCAATTCGGCGGCCGTGGCGCGGCGCGAGATCGTCAAGGAGGGCGCGGAGAAATTCGGCGATCAGTGCATCGTGGTTGCGATCGACGCCAAGAACGTGGCGCGTCCCGGCGGCGGATCGCGCTGGGAGATCTTCACCCATGGCGGGCGCAAGTCCACCGGCATCGACGCCATCGAATATGCGCAGGAGGTCGTCTCGCTGGGCGCGGGCGAAATTCTGCTGACCTCGATGGACCGCGACGGCACCCGTCAGGGGTTCGATATCCCGCTGACCCGCGCCATCGCCGACAGCGTCAATGTCCCGGTAATCGCCTCGGGCGGCGTCGGCAATCTCGATCATTTGGTGGCGGGCATCCGCGAAGGTCACGCGACCGCGGTGCTCGCGGCGTCGATCTTCCATTTCGGCGAATTCACCATCCGGCAGGCCAAGGACCACATGGTGCGTTCCGGTCTGCCGATGCGGCTGGACCCCTAGGCATGGCCCCGAAAAGTGGAAACCGGTTTTCGGATCAGGCCATGCCTCTAAAAATGCCAAATACCTGAATCGGATCAATTCTTTGCGCTCCCTACCGGGGTATGGAAGTGATAGAAGGCGCTTTATGAGCGGTTTTACGATCCACGATCTCGCAGCCACCATTGATGCCCGCGCGGCGTCGGGCGGCGATGCGTCCTATACCCGCAAGCTGCTGGACAAGGGTCCGGAGCATTGCGCCAAGAAACTTGGCGAAGAGGCGGTCGAAACCGTCATTGCGGCGATCGAGAACGATCGCAGCCATTTGATCGCCGAGAGCGCGGATCTGCTTTTTCATCTTCTGGTGCTGCTGAAATCGCGCGGCGTCAGTCTGGCGGATGTCGAAGCGGCATTGGCGCAGCGGACCGGCATGTCCGGGCTTGAAGAGAAGGCTGCGCGCAAGAAAGATTAGGTCAATTCGGCCGGCGCGGGGACGCGCGCAGGCCGGACAGGAGGAATGGCTCATGGATGTGAGAGCCGAACAGGTTCAGTACAATCCCTATCGCGTGTTCTCGCGCGCGCAGTGGGCCGCCTTGCGCGACGACATGCCGATGACACTGACCGCCGAGGAAATCGCGCGGATGCATTCGATGCATGATCGCCTCGACATGAAAGAGGTCGAGGAAATCTATCTGCCGCTGTCGCGCCTGCTGTCGTTTTATGTCGCCGCCGCCCAGCGTCTGTTCGTGGCGCAGCGGCACTTCCTCGGCATCGAGGACCGCAAGATGCCCTACATCATCGGCGTGGCGGGATCGGTCGCGGTGGGCAAGTCCACCACCGCGCGCGTGCTGCAGGCGCTGCTCGCGCGCTGGTCGCCGCGCCCGAAGGTCGATCTTGTCACCACCGACGGCTTCCTGTTTCCGAACAAGGTTCTGGAGCGCGAAGGCCTGATGCAGAAGAAGGGCTTTCCTGAAAGCTACGATCTGCCTGCGCTGCTCGGCTTCCTGTCCGACATCAAGGCCGGACGCCGGCCGGTGCGCGCGCCGGTCTATTCGCATCTGACCTATGACGTGATCCCGAACGAGGGCGTCGAGATCGACCGCCCCGACATCCTGATCGTGGAAGGGGTCAACGTGCTGCAGACCGGGCGCCTGCCGCGCGACGGCAAGGCGGTGCCCTATGTGTCGGACTTCTTCGACTTCTCGGTCTATATCGACGCCGACGAGCCGGTCCTGCGCGAATGGTATGTCGAGCGCTTCCTCACCCTGCGCAACACGGCGTTCCGCGATCCACGGTCGTACTTCAACCGCTACGCCAAGCTCTCCGACGAGGAAGCGACCGCGCGCGCGCTTGAGCTCTGGACCACGATCAACCTCGTCAATCTCGAAGAGAACATCCTGCCGACACGTCCGCGCGCGACGCTGATCCTCAAGAAGGGCGGCGATCACGTGATTGAGGACGTTCAGTTGCGGCGGCTGTAGCTTTTCTTCGTCGTTTCCAAGTTTGCTCTTGGCAATTCTCGTCTCGATTCCACTGTCATCACCGGGCTTGTCCCGGTGATCCCGATAGATTTGGTACAGTGCATCGGGATGGCCGGGACAAGCCCGGCCATGACAGAAGAGTTATTGAGAGAGAGCGATATCTACGCCGCGTGGCGCGTCGCGTCGGCGCCGAAGTGATCGAGGTAGCGGCCGGAGATGGCCGACACCGGCATGACAACCAGTACATCCGTGGTGCCAAACTGGTGGTCGACCACCGCGCCGTCGCCGACGAAGGCTCCGACGCGAAGGTAACCCTTGATCAGCGGCGGCAGCATCCGCAGCGCCGCCCTGGTGTCGATATTCTCTTTCGCGATCCGGTTCATCTCGACCCGGCGAGACGGATGCGCGCTGGCGCGCCAGCCTTCCGGCGCGGCCGCGTAGTGATGGAGGAACGACAGCGGCAGGGCGAGGGCGTCGGGATTGGTGCCCTCGAAGCTGGCGCAGCCGATCATCACATCGAGGTTGTGCCGGCGCACATAGCTCCACACGCCATGCCAGAGCAGTTCGACCGTGCGTTTGGTGCGATAGGGCGGCAACACGCAGGAGCGCCCGAGTTCAAGGAACTTCAGACCTGCCTGCCGCTGCATCAGGCCTGCAATGTCGAACTCGTCGTTGGTGTAGAAGCCGCCGTGCCGATCGGCGACATCCTGGCGCAGCAGACGATAGGTGCCGACCACCGGCTGCTTGCCGCTCATGGTTGGCTTGGCGGCGTGATCCACCACAAGAAGATGATCGCAGATCTTGTCGAACGCATCCTTGTCGCGCCGCGCCAGCATGGTTGCGGCGTCGGCGATGGCCGTTCCGTTCTTGTAGAACACCTTGTAGCGCAGCTTCTGCGCGCGCTTCACGTCGCTCTTGGTCTGCGCGAGACGAACTTCAAGCGAGCCGATCTTGCCAAGACGCGCTGGCTGAATCACATCCGGCACGGCCTCGCCGCGCAGGGCTGGATGCAGAAGGTTGGGCATCAGCCATGTCGCGGCGGCGTTCGCGGCCGTCTTCGCATGGGTTGGCCGAAGCATCTGGACCAGCGGATTCTGGCGGAGCGCGTCAAGCGGGCCGCGAACGGCATTCCGCTCAAACGATCTGGAGTTTGTATCCGGCTTGATCAGCGCCGGTTTGTTGCCGCTCATGGCGTCCTCGCGGCTGCGCGTGTTGATTCGTCAGGCGCAGCCCTGAGGCTTCAATAATCATGGTCGTGATACGGATTTATGACAGCGCAGGCTGCGCCGATGTCCCCGCCGTCAGGTTTCTTGTGCTGATTGTCGTCAGCGCGTCGCTCAGTTTGTCGCGGTCCAGTGGCTTGATCAGGAAGCCGTCCATTCCCGCCTCAAAGCAGGCATAGCGATCGTCCACCAGCGCGTTGGCCGTCAGTGCGAGAATCGTGGTTCGCCGGAGGCTGCGTTCCGCTTCATGCGCGCGGATGCGCTTCGTGGCGCTGATACCGTCGAGCTTCGGCATCTGGATGTCCATCAGGACCACATCATAGGGCGTGCCTGCGCTGTCCGCCGCGATCCATGACTCCAAAGCCTGTTCACCATCGGTGGTGATAACCGGCGCGTGGCCAAGTTTGATAAGCAGCGAGCGGATCAGCAGGGCGTTGATCTCGTTGTCCTCCGCCACCAGAATCGAAAGCGCATGCGATGCGGTTTCAGGCGGCATCGGGGCATGGGTCATGTCTGTCGCCGGAACGTCCTCACTGGACAATTCCGGCAGCATCGCAGCGCCGGAGACGGACAGGCGTTCAGCCAGCGACGCGGCGCGCAGC
>JACDJB010000750.1_pt1 | contig 29921 bp, 23 predicted proteins | sample 7454121 | NCBI WGS metagenome assembly JACDJB01 (sample SAMN14253290, study PRJNA609438) | sludge metagenome | isolation source: sludge after 25d culture with pyrite | collected 2018-12-20
CATCCGTGGGAAGTCGACCCGCAGCAGCCGCGCGTGCGGCAGGCAGGAGCGAAGTCGAGGTTTCGCCACTATGTGAATCTCGAACGGATGGCAGGCCGGCTCGACCGGCTGCTGCGCGACTTTCGATGGGGACGCGTCGACGAAGTCTTCGCGTCGCAACTCGAATCGGCGCGCGTGCCGCGAGATCGGATGCAATGAACCGCGACGACTTGCACGTCCTGCAGCAGTCGGACGACGTACACCCGCAGGAACCGGCCCAACGGGGTACGTCGCTCGCGACGGCTGCACCCGGGCAGGCCGGGATCGCGATCACCGTCGCAAGCGATGCGGACGGCGCAGCGTGGCAGCAATGGCTCGACGCACGCGCCGACGCGACGATCTACCACGACTGGGCGTGGCGACACGTATTGCGCGAAGCCTTCGGACATCGCCCTTGCTATCTGGTCGCACGGCGCGGCACACGGATCGTCGGTGTGCTGCCGATGGTCGAGGTGAAGACGCTGCTCTTCGGGCATTCGCTCGTCAGCCTGCCCTTTTGCCCCTACGCCGGGCCCCTCGCCGAAGACCGCGAGACGCTCGACGCGCTCGATGCGCAAGCCGAAGCGATCGGCCGCGAACTCGGCGTCGACCACGTCGAATACCGCGCGCTCGGCGAATCGCATCGCGACTGGCCGCGCCAGGACCTGTACGTGACCTTCCGCAAGACGATCTGCGCCGATCCCGAAGCAAATCTGGCAGCGATCCCGCGCAAGCAGCGTGCGATGGTGCGCAAGGGGATCCGCAACGCGCTGCAGAGCGACACGGGCGATCTCGACGCGTTCTTCGGGCTCTTCGCCGACAATGTCCACCGGCATGGAACGCCTGCTCACAGCAGGCGATTCTTCGAACTGATGCTCGAAGCCTTCGGCGAGCGTGCCGAGGTGTTGGTGGTACGCGACGCGAACCGCGAGCCGGTCAGTGCCGTGCTGAGCCTGTACTTCCGCGACGAGGTATTGCCGATGCACGCCGGCGACGCGCCGCGGGCGCGCGAACTCGCCGCGAACGACTTCAAGTACTGGGAGCTGATGCGTCGAGCGGCCGAGCGCGGTTGCAAAGTCTTCGACTACGGGCGCAGCAAGCGGGGAACAGGGCCTTTCGACTTCAAGAAGAACTGGGGGTTCGAGCCGACACCGTTGTGCTACGAGTACCGTCTGCTCCGGCGCGACGCCATTCCGCAGAACAACCCGTTGAATCCGCGGTATCGCCTGATGATCGCGACCTGGCGGCGGATGCCTCGGTGGTTTGTCGGGGCGCTCGGGCCTTACCTGGTTCGCGGGCTGGGATGAGCAGTGCTGATCGCGCCCATTTTGTCATCCGTGCGTGCCCCTGAGAGCCCATCGACGACACGCACCGACAGAACACCAGACTGTGGGGCAACGGTGGTCGAATTCATCGGGATTCCGGGCGCCGGCAAGACCACCCTCGCGCATGCACTAGCGCAGCTGAACATGGCGAAGAAAAACGCCACAAGAACAGACTACCGGTTGATGAGTTCGCGCGAAGCGATTTCAACCTTTGGCGAGTGCAGTTTCGACCTGATTCTCGCGTTTCGCTTCTTCCCGAATGCGGAAGGCTCGTTGAGACGCTCGGTGGCGGCCGACCTCACCCGCCTGGTCTCGAACCAGGGGGCCATCATCCTGAACAACCACCGGAACTTCTGGTCGACCTCGTACATCGCCCGGAGGATCGCCGGACAGCCACCCCACGGTGCATTGAACGGGGAAATCGAACAGATCTTCGCTAACCAGGGGCTGCGCGTCGCACGGAAATTCTCGCTGGGCGTGTGGCCGCAGGGCGAATTAAATTCGCCTCTTTTGTCATGGAGCGCCATCGGAAAAATCGAACGAGCGAACATGTCGTGGCTGTCACAGCGTCATTCGATTGGATACAACACGATATGGGTCTTGTCGAAAACGTAACGCCGTCGCGCACGTCGCAGGATCTCGGGCGACCGCTGAAGATCGCGATCCACCGCGATCACATCGTGCAGCACAACGGCGAAGAACAGTCGTTCTCCGCGCGCTGGACGGAACTCGCGGCAGGGGTCGGGATCGAAGCGCAGCTGGTCGACGTCGAGCGCGGAGATCTCTTTTCTGCGCTGCGTGACATCGACGGTTTCCTCTGGCGCTTCGGTTTCGATCCATGGTCGTTGCAAGTTGCAAGACGCGTGCTTCCGGCAATCGAGCAAGGGCTGGATATTCCGGTTTTTCCGTCATGGAAGACCTGCTGGCACTTCGAGGACAAGATCTCCCAGTCCTACCTGATGCGCGCCGCGTCGATTCCGGCACCCGAAACCTGGATCTTCTGGAACCGGTCGGAAGCTTTGTCGTTCTGCGAGCGTGCGCGGTATCCGCTGGTCGCCAAACTTGGCGTCGGGATTCAGTCGAACAATGTGCGAATGCTCAACGACGAATGCGAGGCGAAGGATATCGTCGAGCAACTCTTCGGCGCAGGACTCGACACGCTGCAGCCGCCAACGTCCCAAGCGAAGCGGGCGCTGCGGCACCGTTGGCAGGCTCTGCGCCTCATACTTGGAAAGCCGCTGCCCGAAACACTGCAACAAGGTTACTTCTATGTCCAGGAATACTTGCCCGACAACGAGTTCGATACTCGGGTGACCGTCATCGGAAATCGGGCGTTCGCGTTCCGTCGATTCAACCGTCCCGGCGACTTCCGCGCGAGCGGCAGCGGGCGCATCGACTTCGAACCGGAATCGATCGACCCGGACACGATCGAGCTCGCCTTCGACGTGGCACGCAAATTGGGGACGCAGTCGATCGCAATCGACGGCCTGCGTCGTGGCGAGGAAAGGGTCATCGGCGAGATGAGCTATACGTACGCCGCCTGGGCGCTGCGCGACTGCCCCGGCCACTGGATTCGTGGCGCCTCCGGCGAGCGCGGAGACCTCCAATGGGTGCCGGGACAGCTCCGCGCCGAAGATGCAATCTTCGCGGACTTCCTCGACACGGTGTCGCGACGTCGCCGCCACGGTCGTTCCGTGCGGGTTCGCGCATGAGCACCCCAGTGCAACCGATCGACGCCGGCACGCCGACACGTGGCCGGCTCTTGGGTTTGGACGGAGGGACCGGAGCAGCGCTGGCGAGCTTCCTGTTCGCCTGCCTGCTGTCGATCGCAGTCTTCCCCGACGTCTGGGCTTCAATGGTCCGCGTATGGATGAATTCGGAAACCTTCGCGCACGGTTTCATCGCGCTGCCGTGCGCAGCCTGGATGCTCTGGCGGCGGCGCGGCGACTGGGAGTCGCTCCCGCAGAAGACCTGGTGGCCGGCGACGATCGCGCTCGCCGCCTGTGGACTGCTCTGGCTGGTCGGCCGACTGGGCGGAGTGTCCTCGCTCGAGCAATTCGGCACCGTCGGGATCATCCCGGCGACGATGCTGCTGCTGGTCGGTCCTGCCGTCACCCGCGCCATCGCGTTTCCGCTTGCGTTCCTCTTCTTCGCGGTTCCGGTCGGCGAATTCCTCACGCCGATCATGATGGACTACACGGCCGACGCGACCGTCGCTGCCGTACGCTGGAGCGGCGTTCCCGTATTCCGGGAAGGCCTGCATTTCTCCCTGCCCAGCGGGAGGTGGTCTGTCGTCGAGGCGTGCAGCGGGCTGCGCTATCTCATCGCCTCGCTCGCACTCGGCGTGCTCTATGCCTACCTGCAATTCCGCACCCTGCGCTATCGCCTGGCGTTCGTGGCGTTGGCGATCGTCGTGCCGATCGTCGCGAACTGGGTGCGCGCCTACGGCATCGTGATGCTGGGGCACGCCTCGAACATGAAGCTGGCCGCCGGGGTCGATCACCTGATCTACGGCTGGCTGTTCTTCGGGCTGATGATGGCGTTGCTCTTCTGGGCAGGCTCACTGTGGCGCGAACCCGCACCGGCAGGCACTTCGGTTCCCGCGACGCACGACGGCTTACCGATGCCCGATCCTGATCGGGTCTCGGCATCATCGTCACGCAGGAGACGCATTGCGCTGGTCCTCGCCGCCGTCGCCATCGTCGGTTTGTGGCGGCCTGTCTCGACAACGCTGCTCGATCGATCGGAACCCTTCGATGGCGTCGGACCGCTGCGCGCGGCCATCGGCGGGCTACCTCCGGCACAGGCACTCGACTACGAGCCGCACTACGCCGGTGCCTCCGGAACGCTTCGCATCGCGCGCACGATCGACGGGGTGCCAGTGGAACTGCACGCGTTCCAGTACGCACGCCAGCACGAGACGAGCGAAATGGTCCACGGCAGCAACTACGTGGTTCGCGCCGACGACTTTCAGTCGCAGGTCCTCTCGAAGTCGACTCGCAGTGCTCCGTGGGGAAGCGTCGCGTCCTACCGAATTCGTCGTTCGGGCACCGGCTTGCTGCTCGTCTGGCAGTGGTACGCCATCGGCGGCACGCAGACGGCCAATCCCTATCTCGCGAAGGCGGCGACCGCCTGGTCTTTGCTCAAGGGGAGCGGAGACGAGTCGCTCGCGCTGGTGCTGGCCACGCCGATCGAAACCGGCGGCCGCGCGACTTCCGGCGAGCATCTGCGCGCGGCCGGCCGCCGCCTGGGCGTGTTCGCCGACGCGCTTCAGCCCGCCATCCGCGCCGTCGTGCAGGCGCCTGCCCCGCGATGACGGCGGGCGCTGCACATCTGGTTCACGTCATCCACCGCTTCGACACCGGAGGGTTGGAGAACGGTGTGGTCAATCTCGTGAACCGGCTCCCGGCGAATCGCTTTCGGCACACGATCGTGCCGCTCACCGACACCGGCCAGATCGCCGCGCGCATCACGAACCCGCAGGTCCGGATCGAGCCGCTGCGATTGCAGCCCGGACCGCTGGCGCGGGCGCTCCCGGCGCTGTGGCACGCGTTTCGCAGGCTGCGGCCGTCGATCGTGCACACGCGCAACGTAGGCACCCTCGAAGCGCAAATCGCTGCACTGCTCGCAGGGGTCCCCGTACGTGTCCACGGAGAGCACGGCTGGGAGGTGCACGATCTCGCCGGCAGCAACACTTCGCTGCTGCGAACGCGCCGCGTGCTGCGCCATTTCGTGCACGCGCAGATCGCGCTGTCGGCGCCCACCCTCATCTATTTGCGCGATCGCGTAGGCGTGCCGAGCGCCCGGCTGCATTCGATCTGCAACGGCGTCGACACCGACAGCTTTCATCCGCGCACGGCCGGCGAGGAGAGCGAACGCCGACACGCAATCGCCGATGCGGGCACCCCGTCGGCCATCGTCGTCGGTTACGTCGGTCGACTGGCCGACGTGAAGAATCCGATGCTCCTCGTCGACGCCTTCGAGCGGCTGCATGCAGACGTTTCGAGCCACGATCGGGCGCTTGCGCCGCGCTTGCGATTGCGGATCATCGGGGACGGCCCGCTCGCCGACACCTTGGACGAACGGATCGGACGATCCCCGCTGCGCGACCGGATCGAGCGGGTCGGGGTTCGCGACGACATCGCCCGGTGCCTGCGCGACCTCGACATCTACGCGTTGCCCTCGCTCGCAGAGGGGATCAGCAACACACTGCTCGAAGCGATGGCCAGCGGCCTGCCCTGCATCGCGACTGCCGTCGGAGGCAACGCCGAATTGATCGAGAACGGAACGAGCGGAACGCTGGTCGCATCGAACGACGCGAACGCAATGGCTGCAGCACTGGGACGCTATGCGAGCGACGAACGGTTGCGCAAGACGCACGGTGCGCGCGCCAGAACGCGCGCCGTCGAGCGCTTCGGCATCGACCGGATGATCGCCGACTACGAGGCGCTGTACACCGACCTGTTGCTGCGCCGTCGCGTCGTCGAGCCCGACTGGGCTGCGGTTCCGACGGATCGCACGCGCGCACTGGCGCGATCGGAAACGAACTGAAAGATGTGTGGGCTGACCGGCATCTTCGACCCCCGCTCGCCGACGCGCTGCGACGAGGCACTGCTGCGCCGGATGAACGACATCCAGCACTATCGCGGCCCTGACGAAGGATCGATCCACATCGAAGCGCACGTGGGGCTTGGTCATCGCCGGCTTTCGATCATCGACGTCGCCACCGGGCAGCAGCCGCTTTTCAACGAGGACGGCACTGTGGTCGTCGTGCTGAACGGCGAGATCTACAACTTCGAAGCGCTTCGGGGCGAGCTCGAAGCGGCCGGACACGTGTTCCGTACGCGCAGCGACACCGAAGTCATCGTGCACGGCTGGGAGCAATGGGGCGAAGACTGCGTGCAGCGCTTTCGCGGCATGTTCGCCTTCGCCCTGTGGGACCGCAATCGCAAGACGCTCTTCCTCGCGCGCGACCGCCTCGGCGTAAAGCCGTTGCACTGGGCGCAACTCGGCGACGGCACCGTGCTCTTCGGCTCGGAGCTGAAAACGATCACGGCGCACCCGCGCTTCGATCGCGCGCTCGACGACCGGGCGATCGAGGATTACTTCGCATTCGGCTACGTCCCCGACCCACGGACGATCTATCGGCAGGCGCACAAACTCGCCCCGGCACACGTACTCACCTGGAAGGTCGGGCAGCGCGAACCGGCGATCCGCCGCTACTGGGATGTCTCCTTCGAAGCCGACGGTCGGATCACGCTCGCCGACGCATGCGCCGAACTTCGCGAACGACTGGCGGAATCGATACGCCTGCGGATGATCTCGGAAGTGCCGCTCGGGGCGTTCCTGTCGGGGGGCGTCGATTCGAGCGCCGTGGTCGCGATGATGGCAGCGATCAGCGATCAACCGGTCAAGACCTGCTCGATCGGCTTCGACGTGGCGTCGTTCAACGAATCGGAGTTCGCGCGGAAGGTCGCCGCTCGCTACAACACCGATCATTTCACGCGGGTCGTGCGCAGCGACGACTTCGGGCTGATCGACCAACTGGCCGATCTGTATGACGAGCCTTACGCGGACAGCTCCGCGATTCCTACGTACCGCGTCTGCGAACTCGCGCGCACGCGAGTGACCGTCGCCCTGTCGGGCGACGGCGGTGACGAGACCTTCGGCGGCTACCGGCGCTACAAGTTCCACGTGCGCGAGCAGGCGCTGCGCGACCGACTTCCGGCATCGGTGCGCCACACGCTCTTCGGCGCGCTTGGTCGCGTCTATCCCCAACTCGATCGCCTGCCGCGCATTTTTCGCGCGCGCGCCACCTTCCAGGCGCTCGCGCGCGATGCCGTGGACGCCTACTGCCATTCGGTGTCGATCGTGCGCGACGACGATCGGGCGCGCCTGTTCTCGCCCGAATTTCGCAGGCGACTCGGCGGCTACCGCGCACGCGAAGTCTTCCACGGGCACGCGGCCCGCGCGCAGACCGACGACGCGCTGTCGTTGATCCAGTATCTCGACTACAACACCTACCTGCCCGGCGACATCAACACGAAGGTCGACCGCGCGAGCATGGCGCACTCGCTCGAGACGCGCGAGCCGCTGATGGATCATCCGCTCATCGAGTGGGCGGCACGTCTGCCGGCATCGCTCAAGCTTGCCGGCGGCGAAGGCAAGCTCGTACTGAAGAAGGCGATGGAGCCGCTACTGCCCGAGGATGTGCTCTACCGCCCGAAGATGGGGTTTGCGGTTCCGCTCGCCGACTGGTTTCGGGGCCCCTTGCGAGGCGAGGTCGAACGCGTGCTGAAGGGTAATGCACTGGCCGATTGCGGCTATTTCGACCGACACGCACTCTTGCGCATCGCAGACGAACACGGTGCGGGACAGCGCGATCGCAGCGCCCTCATCTGGTCGATACTGATGTTCGAGCGCTTCCTGAACGGATCGGCGCGTCGACCTGCGAAGCAATCGACCGCGGAAGTGGTCGCGGCAGCACCCTGATAGTCAGGGATAGCCATAACGGTGCCTACCGCAACAAGGCTACCGGTCTTTGAGGATATCCGAGCGCTTGCCGAATACCTCAATGAGTGGGTTCGAAAACAAGGCTACTCGCCATCGTCTCTGCCATGAACATTTCACTCCCCACCGTTGCGGTTTTTCGCGATCTGCTATGGAACGCGAATGAACCGTTCATTCTGAATCAGAGCAGCGAGTTGCGCCGATTCCAGGCCCGATATTTCGGCGTCGGTCGCGTCACCGGTTTAGCTTCGCCACCCGAACAGACCTTCTTCCTGAATCGAGGCGGTTATCTCGGACGCTTCTACGAGCGGGCACTGAAGCGGTACGGCTTCAGCCCGCCGATGATCCGCGAGATGCGGGCTGCCAAGGCAGCAATTCTCCATGCTTACACCGGCATCGATGGCGCCGTGGCGATGCCGCTTGCAAGGCACCTTCGCATCCCCCTTGTCGTGACTTTCACAGGCTTCGACGTGAACGCAACGGAAGCCGAGTTGCGGCGCAGTTCGCTTCGATGCCAAACCTTCCTGCGCAAGCGCGACGGCTTGGGCCGGGAAGCCGACCTGATTATTACCGTATCTCATTTTCTGCGACAGAAGCAGCTCGCACGAGGCTATCCGGACGAGCGCACGGTCGTCCATTACATCGGCGTGGACACCGAGACCTTTCGAGCGGACGAACGGGTGAAGCGCGAGCCTGTCGTTCTCTTCGTCGGGAGGTTCATCCCCGTCAAGGGGGTGACCCACCTCATCTCCGCCCTACGCAACCTCCGACGCCGCGTGCCGGAGGTGCGACTCGTACTAGCCGGCGATGGTCCGCAGCGGCGAGCGCTCGAGCAGCAGGCGAGCGACATGGGCGTACCGGCCGAGTTCCTAGGAACAATTCCCGCGATGGAAGTCCGCCGATGGATGAACCGGGCGCGCGTGCTCGCCGTGCCGAGCGTGCGCGCCCCCAGTGGCGAAACCGAAGCGTTATCCATGGTACTCCTCGAAGCCCAAGCCATGGCGCTGCCAGTCGCCGCGTTCGATTCGGGTGGGATCCGTGAAGCCATGGGCGAAAATGGATTGCTCGCGCCCGAAGCGGATGTGGGGCAACTTGGCGCGGACATCGAGGCGCTGCTCACTCGGGACCCTCTATGGCACAGGATCAGCGCCGCCGGCCGACGCGCCGTAATCGAGCGTTTCAACCTGGTTCGACAGACCGCGATTCTCGAAGACCTTTACGACCGAGTCCTGGCCCGACGTCAGAGACAGGCAACCGAGGCTCCGATACTTTCTTGCACGCCCGACCAACTGGCCGACCCCGACAAGAGCCGACGCTTGCGGACGCCCACCCGGTTTTCTCCTTTCCATTTGCGAAGGAAGACATAATGGGGCCTGATGTCTAGATTGAAATGAACGTCCAACCAGTCAACATCCTTCCTGCGGCAAGTGGCCGGATCCGCCTGTCTGCCGTGGTCGACAACCGCGAGCTGTGGTTCGAGATCCCCGAAGTGGCGGAGCTTCCGGCTACGATTGCCGACAGTTTCATGGTCATGGGGCTCGCAGGATCGATGCTCCGAAACGAGCCCTTGACGGTCGACGCCAGAAACCCGGTTTCTCGTGTCCTGCTGAACCACCTGCCCGATATTCAAAATATCCTGAATTGCTGGAACCCGAAGTTCCGCAAGATCCCCGTACATGCCACCCCGGCCGAGCCGCCTCCCCCATTGGCCGGCGTCGCGAGCCTGTACTCGGGGGGCGTAGATTCGATCTACACCGTCGTGCGCCATCGCGAAGAACTCACCCATGCGCTGTTCGTGGGGGGATTCGATTTCGACATCGACTCCGATCAGATGACCCACGCCGCCGAACGCAGCCGGAAGACGCTGGAGCTCATTGGAAAACCGCTGCTTGTGGTGCACACCAACCAGAGAGCCTGGGGGCGGGAAACCGGCGTCGCGCGCGATTTCTGGCACAGCGCATACCTGACTGCGGCAGCGCTGTTCTTCCGCTTCGAGCGCGTGTTCATCCCGTCCTCACACACTTACGGCGAACTGGGGCCCCACGGCTCACACCCGCTTCTCGATCCCTTCTGGTCGAACGGAGCAACTCGGATCGAGCACCTGGACGGCGAATGCCGGCGTTCGGAGAAGCTTGCGCGGATTGCGACGAATCCCCGCGTGCTCGAGCAGTTGCACGTCTGCTGGAGGAACCCGGTGAAGAACTGCGGCGAATGCCCCAAGTGCCGAAGAACGATGGTTGCGCTCGATTTGCTGGACCTGGAAGGGCCTTTTCCTCGCCGTGCAACCCCTTCCGACGCGCGCTCCTTGAGAGCGGACAACGCGGAGTCGCTCTCCTTTCTCATCGATCTGGTGCTGCTCGCCCATGAACGCAAGCGCCCGGCAATCCTGAGAGCGGCGAAGGCTGCGATCAGGCGCTATGACCGCGAGAAGGCGCTCGAATCGCTGGATCGCGGGCTGCTCGGCGGAAGGCTGCGGCAGTTGCGCAAGCGCATTCGTCCATATAACCCTCGCGAAGGCCTCACCAACGGTCGACCGGACCTGGACCTCAGGTGATGAGCGCGCGGGACCTGCTCGATCGTGCGATCGATCGCTCCGGCACGGGGCGTCTCGCATTGGACGGCAGCGCGAACAGCCTGCGCATCCTCTGCTATCACGGCATCTGGGCCGCCGGAGCGCCGCACTTCGGCAACAAGCTGTTCATGAGCGCCGAGAAATTCGAGGCGCGCCTGGCGCTCATCCGGTCGCTCGGCCTGAATGTTCTTCCCATGCGCGAGGCGATTCGCGCTCTGTTCGATCGCACTCTTCCACAGAGAGCCGCCGTCATCACGATCGACGACGGCTGGGCTACGACCTTCTCGCACATGCTGCCGGCCCTCGAGCGCTACGGATATCCCGCGACGATCTACATCCAGACGGAGCGCATCGAAGCCCGTGCCCCGGTGGCCGACGTCGCGCTGGGCTACGCACTCGAGAACAGCAGAGCGGATGGAATATCGCTCGAGGGCCTGCCGGCGCCCGCTCGAGCGGCGTCGCAAGCGGCCGCGCTAGGCGACGCGCGATCGCGCCAGCAGACGTTCGCAGTGATCGAGCAGATGCTGGCACACGCTTCGGTCGATGCGCACCGCTCCCTGCTCTGCGAACTGTACTTGCGGCTCGGGCTCGACACCGGGTTGCTGGCAAGAAGCGGCCCTTTCGATCTCGGCAGCGAGAATGATCTCGTCGAGGCGCAACGCAAGGGCTTCGAGATTGCGTTGCACACCCACACACACAGCCTCGACGATTTTTCCGAGTACGCAGTGTCAACCGAGATCGCCCGCAACCGCGCGAGCCTGTCCCGGATACTCGACCGGCCACCCGAGTCGTTTCGCCACTTCTGCTGGCCGAGCGGCGACTACACGCCGCAGGCGATAGCCCATCTTCGCGCAACTGGAGTCGACCTCGCGACGACGTGCGACCTCGATCTCGCGACCGCGAAGTCGGATCCGCTGGCGTTACCGCGTCTACTCGACGGCCAGTTGACATCCGACGAGGCTTTCCTCGTCGGCGTCAGCGGCCTGCAGCGTTGGATCGACCGACTCGGATCGTTGGTTCGACGCACCCGGTCACCCCAGGCAAGGACGCAATGACGGACGAGCCGCCATGGAATTGACCCAGCGGTTGCGCAGTTTCATCGCCCATGGGCGCCGCGCAGCTGCCGGTGGCGAACTTCCGCTAGCGCGCCAGTGGTTCGAGATCATGGTGCTGCTCGCACGCGGCGGCAACGGTCCCGGGTACTACTACATGGCCGGCATGGCGTGCCGATCGATTCCCTGGCGAGACAAGACCGCACACCTCGGCTCGCGCGCGTATCGCAACGCCGTGCACGCGCTGAACGACAGCGCGTACTTCAAGATTTCGCAGCACAAACTCGCGGAGAAATCGGTCCTGACCCTGACGGGAATCCCGACTCCGCGCTTCCTGGCGTACTTCCATCCGCGCGCAGGCCGGACCAGCCGAAACGGCCCGCTGACCTCTGCCGAAGAGTGGCTCGATTTCCTGCGCAATTGCGACGCCAGGCGATTCTGCATCAAGCTCGCCGAGGGATCGGGCGGCGTGGGCTTCCAGGCCTTCGAGATCGTTGCGCCAACACACGACGTGCGGCTGCGGTCCCTTTCGGACGCTCGCGACCTCGAGCCTTTGGCCCTGTACGAGCGCCTCGTCGACAACTCTCGCGCGAGCGGTTCAGGCTTGCTCGTCGAAGAATATCTGGATCAGCATGAAACGCTTCGGAAAATGAGCCAGGCCAGCGTGAACACCGTTCGCCTGTGGGTCGTGCTCGACGAGAACGGTCCCGCCCGTTTCCCCCTGGCGTTCCTGCGGATGGGGCGCGGCGCCTCTTTGGTCGACAACCGTTCCCGGGGCGGTCTGGTCGCACCGGTGGATCCGCTTACGGGAATCGTCTCGACTGCCTTCGACGGATATCCGAGTCGGGAGGAGTTCGCGACGCACCCCGACACCGGAGTGAGGATCGCGGGTACCCGCCTGCCCTTCTGGCAGGACGCGCTCGACGTTGCCGAACGCGCCGTTCGCACATTCCCCGGCATCCGCTTCGCGGGAATCGACATCGCATTTGCGCGGTCGGGCCCCGTCATTCTCGAGTTGAACGTGGAACCGGACAGAACTGGTGCGGCAATCACCGGGGTGCCGAGTGGGCCGGCGCTGCAGATCCGCGCTTGATGTTTTCTGCAGTCAGCGCGACGCGAATCCCGTCAAGATGGGATTCCGACTGCCTCCGGATGTCGGCGCCGTCGCAGCCGGAATAAATCGAGAAGGAACCTCCTCCACATCGTCCAGTACAGCGAACGATCCCCCGGAAAGCGAAGGTCTTCCTTGTGCCCGGGGGCAAGAAAGAGCAACACGAACAATGCGGCCTCGCCAAGCTTGCGCGACCACGCAACGTCGTGATCCTTGAGCAACGAAACGAGATAGCCCACCTCTCCCGGGATCGTGTTGCGGCACGTGACTTCTCGGTGAGACGGCCCGAGATCCTCTCCCACGAGACCAAAGAATGCATCAGCCTGCAGGCGTGGAAAATCCTTGCCCGCGAACAGGTCGAGATGCAGGTAGCCCCAGTAGCGGGCGTTGATCTCGATGAACCAGAAATCGTCGGTTTCCGGGTCCCACTTGTACTCCATCATCGCGACGCCCTGCCATCCCAACCGAGTCAACTTCGCCTTCGCATCGGCGAGGAGCGCCTCATGCCAGAAGGTCCTGCGCAACGACATCATTCCGCCGGTATGTGGCTCCATGTGAATACCGATCGTCATGTTTTCCGCCATGAACTTCCCCCCATGGCGCCACAGACTGATACCGACCTTCTTCCCCGGGACGCAGCGTTGCCAAAGAAGGGTCCGATACTTCGGTGCCAGCTCGGACACCGCTTCCCTTAGCGACTCCGGGGAGCGGCATCGCCGTACCGTGGCAACATGGCCATCGACGCAGTCGCCGGCATCACCCTTCAGATAGAAGGGTCCGACGCCGGAATCCGGCAACGAAAAATCGGGGAGATCGACTCCAGTACGGATGACGCCGCCGGGCGGCAAATGTTCCCGCGAGCCGGATTCCAGCAACGTGGACTGCGTAGAGACCTTGCTCAGGCAGCGTCGCCAGATCCCGATCGGAACCGAATCGGGAAGCAGGTGCTCGAACCGATGGTATTCCCCTTCGATGGCGTGAATAAAGCCCTCGCTGGGAATCAGCAAGGAAATTTTCTTGTTCTGAAGATGCGCGTCGAGCCAGGGAACGAATTCGCCAGACGCATATGGGGGGTGTTGCACACCGCTGGTAGCAAAGCGCGAGCGGAAGCCGAGTGCGTCGACATGCTCCGAGGCGCCGTGCACCGAATACCCGGCTCTTCCCAATGAGCGGATGACTCCGATCATCCCGAGGGCCTGCGCTTCCATCACCAGGACATTTCGACACCCGCGTTCGATTTCGTCTGCCTTTTTCGAACCGCCAGCCATCGAACCACCATGCACGTTGACAACGATCAGCCAGGCACGCACGACATTGCCGAGCCGGTTACTGAAGTTTCGAACGCCCGTCTATCGCTGTGCGGCAAGAAGATTACGCAACGCGCGCAGCGAAAAGCGCAGACGTGTCCGATCCCACGGCGTGAAGCGCGGTAGCTCTAACGGCGCACTCCTCAGGTCCGCTGCTCCGGCCTGCGTGGAGAACGCGAAGCGGCATCCAGCCCGTTCCACCATTGCGACGTGACGCGCGTCGTAGTCCAGTCCGGGCTTGCCGTTCGGGTACGCGAAAAGAACGGGGCGCTCGCCGGTGATCGAAGCAAGATCGTCGAGACTGCCGCCGATCTCCACCTCGGCCTCGTCATCACCCGTTGCGCAGAGGATTGGATGCGTTCTCGTGTGACCGCCGATCCGCATGCCGGCATCGCGCAAGGCTTTCACGTGTGCCGGCCGCATCATCACTTCGCGCCGACGCGGTGCCTCGCACTGCCGCTCGAGTTCGATCACGCGCTCGTTGCGCTCGGCGGGCGGGAGTCGCTTCACGGCAGCGAGAAAACGCCCTATTGCGACGCGGCGCCCGGCATCGCTGCGCAGCGGCAGTTCGTCCTGCGCCGCACCGGGTTGCGCCGCCGGAAGCCGGATCGACGGCGTCCTTGCAGCGCGTATCGCCTCGATCACCCGATCGTTGAACATCATCGAACCGTCGAGAAACGAGGTCGCCACGAAGAACACTGCCGGCAAGCGACGCTCGCGCAGCAACGGCAGCGCGACATCGTGATTGTCGCGATAGCCATCGTCGAAGCTGATGACCGCTGGCCGGGCGGGCAAACGCCCGTCGACGAGTGCTTCGCATGCCTCCAGCGGGTCGAGCACGCGGAATTGCGCCGCGATCCAGTCGAGGATATTCGCGAACGACCGTGCATCGGGCTCGCGCGCAAGCAACGGATCGGGATCGGCCAGCACGCGATGGAAATAGAACACCGACAACCTCGATCGCGCGCCCGCGGGCGCGGCGAGCGCAGTCAGCGAACGGACCATCACTTCCGACTCGCTTTCAGGTCCGCCAGCGGCGACGCACGCAGCCAGAGTTCGAGGATCATCAGGATCCAGACCATCGTCCCGTAGTAGCCCGGATGTCCCGAGGAGAGCTGCTCGCGCAAGTGGCCCAGGAACTCGGAGCGAACGACGCCTCGCGACGACAGCGATCGAAGCGCGTCGTCGGCGGTGTGGCGCAAGCGCTCGTGCGACAGCACCCAGCTGCCGAACGGCAGGCCGAAGCCGTGCTTCTGCTTCGCGATGATCTCATCGGGCAGGAAACCCCGCAGCGATTCCTTGAAGAAGTGGCGCAGTCGCCTGCCCTTGAGCTTCTCGTCGGGCCGCAGCCGGAGCGAATGTTCGACGAGCGCGTGCGTGAGCATCGGAAACGCCGCTTCGACGCCCGCCGCCTGGCACATTCTCGTCACCTTGGGCAGGTCGCTGTCGGCGAGCGTGAACTTGAAGTCCCACGCCAGGAAGCGATTGATCTGCGACATCGGTCCCGGGTTCGATTCGTGCAGGCGCGCGCGGTTCCATACTTCGCGCTCAAGCTGTAGCGGGCCGTCCAGCGCAACGCCTGCCAGCACCTCGTCGGTGAACACGCTCGACGCCCCGAGGTGGTTCAGCAGGTTGTAGCGCGACTGGATACGATCCGGCAGCGGTTCCTTCGCCTGCTCGACGTAGCTGCGCGCCTTCGCGAACAGCTTCGCTTCGACGTTGCCGAAAGGCCCGAAAAGCACGGGCTCGAAGATCGAGCGCGCGATCGAAGGCACCTTTGCGTACATCGCAAAGACGGCCTGCTTGGCATAACGCTCGTTGCCGCCGTACAGCTCGTCGCCGCCGTCGCCGCCGAGCATCCGTTCGATGCCGTTGTCTCGCGCCAGTCGCGCGCAGAAGTAGGTCGGCAGCGCAGACGAGTTTCCGAACGGCTGCTCGTACTGCGTGGCCACCGCTTCCACGCCTGCGTGCACGTCGTCGGCCGTCACGAAGTATTCGGTGTGTTCGGTGCCGAAGTGCCGCGCGGCCAGCCGCGAGTAGCGGGTTTCATCGTACCCGCCGACGTCGAAGCCGATCGCGAACGTGCGTGCCGGCGCACCGAACTGACGCGTGGCGAGACCTGCGATCGTCGAGCTGTCGGTTCCGCCCGACAGGAAGCAGCCGAGCCGATCCCGATCGAAGCCATCGATGCACTCCGCGACACCGTCCCGGAGCGCTGCGAGAAAAGCCTCACGCTCCGGCGCGAACTCGAAACGCCGCTGCTCGTCGAATTCGGGCACCCAGTAACGAAACACCTCCGCGCTGCCCGCCTCGACGCGCAACGCCTCGCCGACGTCGAGGCGCCGAACGCCGCGATAGATGCTCATCGGCGCCGGGATCATGTGAAAGTAGACGTAGGCGTGAAGCGCCTGCCAATCGGCCTCGAGCGAGAGTCCGGCGTGCCGCGCCGCCTGCTCCGGGGCGGCCGCAAAACCTACGCGAGCGCCGTTTCGAGCCCAGAAGAGGGGCAAGCTCGAGAAGCGGTCAGTCGCGAGCAGCGCAGTGCCGCGCTCGCCGTCCCAGAGAGCGAGCAGGTACTCGCCAGCGAGCTCGCGGAGGACTGCGTCGCCCCGTTCGCACCACCGGCGATAGATCCGTTCGGACGTCGCGGCCGAAGAGTCGCCGGTGAACCGAACACGACCATAGATCAACGCACCGGCCGCACAGGCACGAAAGACGTCGTTCCGCTTGTCGGCGGCGGTGTCAGCAAACGATGACGCCTGACCGGACGCAAAGAGTCGGCCGCCGAAGACGATAGGAAGACGGGGGGGATCCAGCATGGCAGTCGGCAGTCTACCGGCAACGACGGAATACCGTTGTGACGTACAGCCACTGGAGAGGAATTCGCGCTGGCCGGTCCCGAGCATCGTCGCGCGAACGGTCGAACCGTGCGTCCTCGAGCGCCATCCGCCAACGCCGGGGCGACTTAAATCACAGCGCCGAGACTGCCCCGCCAATATCCTCGAAGATCGACATTGTCAACTCTGCGAAGAAGAACAATGCATCCGAAAGCATCCGTATTCCACCGTTCATTTGACCCTTCGATCAAAATCGCCAGGAAGTTCCTGACAATAATTTCCGATTACTCGAAGTGTCTATATTTCGAGGCTCGTCGAACCCCAATACGAGCTCTCCATCTCGTCGTCGAAATACTCATCGCAAGATTCATCCATGGAATCGGCCCGCGATATTATTCCCTCTTCAGGTTATCCACGGTTCCCCTGGATCGGTGGGCAGATTACATGACCGACGACGACTTCTTCAAGCAGGCAATCAGAAATCATAGTCCCGATTCCATGCAGGAGCTGGTGAAAAACAAGGCCCTGTTCTACCGACATTGTCTCGAACAGGATTTGCCGACGGCACCGATCATCTCCTCGGTAGTCGGGTCGCATTCACCTGCTCACATTTCTGAGGAAATCATTCCCCAGGTGAGAAATCTAGAGCAGTGGAAGATGTTCATGAGGACTGCCCCGGCAGAACTCTTCGTCAAGCCGATCGACGGTTCACACGGGCAAGGGGCCTTCACGGTTCATCGCATTGGAGAGCAGTATATTTGTTATCAAGAGGGCAAAGAACTTGGATTCCATCTGGAGCAGCTCTACCACTATTTTCTCGATAAATTAAAAAACGAAGCTGGTTTGCTCATCCAACCCAGGCTTCGGTCTCATCACGAGCTTCTCGAAATCTCTTCAGCGAGCGGCCTCGCAACCGCGCGGGTCGTCACCGCCATGGTCAACAGAAAGGCGAGAGCGCTACTCGCATGCGCCCGACTTTCCGTCGGTTCGAACATTTGCGACAATTTCTCCGAAGGGGCGTCCGGCAACCTCGTCGCGGCCATCGATATTGAAACCGGAATGGTCGGCGAGGCATGGTCATCGAGTGACAGGCGCTGGCCGACCATCGCATCATCTGATCGACACCCCGATACCGGAAAGCGAATCGTCGGCTTTACCATTCCTTCATGGCCGGACGTGATTCAGCTCGCAGTCAACGCACAGAATTCCCTTCCAGGGCTACGTAGCGTCGGCTGGGATATTGCCATCACGGACGGCGGTCCGATTCTCGTTGAAGCAAACGGCGGGTATGGCATCGACATATTGCAGATAGGGCACCAGCGGGGACTCGGACGCGAATTGATTCCCTATGTGCGGGGCTGAAAGCGACTTCTCAAAGCGCTTCGCCGTATCACAGGCCGTCACTCTGCGGATCAACTAGTCTTACTGTGTCATTAAATTCAATGCATTATATGCGCTTCTTCGCCCTTTGTGAGAAGAGTGATGAGCGCAGGCGCAAGACAGCGGTTTGAGCGATACCTGATGCACCTGGCAGCCGGGTTGGAACATGCGGATCGACATTCGGGACTCGCGGGTTACTGCACGGGGTTGATGCTGCCCCTGGCGCGCAAGAGCGTAGAACCGATGGCCGCACGCATCGACCCTTTCCATGCCAGTGCCCGACACCAGGCGCTGCATCATTTCGTAGCCAAGGCCGAGTGGTCCGATGAGGAGATGCTGCGCCGGGTCGCACAATGGGTCGTACCGAAGTTGGATTTCGCTGCGGGCGGTTTCTGGATCATCGACGACACGGGCTTTCCAAAGAAGGGGCGGCACTCCGTGGGCGTTGCACGCCAGTACTGCGGGATCCTGGGCAAGCAGGACAACTGTCAGGTCGCGGTGAGCGTTTCGTTGGGCTGCGAGACGGCCAGCCTTCCGGTGGCGTGGCGACTGTACCTGCCCAAGGAATGGGCCGACGATAATCGGCGGCGCGCCAAAGCGGGTGTACCCGATGACATCGGGTTCGCGACCAAGACGCAGATCGCGCTCGAGCAGTTGGAGCACTTGCTCGCCGAGGGCGCGCCCCGGCATTGCGTGCTGGCCGATGCAGGCTACGGGGTCGACAACGCATTCCGTCAGCGACTGAGCGACCTGGGACTGTCTTACGTCGTGGGCATTACCTCCGCGGTGGTGGTCTGGCCACCGGGTGTAGAGCCGCTGCCGCCGAAGCCGTACTCCGGCATCGGCCGCCCGCCGGTCATGCCGCGACGTACGCGCAGCCGTCAGCCGCTCAGCGTGAAGGCGCTGGCGCACACGCTGCCAGCCGACGCGTATCGGCAAATCGCCTGGCGCGAGGGGACCAACGAAACGCTGCGTGGGCGCTTTGCTGCGGTGCGCGTTCGCCATGCCGGCGGCAATATCGGCCGCGCTCGATTGCATGAGCCGCTGTGGCTGCTCATCGAATGGCCCACCGATGACGCTGACCCGCTGAAATACTATCTTTCGAACCTGCCCGCAGACACCACCCTCGACGAGCTGGTTCGCTGCGCGCACATGCGCTGGCGCATCGAACGCGACTATCAGGAATTGAAGCAGGAGCTGGGACTGGGGCACTACGAAGGCCGGGGCTGGCGAGGGTTTCACCACCATGCCGTGTCGAGCATCGCGGCCTATGGGTTCCTGGTAAGCGAACGACTCCGAACCGACAAAATGACCGGCTCCAAAAAAAACGCCATCGTTCGCCAAATACCTTCGCTTCCCACCGATTACATCGCGCGCGGCAGTCCTGCGCGCGCAAAGACATGTACCGGACTCGATCGCGACGATTCGCCACGAACTCAGCTTCAGGCTCATCGAAAGCCTCGGGCGCTGCCCGTCCTGCGGTCACGCAAAAGTGCCGCTACGCTTGTGACACAGTAAGATTAGGCACGCGGATTGCTCAGCGATCGGTCTTGCGTCCTGTTGGCGCCGCGCAATGCCCTTTGCCACCGTCGAGCGCCTGGTTCGACACTACGGATCGTCCATCTACCATGGCGCGCGGTCTCGCCCCACACGCCTATTGCCCACGGCCTATCACGCGATCCGCGCAAGACTGAAGTACGGCATCGGCCCGATTCCTTTCTCCATTCTGCAACTCGCGCAGGTTCCAGAGTCGCAGTGGGGCGCATACGTCTTCGACACCGAGTCGTTCAAGCGCACGCTGCGAGAACGCAGCCCGAGGGAGATGCTTCGCATCGCCTACAACAAGGTTCTGTTCCACGACCATTGCCTGCGCACCGGACTGCCGACAATTCCGATCGTCTGCCGTGTCGGCGACACCCCCGACCCGCTCGGCACTGTCGTGCCCCATGCCGGCGATGCAACTCAGTTCGGAGCCATCCTCCAGTCTGCGCCGGCGCGGCTCTTCGTCAAGCCGATCGACGGCACGCACGCAGAGGGGGCATTCATCGCCGCGCGCACTGGAGACATCTTCGAATTCGCGAATCAGAAAGGCTCGGTCCATGACCTCTTCTCTCATATCCAAGGTGCACTCGCGCGTCAGACCGGGTTCATCGTTCAGCCGCAGATCCGACCGCACACCGATATGCGCGGCCTTGCATCCGAGAACGGCTTGCCTACCGTCAGGGTCATCACGGCGATGCACGGATCCGGTCCGCGCGCGTTGTTCGCCTGCTTGAAGATCCCGGCAGGCGCGAGCATTAGCGACAACTTCGCCGACGGCGCTGGCGGCAATCTGCTTGCCGGGATCGATCTCGATAGTGGAATCCTGACCCCCGCACGCGGCTCGTTGCGGCGCGACTGGCCGGTAATGGCCGAGTTCGACTCGCATCCCGATACCAGGCATCGGATCACGGGATTGCAGTTGCCTTTCTGGCGCGAGATCCTCCAGGTTTCGCTCGAAGCGCAGGCATCGCTTCCCGAATTCAGAACCGTCGGATGGGACGTTGCCGCCAGCCCTAGCGGCATCCTTCTCGTCGAGGCGAATGCGAGCTACGACATGTCGATCCTGCAGATCGCACATCGTCGCGGCCTGAAAGCCGAGCTGGCCGCAAAGCTCGATGGTTGAGCGACACGCGGCTCAGACGAGCAGCTCCGCTGGCGGCGGATGACTCAGAAATGCAGTTGGACTCGCGGTAAGACCGTACGCGCCCGACTGAAACACCACGATCAGGTCGCCCGGTTCCGCGTGCGCAAGCTTCATCCGGTCGGCGAGGACATCCAGCGGTGTGCACAACGGCCCCACCACACTCTGCACCTCTTCGGCCGCCTGCTTCATTCGATTCGCCACCGCAACCGGGTAGTTCTTTCGCAGCACCTGCCCGAAATTGCCCGACGCGGCGAGGTGATGGTGCAGTCCTCCGTCGGTTACCAGGAAGGTCTGGCCGCACGAATCCTTGCGCTCCAGCACTCGGCACACGTACAGGCCCGCTTCCGCCACCAGGTAGCGCCCCAGTTCCAGCACGAGCGGCGCCTCGAGGTCGCGCTCCGCCCGGCTGCACAAGCCGCGAAGGTTCTCGGCGATCGGGGCGAGATCGAGTGGCATCTCGCCGGGAAAATAGGGGACACCGAACCCTCCGCCCAGGTTCAACCACTGCACCCGGCGACCCCACTGTCCGAGAAGACGCAAACCCAGTTCGTAGGTTCGGGATTGCGCCTCGACGATCGCCTCGGCCTTGAGATTCTGCGATCCACCGAAAATGTGCAGGCCGACGAGATCGACTCCGAGGCTGCGCATCCGTTCGAGCAGCGCGGGCGCCTTCGCTTCGTCGACGCCGAAGGCTTTCGGCCCGCCGCCCATCTTCATTCCCGACGCCTTCAGTTCGAATGCGGGGTTGATGCGCAATGCGATCCGCGGCGCGATCGACAACTGCTCGCCTGCGCGCACGGCCACCTCGAGCTGCTTCTCCGATTCCGCCGTCATCGTGATGCCGGCCGCAACGGCTCGACGAATCTCGCTATCGGTCTTTCCCGGGCCCGCGAAGCTGATTCGATCGGGCCGCACGCCGGCGTCGAGCGCGACCATCATCTCCTGCGCGGAGGCCACGTCGAGTCCGTCGGTGAGGGCCGCGAGATGCTGCACGACCGCAGGCATCGGATTCGCCTTGATGGCGTAGTGCAGATGCAGCGCCGCCGGCAACGCTTCGCGCAGCGAACGCAAACGCGCCGAAATGGCCGATCGATCGTACACGTAGAACGGCGTACGCCCTACGCATTCGGCGAGCCGCGTGATCTTCACGCCACCCGGCGCGATCTCGCCATCGATCACGGGAAACGCTCGCATCGAAACGTGATGTGCGAATCCGATTTCGGTCACTTGCTTCGACAAATCGTTCACCCGGGAAGATTCTGGAGGCAGGGAGCCGCGGCGCGACGACCTCAGGCTTGTTCGCCAATCGATGTGAACAGGTTGGCGCGCTCCGCCGCAAGCGCCTTTCGATCGATCTTGCCATTGGCGTTGCGCGGTAGTGGGGCATCGACCCAATCGATGAGCTGCGGAAGCATGAAGGTGGGCAGATCACCCTTGCAGGCGTCGAGCAGCGCCTTCGAGTCGGCCTGCCTGCCGTGCGCCGGCTTTGCCACCAGCACGATCGCCTGCCCCAGGGTCGGATGTTCGACGCCGACGGCGGCGACCTCGGCGGCAAGACCCGAGCGGTAGACGACCTCTTCGATTTCGGTGGGACTCACCCGGTAGCCGGAGGTCTTTATCATCTCGTCGCGCCTGCCGACGAAGTAGAGAAACCCTTCCTCGTCTTTTCGGACGGTGTCGCCGGACCACACCGCAAGTTCCGTAAGGACGAGTTCCCTGCGCTGGCCCGGAAGCGGTCGGAAGCGCTCCGCCGTCTTCTCCGGATCGTTCCAGTATCCGAGCGAAACGAGCGCCCCCCGATGGACGAGTTCGCCCGGCTCACCGGGCGCGCACTCGCTGCCGTCCTCGCGCACGACGAGGATCTCCGCGTTGGGGATCGCCTTCCCCATCGATGTCGGCCGCCTGTCCACCTCCGTCGGCGGCAGGTAGGTGGAGCGGAACGCCTCGGTGAGGCCGTACATGAGGAAGGGCTTCGCTTTCGGTGCGCGCTTGCGCAATTCGGCCAGGGTGGCGGTGGGCATCGCCCCGCCCGAGTTGGTGAAATAGCGCAGGTGCGCAGAGGCACCCTTCGGCCATTCCAGCGTCGCCAACTGGATCCACAGCGGCGGAACCGCGGCCAACCCGGTGATCTGCTCGCGCTCGAGAATCCGCACGACGTCCTGCGGCAGCAGATAGTTGTGCAGCACCACTGTGGCGCCGACGAGAAACGACGTCGTCAACTGCGACAACCCGTAGTCGAACGACAGCGGCAACACAGCCAGGATGCGGTCCGACGGATCGTTCTCCAGATACGCCGAGACGCTGCGTGCGCCCTCGACGATGTTGCGATGCGAGACGACGACGCCCTTCGGCCTGCCGGTGCTGCCCGACGTATAGAGGATCGCGGCCATGTCGACGTCGATCGGCTTTCGAAGCGTTGCCCCATTGCTGCGACCCGCGAGCATCTCGCCCCAGGAAAGCTGCACTACAGCGCCTTCGTCGCGCTCGACCCGAGCGCTTTCGACCAGGATCACGTGCCGAAGATCGGGGCATTCGGACGTGAGCGATCGCAGCGACGCCCACCGGGCAGCGCTGGTGATGAGTACCTCGACGTTGCAGTCGCGCGCGATGTAGGCCGCTTGCGCAGCCTTCAGGAGCGGGTTGACCGGGACGAAAACCCGGCCGGCCCGCGCCGTGCCGAAGATCGCGACCACGGTCTCGACGTGCTTTTCGAGCCAGATCCCCACGCGAGCGTCGGCCGATACCCCGAGCGACGCGAGTGCCAGCGCGAAGTCCTCGATCTGCGCACGCAGACCGTCATAGTCGATACGGCGTGTGCCGGCGACCAGCGCAGTGGCGGATTCGGGCGCGGCGCGCACCCCGAACGCGAGGTCTCCCACGAGGTTCGACATTCATTCTCCCGGCTCGATTCGAGATCGCGAGTCTATCGTCATCGAACTCGCCTCTGCGTAAGGTTTGGCACAGTGCGGCCGCGAGCGGCTTGCTACACTGCCTGCTGCCAACCGGTTCCGACCCACGCTGCCATGGATCTCTCCCAGACCATCTCCCGCATCCTCAGCGCACAGCTGGGGCCTGCCTACCCCCCGGAATCATTCCGGGCCGACTCGGCACTCCTGGGCCAGATCCCTGAACTCGATTCGATGGCGGTGGTGGGCATCCTGGCAGCCATCGAAGACGAGACCGGTATCTCGATTCCCGATGATGAGGTATCCGCCGATGCATTCGCCACGTTCGCAGCGCTGGAATCATTCGTGCGGGAGCAGATCGAAGCGGCGGGCTGAGGCAACGAAGATGCTCGCACGACGCGCCGCCCACCTCGCCGCTTTGGCGCTCCTCGCAGCTGCGGCTCAACCGCAGGCGTACGCGCTGCCGGAAAAGCCGCTTCTCGGGGTGGGAACCTGCGGCGATTTGAATGGCCGGGCCGGACAATACGGGCCGTACGACTATCGAAAGCATCCGGAAAAGGCGCCGCTCGTCGAGCAATTCCATTTCACGCCCAAGGTGGAAGCGTTAACGGGCGGAGAGAGCACCGTCAAGCTCGGTGGGGACATCAGCTACACGCTGCGCGCCTTTCCGAATCATCCGCGCGCGCTCTACGCAATGACGCGGTACAGCCAGCTTCTCGGCGGCGTCTCCAGGGTTCCCGGCGCGAGATACCCGGTCGAGTGCTACTTCGATCGAGCGCTTCGCTTCGCGCCGGACGACGCGCAGGTCTACGCGCTGTATGCCGATTACCTCATCCGGATCGGCCGCAAGGAAGACGCACGCAAGCAACTGGATGCGGCCGCCGCTCTCGAGCTCAATCCGCAGATCGAATACAACCTCGCTCTCGCCTGGGTAAGCCTCGGCGAGAACGAGAAGGCGCTCGAGTTCGCGAAGCGCGCCTATGCCGGCGGCGTACAGTTTCCGGCGCTGCGCGAGCAACTGGTCCGTGCCGGCGTCTGGAAGTGAGAACCATCGGCCCGAATGCGGTCTCGGAGTGGCGCCGAAACCTGCGGGAAATGGGCGTCGCCGGTTGGTGCGGCTACAAGCTCGATCGGCTCTTCTCGAAGGCATCGCGAGGCCGCATGCGCCTGTGGGTCCTGTGCTTGTACCTTCAACCGGTTCCTTCCCGGCCCTTGCTCGCGCCCCAGCGGCCGACGAATTTACGCGTTGGCATCGTCTCGGCGGGCGCGATTTCCGCAAGCGAACTCAAGAGGCCGAAAGCCGCCATCGATTCCCGGTTCGAGCAGGGTAGCCTCTGCGTCGCCGGGCGGACCGACAAGGGTCTCGCCGGCTCCCTGTGGCTGCATTTCGGTCGCTTGCAGGAACGGATGTTCGCGTGCGACTTCGAAGGACTGCCCGCAGGCCGCACGTGCTGGGACTACGACCTCGAAATCGCGCCGCAATATCGACTCGGACGGACGTTTGTACGCCTCTGGGACGAGACGTTCCGCGTGCTTCGCGAGCGCGGCATCGCACACACGGCGAGCTGGATCCATTGCGCGAATCGCGCCTCTCGCCGCTCGCACGAACGAATGGGAGCCACCCAGACAGGCTGGCTGATCCTGCTCGACGTTTTCGGGTTCAAGATAGTGCTTGCATCGAGCCGCCCGTTCCTGCGCTTCGCCGGCCCGCACAGACGGATCTACGTCCCGGTGCGGGCGCCGATCGCGGGGTCCGGTCCGAAAGCGCGAGTCGGCCTCAGCCGCGACGCCGGCGCTGCCGCGAGTTCCGACTGCGGATGAGCTTTCGCCGCCCGTGCGCACCGTCCTACTGATCGCATTCCACTTCCCTCCGCTCCAGGGCAGCAGCGGACTGCAGCGAACGCTTCGTTTCGCGCAGTACCTGCCCGAGTTCGGGTGGAAACCGATCGTCCTGACCATCGGTGCACCGATGATCCGGCGCACGTTGTCGGGCGACGTCGGGCGTTCGCTCGAATGCGAAGTGGTGCGCGCTCCGTGCCTAGACGTGGCGCGTCACCTGGCCGTGCGAGGACACTACCCACGTTTTCTCGCGCTGCCCGATCGATGGGCCAGCTGGCAACTTGCAGCCGTACCGATCGGGAAGCGCCTGGCTCACGAACGCCGGGTCGACGCGCTGTGGAGCACGTATCCGATCGCGACGGCGCACCTCATCGGGGCGAAGATCGCACGCAGCTCCGGAGTGCCGTGGGTCGCCGACTTCCGCGACCCCATGGCGCAGGACGACTATCCGCCAGAGCCGCGCCAGAAACGATCTTTCGAACGGATCGAGACGCTCGTCGCCAGGCATGCGGCGCGACTCGTCTTCGTGACACCTTCGACTCAGAGGCTTTACCGCGAGCGCTTTCGCGAGAAACCGTCGGAGCACTTTCTCCTGCTCGAGAATGGATACGACGAAGGCGCCTTCGAACGCGTGGTGGGCGCGGTCCGTCCCCGGAATGCAACGTCGCTGCTGCTGCACAGCGGCATCGTCTACCCGCAGGAACGAGACCCGGAGGCACTGTTTACCGCGCTGGGGCGACTCGCAAGAAGCGGGACGATCCGGACGGGCGACTTCCTCCTGCGCTTTCGCGCCCCGGTGCATTCCGGACTCCTGCGAGCGCTCGCGGCGCAGCATGGAGTGACTTCTTTCGTCGAAATCTGCCCGCGGATTCCGTACGAGGAAGCCTTGCGCGAGATGCTCCAGGCCGATGCGCTCGTCGTGATGCAGGGCACGAACTGCAACGAGCAGATACCTGCGAAACTGTATGAATACCTGCGAGCGCAGAGGCCGATTCTCCCTCTGAGCGACCCGAGCGGTGACACGGGGACGACGCTCTCCGCGCTGGGCTATCCGCTCGTGACAAAGCTCGAATCGGTGGAGCAGATCATGACGAATCTGCCGCTGTTCCTCGACGCACTGCGCAACGGCCGCCTGCCGATCGCATCTTCGAGCGCGGTCGCCCGATATTCGCGTCGCACCCTTACGGGACGCTTCGCCGAAATCCTCGAGAGCGCACTCGAACGTTCAACGCAGCGGAAACGCCCATCGCGGTCCGACGACCGATGCGAGGCCGTCACTCTGTAGCGAGAAACCAGATTCCGGAGCGATACGTGGGATAGAAGGCGTACCCACCGAGTGCAGGCAGCCATTGCCAGCGCGTCTGCACTCCGTTGAATGCGTCCGGTATGCCGGCCCCACCCTTCGTTTCCACGATGCTTACCTCGAAGGTCTCGGGGTCGATCGCGTGAACCTTTCCGCGATCTCTCGTTTTCAACAGAAAACGACGACTGGGAACATCGTACCAGGCGAAGTTGTAGTCCGGCTTCACGATTTCGGCGGCATCCTGACCGCTGAAGCGAATCTCGCGGAGTTCGTCTGCGCCAATATCGTAGAGCAAGCCGCCGTCGGGTTTACGGTAGGCGTCACCGAAGAACACGACGGTCTTTCGATCGATATCGACTGCACATCCCCTCGCAAAGACCGAATAGGAGTTGTTCGGCCACTTCGACAACAACTCGTACTCACCGCTGCGAGGATCGAACCGCCGGAGCTCCCTCGGGGCGGCGACATAAACCTGGTCAGTGGAAGGATCGAGACAGATTGCCCGCGCCGTCACGCTCTTGTGCGACCCCGGAACGACATCGGGCCAGGTTCCGGCCGGATGCCAATCGTGATTCTTCAATGAAAACGCATCGGTCTTCCAGTTGGCTTGGCCACCGCTACCCCACAACGAGCCGGCAGCGAACTTGAACACGGCGTTGCGCGTGGCGAGAAACTGCAGTGCGTAATAAGTGTGCGTGGACGCCGGACGACCGTCCAGGTAATAGTCGTGGATGTCGCCGCTCAGTGACTTGACGATATATTCGGCGGCGGTCGGCTGGCGCAGGATCTTCCACCTTGGTTCGTCCTTCGACAGATCGATTTCGCAGACCTCGTTGCCAGAATAATCTGCGTGTCCGCCGTTTGCCGCCGTGTACATCCGATTCGTGGCACGGTCTGCGGCCATGCCGTTCCACGCGCCGATCCGCGTTCCCGGATTTCCGGGAACGGGTATCTCGGGGAGTGCCTCGGCGAGCGACGTTCCCGGGATGTTATGCCAATGGAACGGCTCGACGGACCGACGCCAGGCCGGCCACTCGGAGCGTGTTTGCGCCCGCTTCGGAATCGTCGCCAAAGCGTTGCCGTTGTACGCTTCGACGACGCCGCTGGGCGGTTGCACCCCCGTCGGGGCGGCCGACGAGTGCCCGATCGCGAACGCCACGAAGCACGATGCGACGCCGCGTGCAATCGCATGTTCGAGCTGTTTCCTCGGCGAAAGATTCGCTCGATCGGCACTCATGAACGACACCTCGCTCGCGGATTATCGATAGCGAACGCTCAACTTGGGCCGAAAGCGCGGGTCGGTGTCGTACTGACTCGTGTAGAAGCGCTTCAGGGCCGAAACGTACCCGCTCACCGGCATGAGTCGCCAGCCGAAATTGCCGGCTCCGTTGCTGAGTCGCTGTACACCGTCGGTCAGGTCGAACTCGAGCCATTGACCGCTCGAGAAACCGACTGATCCCGTCGCGTCGGGTGCGGCGTCGTAATCCGAACCTGACCCGTTCGCGCCGACCACGGCCCATGAACCGGAGTCGCCGGTCTGCGTCCAGTTCGCCGTCGTCTCCTGCCAGGGTTTCAGCACGCGATGCAGGGCGTACGTCATGTCGTATGCGCTGTACTTGTACAGCGACAACGTGGCGGACTCGATAATCGCGCCGTTCGGCACCGGCCCGCCTTCCGACTGGAAGATTCCGAACCGGATGAGGCTGGTGTATTGACTCCTTTGATCCTGGAGTCGATTGCTCGCGCCAAACGCCAGCGACGGATGCCAGGAAGACAGGTACGTTTCGGACACGAGCGCGTAGCCGTCCAACCCCTTTTGCAGCACGACCTCGGTGCTCGCACCGCCCCCCCCGCCTCCGGTCGCCCGAACCGTTATCGTGACGGTCGCCGAAGTCGTTTTGGCTCCAACGTCATCGGTCGCGACCGCCTCAAGGACGTGCGTCCCCACGGGCGCGGTTGCCCAGACGATCGCGTAAGGCAAAACGTTCGATCTTCCGAGGCTGGCTCCGTTCGCGAAGAACTCGACCTCTGCAACGTACCCATCCGCATCGGACGCCGACGCGCTCAGCGAAATCGGAGCACCGGCCAGATACTCGGCTCCGGAAAGAGGAGCAACGAGCGCGACCCCCGGCGCGACATTCGCAGGCGCTCCACCATCGTCGCCCCCCCCGCCGCCATCCCCGCCCCCGCCCCCACCGCCGTCATCGCCGCCGCCAGAATCCTGCCACCCGACCGGCTTGTAAATCCAGACGTTGCCCGCAACCGAGTCCTGCAATGCGACGAACGCATCGAGATCGCGCGCGTATTTCCACTTGCCCAGGATCCCGGTTCCGACCGCACCGTTGGGCACCGGGCCTTGCGGCTGGACCGCCTTCCGGATCGACCAACCAGCTGCGGACAGTGACGCGGGCGGTTCGAGCATCCAGACGGTTCCGCCGCCGCACCATAGCGCGTACTTCCCGCGCTTCAGGTCGAAATCGAGCCCGCAGTCGCGCATTTCGAATCCGCTGGAAGTCAACAGAGCGGAGAACTCCCCAGTCGGGTCGTCGGGAATCAGCCGAATATCGTTGTTCTTCGCGCCAGCCCGGTTCAGGTCCCAGAATACGAACGGTGTCGTATTCGTTGCCACACGGACGAAGGACTTGCCGACCGGATCGTAGCCACAGGCGGTCTGCGATCCCGGCCCGCCCCAGTAGCGGCCGACGACTTCCCAGGTGTCGAGCGAGGGATTCGTGAGCTCCTGTATCCGGTAGCGATAGACGACCGACGTCTTGACGTACATGTAGACGACGTCCTTGCCGCCCTCCTGCGCATACGCCGTACAGCCGTCCGTGAAGACTTTCGACCTGGGTTGCGAAGCATTGAGCCAGTTCTCGCGGTTGACCCACATGTTCCCGCCCACGATTTCCGTGTGGGGACCGGTGCGCTGGACGTGGGATCCGGTGGTGCCGCCGACACGATCGGGATGGGCGAGATTCGGATCGAAGAGGTAGGGACCGGTAATGCGTTTCGCAGTCCCCGTCTCGTTCGCCCGGAAATAGTGCCCGCCGTTGGAGTCGGCGGCTCCGCCGAGAA
>JACDJB010000751.1_pt1 | contig 29864 bp, 29 predicted proteins | sample 7454121 | NCBI WGS metagenome assembly JACDJB01 (sample SAMN14253290, study PRJNA609438) | sludge metagenome | isolation source: sludge after 25d culture with pyrite | collected 2018-12-20
AAGGCAGCAGCATTGTTAACTTTCAGCACACCGGTGGATGCAATAATAGAGAAAGCATTGCCGGTATTGCCGGCAGTAATGGCATAGGTGAGGGTTTGTCCGGCATCGGGATCGGAAGCAACGACAGTACCTACGGTAGTTCCATTGCTGGCATTGGACATCACGCTGAAGGTCTGGTTGCCAATCAAAGGTGCTTGATTTGAGCCAGTGGAATTGGTTAATTCATAAGCGCCAATATCAGGTGCACTGCCGCTAAAGATCGTATTACCATCCAGATCATGCGATAGATTGACAACCATACCTTTATTTATGCACGGTGAATTGCTTTGCAAACGGAAATTGTAAGTGGAAGGATTTATAAACAGGGGGTTACCTGTAACGGCTCCACTTCCGGCACCAGGAGAGCCAGCAGTAGCTGAAGTGCCATAGCAGTTATTGGATATGGTCCAACTACCTCCACCATAATTATATAAAGCTACGCCAGAATCATTGGTTCTATAATGGATGTTATTGCGTGTAACCACATTGGTTTTGTCAACCCAAATGTGATAACTGGTAACATGGTAAAAGACATTATTATAGACTTTAGTTCCCGTGCATGGACCTGCAGAAGGGTAGGTGTAACCTATACCTACTCCAGTGGTGCAGTTGTAAAAAATATTGTGATGAATCAGATTGTTTTTAGTATATGCGCCACCCAGCCTTATACCACCAGTGGAACCTTTAAAGGTATTGTATCTGGTGATTATTCCGTTCCCGCGCTCTATCAGTACTGCATAGGCAATATTGTCAGAATTTATAAAAGTATTGTATTCAATAATTCCGGTAGCATTGTCAGAAAGACCGGCAGCAGAATTCAATATCAGATTGTATTTATTACCAGCGCCATTGGTTCTGTCAATAGTAGTGTGATGAATATGAAATCCATTATATGTGCCATCGAGTTGAACGCCATCGCCAGAAGAGTAAGTCTGGTTGGAGTTGCTGAAATAACGGCGGTTTATATCATAAATATTACAATACCCAATTTCAAGGTTGGTGGCAAATTTAAGATATACACCATCCAGAGCAACATTATGAATATCAGTATTCAGCATTTTTAAATTATGATTATAAAATCCGTAAATGCCAAATCCGCCATTATTGCTATTATGGGCATTATATAAATTGCAATTCCTAATGATATTATTACTGGCGTAATTGCCCGAAGTTCCAGAAACGTAAACCAGGGAGACAGCATTGGTATTTCCATTAACGTCAAAATCTTCTATAATGCAGGATGATGAATTTTCAAGCCGGAAGGCATGGCCACTTCCTGTATAAGAAAACTTTGGCAAACTGCCTGTGCCATATGAGCCAATCGTTATATTATTTCGTCCGTTAATATATATATATGACGAAGAAGTATATGTAGTACCCCTTTTCTGGACATATGAATTGCCATTAACAAAGTTTACGCCTGCCCATGATTTGTATGGATTACTCATGCTCCCATTTGGATTCGAATTGTTACTCGAAGGATCAATATAAATGGTTGCACTAAAAAGTAAAGTGGTGTAAAAAACAATTAATGCAAATGTAAGGGTTAGAAATTTGAGTTTTGGTCCAAAAGTAAAAGAACCGTTGGTAATCAAAGTGGTTTTGTTTTCCATTTCTGTAGTTAAATTTACGTAAAGTTGAAACATTATTGTCAAAGCATGGCATTGTCTTTGACAATTGACTGCTGAGGTAAAAAATCCCCAGGTGATTCCTCCTTACTGGAAAACTATGCCACTTAAAAGTAAATTTATGGTTGGAAAACTTAACTCTGAGCTTTTATGTTTAAAATGTCCTGTTATCAATCATTTGATGAAACAATAATGTTGCAAATTGCCCTTATTTATATTCAGTCTAAATTAAAAAAGGGGAAATTCCCGCCGTCTATCCCCGTTTGGGGAATAATTCCCCAAACGGCGCTTCTATCCCTAACCCCTATGTTAATAAGTTGTTAATTCAGTGAGTTGTTTGGATTTTTTATAATAGCAACGATATTATTCTTTGGCATGTGATTCATAAGTTATTTAGATATTATAGATATCAATTTACAGGCCATAGTTACTGCAGCCTGTTTTTATTTTTTCTTCTGTTTTTTGCCGGTTTTAAATAATCTCCGAAAAATATTTTTCTTTTGATCTTCTTTATAATAACTGTACTCATATCCGTAATCGTATTTCAGCCCTTTGGCTATTACATCATTAATAACGATGGAAACATGCTTAATTTCCTTATGTTTAAGTTGTTTAATGTTATTGGAAAATGCATCCCGATTAGTGAAGCCTTGTCTTACAACATAAATATTTACATCAGCAAATTCTGTTAACAAAAAAGAGTCAGAAACTACTCCAATAGGGGGTGAGTCAATGATTACGTATTCATACATTCCTTTTAGAGTATTCATCATCGTTTTTGTTGCATCTGAAGCAATTAACTCCAGGGGATTGGGAGGTATAGGCCCTGCACTGATAAAGTCTAGATTTGCATTACTGGTATGCTGGATGATTTCATCGAGCGGAGCCTGGCCTATTAAATATGAAGTAATTCCTTTGTTATTGGATAAATTAAAATCCTGGAATAATTTGGGCCTTCTGAGATCAAAGCCAATTAATAATGTTCGTTTTCCAAAAAGGGCATACACCAAAGCCAGGTTTTGCGAAATAAATGATTTGCCCTCACCGCTATATGAGGAAGTGATCAAAAAAACCTGCCGCTCTTTCTCTTTTGCAAAAAATTGCAGATTGGTACGCAGACTTCTGAATGTTTCTGAAATGGGAGAGTTGATATTTTCATCAATAACTATCTTTTCTTTGGTATCATTATGAAATACGTGGCCCAAAATTGGGAAGTTTGTCAACTGCTCAATTTCCTTTTTATTGACAATGCGTGTATTAAGAAAATCTTTAAGTATAATTACCACAAAAGGCAGTATCAAGCCCATCATTAACCCTATGATCAATATTAATTTGGTTTTGGGAAAGATTTTATAGGCTGTAATTAATCGGGCCGGGTCAACCACCTCATAATCAGGAGTATTTGATGCACTTGCTATCTGTGCCTCCGATCTTTTTTGCATCAGGAACGTGTAAATAGCATCATTGAGCTTGAAAGTTCGTTCGATGCCAAACAATTGTCGCTCAGTTGAAGGAAGCCGGGACATTTCAGATGAAATACGGGCAGCGCGATTGTTTAAATCCTGTAAAGCAATTTCAGTGGTGGCTGCATTGCTTTTAATATTCTCCATGATGGTTTGCTTGAGATTGGCAATTTGAACCTCAATAGGACCCAATCTTAAGTTTTTAACATTTCCCTGATTAAGTAAATTTGTTCGTTCGGAATTTAAGGTAATTAATTGTGTAATAAGTTGATTGAGCAGTGGATCCTGAACATTCATTGACGAAGGTGCAATCAAATCGGAAAGGTCAGTATTACGCGAGAAGTAATCACGGATATAATCGTAATACTTTTTTTGCATGGAAAGCAGAGCACGCTCTCCCTCAATCCGGCTTAATCTCTCCAGAGACTGTTGCCCCTGGTAGCCCAGGTCCGTTACCCGGTTCGAAGTTCTGAAATTTTGTAATTTACTTTCCGCAAAGGTCAGCGAATCCGCTACGTCGCTAATCTGAGAATCGATGAATTTAACTGTATTTATTGCAATCTTATTCTTTTTTTCAAGATTGTTATCCAGGTATGTATTGGCCAAAGCATTCAAAAAATCTGTGATCTTATATCGGTTATCACCTGACATACTGATGGTAACCAAAGATGACGTAATTGATGGCTGACCGGCTTCAATGCTTGCAAGGTTCTTTAAGGTTAGAAAACTAAGGCTGTTCAAACTAAAATAATTGAGGCCTTTCATCGGAGTCCCCTTATTAACCTCTTCATTTAAATGAACCGTAATATGCAAAAATTCTTCTTCCACCGGTTGTCCAAATTGATACCTCCCCTTGAAATCAATATTATTTACAATATTTACAACTTCATCTGTCAGGTAGTCATATATCATAACATCCTTTCCATGAGCTTCCAACAGAAATTCATCTTTGTTAAGTATGGTATAATATATCTTCAGATCTATGGGTTGAAGTTTAGATTTATCTATACTTACATGAAAAGGTTGATGTAAATAATTTTCTTCGGTTTCTAATAGAAAGTCCTTTTTAAGGATGCCACCAAACCTATATTCTTCGTGGTAAAAAGAAACTTCCAGATTTAATTGATTAACTACTTCATTGATGAGAGAGTAAGAAGTAAGTATGCCCAGTTCATTTTCAATGTTGTCGTTGTTAGAAAATAACCCAAAGCCTTGCATTACATTTTGAGAAGCGAGAAAATTATTGCGCTCCGATTCTTTTAACAAAAGTGTTGTTTGATTTTTATATATGGGAGTGGAAAATTTGTTAAAAAGATATGCTGCTGCAACGAATACAAATGTAGTCAGTACAAACCACCATTTGTATCTCCACATCTTGAAAACAAGATCTTTGTAATTGGTTTTCTGATGAAAAATTTCTTCGGTTTTATCCACAGTATGCTAATTTCTAAAAAAGTACAATATTGTCACAAGGGTAGTCATGCTGGCAAGGAAAGTGGAGTAGGTGAAGGTACGTAAATTCCTGAATTTTGTTTTAATGGGTTCCACAATCACTACGTCTCCTGGCTGGAGATAATAAAAGTCACTTTCTACAATTTTCTTGTCTGTAAGATTCAGGTTGTAAAATTTTATATTATCACCGAATTCCCTCACCAGGGTAATTTGACTTTTATCTCCATAATCGGTGATGCCACCTGCATATCCTAATGCCTGAAAAATATTAATCTGCTCTTTGAAGAATGGGAATTCTCCCTGATTACGCACCTCACCCAATACCGTAATGTTGCTGTTTACTATCTTCATGGTGATGGCTGTATTACTAAGATACTGGCTGAGTTCAACTTCTACTTTCGATTTGGCCTCTTTAATGGTAAGGTTGTTCACATCAATTTCACCTATGAAGGGAAAATCAATGGTGCCTTTTTCCGATACAGTATAGCTCAGCAAATCAATGGCAATGCCACCAGTTATTGAAGTGTTCTGATTGCTGAAAATCCTGGCCGTGCCTTCATCAACGCTCAGTACATTAATATATAGATTATCGAAAGGTCGGATTCTTTTTTCAGGCCTTACATGGAGATAAGTTTCTTTCAGTTCAGAAGTGGTTTCATCCTGCACATACTTAAGTTTCTCCTGGGGAACACAGGAAGCAAGCAGTGCAATTAATCCAAAAATAAAAATCGCACGGGGTAGGGGAAAGTGAAGGTTCATGTTAGCCCGATATTTTATCTGCATAAAAGTAAGCATTATTAGCAATCGACAGGAATAAGTTTAACGGTCAATTGTTTTAAATGTTTTGTCTCATATTATTTATTTGTTGCCTGTTTATTGGCCTGATCCCCGTATTACCGCTTGTACGGTTTTAAGAATCAATAAAAAGTCAATTTTAAGCGACCAACTATCAATGTATTGTAAATCAAGTTTCATCCATTCATCAAAAGTTATTTCGTTTCTATTGGGTGCTATTTGCCAGATGCAGGTAATTCCAGGACGCATCGATAACCGACGCAGTTGCCATCGCTGGTATTGTGCTACTTCGCTTGCTAACGGTGGGCGAGGCCCCACAAGAGACATATCGCCTTTCAATACATTGAAAAACTGCGGAACTTCATCTAAACCGGTTTTTCTTAAAATTCTGCCTATAAAGGTGATCCGGGGGTCATTTTTAATTTTAAAAACCGGACCATCCATTTCATTTTGTGCTTCGAGTAAGGGACGTAATTTTTCGGCATCCTGAACCATTGTTCTGAACTTATAGATGTTAAACTCACGTCCCCTTAGTCCAATCCTTCGCTGTTTAAAGATTACAGGACCTCTGGAAGTGAGCTTAATCAAGATGGCAATGATTAAAAGAAAGGGCGACCAGATAAGTAAAATTAAGCCTGAACCAACAATATCAACCACCGTTTTCCATTGATGGGCGGTTTTGTTTGCCGGTGTATTCGTAAAACTCAAGAAGGGAACATTGTCAAAATAATTTAATTCGGTTTGAGTGCTGGACATTTTGAAAAAGGCTGATTGCAACCTGAAAACAACACCGATTTCTTCACAGGCAAAAACCAGGTTTTGTATTTCATCCTGATTTATGTCATTTTTACAGTAAAAAACCTCATCAACAATATTATTTTTTAGCAAATAGGGCAAACTTTGTATTTGCTCAATCACTTTTACCCTGCTCCCAAAAATCTCATGTACCAGTTGCGAAGAAGAAATTATGGTAACCAGCCTGACGCCCCATTCATTGTGAAGCATGATCTTTTCTATAAATTCCACATAATTTTGATCAGCAATCAGAATGATATTACGTGTATTCATTCCTTTGTCAAGCAGGCTCTTATGATAAAAGTAGGAGAGCATGATCATGAGGTTCAGAATAAATAATTCCAGTAAGCCAAAAATAAGCATAATGGTCAGATCGATGGTTTTAAGTTGGAAAAGAACCACCAACGCTGTAAGCAGAATGGTACTTAATGTGGTGAATATAAGGCTTTCTGTAAATATTATGGTTATATCCTTTGATCGGTAGAACCTGGTAAGATTGGTTAAATCGAGGCCAAACATCCAAATGGGAAAAAACATCAGAAGAACGGTAAGGTACTCCGTAGAATAGGGGAGATCCCCACTTCTGATAAATCGCAGAATAAAGAATGATGCAATGAATACCAATAATGAAATTATGGTAACAATTATGGTGAAGGTTTTACTACTTAAATCTTCGCGTTCAGCAATCATGCCTTTTTCTTACAATTAAAACAATAAATATATTGCTATACTTTAACAATTGGAGAAGTTTAAAGTTTGGTATGGGCAGTTAACAGGGAGTGAGTTGAGTTAAAGTTAGGAAAATGAGTATCAAAAGCAGAAAAATCCTCCAGAGACAAAAATAATACAATTTTGTTATATTTATACTTATTCTGTTATTTAGACTTATGATAAACAATCTCTTTCTCTAACAATTACATTTACCCTGATATTTATAGTATTTAAGTTTGTTTTTCACACGAGGCAAGGAAATCTCTTATGAATTGTATCAGGGTTTCGGAGGCTGCGGGGCCAATTGGCGGTGCCGGATGAACCGAAGACCGATTATTCAACACCTCAAAGAGCTCAGTTTCATTGTACACGTCGCGCACATAACCGAGTTTTCCGAGGCTTCTTGCAGTAGCTACCTGATGGTCATTGCGCGTTTCGTGAAATTTAAATAAACGGGGAAACACAATTATAGGTTTGGAAAATTGCAGGGCCTGAAGTATTGTTCCCATGCCGGCATGAGCTATAATAAGCGAGGCGGCTTTAAATTTTTCATTAAACTCCCCAGGTTCAATAAAACGGGAATAGTTAAAGTTTTTGGGAATATAGGAAGCATTTGCAATCTGTCCAAAAATGTCGGCATCATGGGTTGTTGCAGCCCATTCGTCTACTGCGCTTACCAATCTGTCGAATGGTTCCTGAGTGCCTGTTACCAGTAATATCATTTTATAACTGTACCTTTAAAGAATGTTATTTTATTGTCGGCCAGATGTTCCCATTGGGTAAGATGCAGTGTGCAAAACTTTTTTGCAATCCGTCCACTCATCGAAACGCGATCTACATTGGCTATACTGTCCACCCAGATACTTTTTTTACGCAATATCCAGGCCCAGATAATAGCCATTAAACCTGGAGCTGCTCCTGTTGAGATAATTACATCCGGATTTTTCATAAACATAATTTTCCCAACCTCAAATCCCATTTTTATAAGTTTCAGCTTCTGCCATCGGGTGGCATCGCTCACGGAATAAAACTCATTTCCCTCAACCTGCTGCCGGTAACCTTTATTTGTAGTCACAAAAATAAGCTGCTGGTTAGTGAATGCTGGCATAAGCCGCATTAATTGTATCCAGTGGCCACCGCTTGAGGCTATTGCAAGTATCTTGAGATTACTCATAGATGCTTTTCTTAGTTTTTTGCATAAAAAGCCGTTGGCCAAATACTTTCACTATACTACGGTTCAAAGTATGAAAATGAACAATCAGTTCTAATTTCATTAAAATACGCATAAAGAAAGGCAGTAAACGATGATGTTTCTTTATGCAATAATGCAACAATTCATCAGGTGAAGTAAGAGTAGTTTTGTAAATCTGGTGTCGCTTCTGATGCGAAAATAACAAATTTTGTTTATCAGTAGCAAAATCGAACTGGAAAATTAATCCGGTTCGGGTAATTTTCGAAAAATCCTGATCAAAAATAAAATTCCCGTGACTATAAATAACCCGGGTTGAACCAATTTGTTTCACGGGTTGAACAACATGTGGATGATGCCCGAGGATTATATCAAATCCGGCTTCACTTAAATCCTTAGCCAGCCTTTTTTGCTGTTCATTTTCAATGGTCTGATATTCATCGCCCCAATGAATGCTTATGATCCTTATTTCATCATCTTCTTTTATTTTCAGTTGCATAACTTCAATAAGTTCCTCATAAGAACTTTTAAAGTATCCCCCGGAATAAGCATTGTCAGTAACCAGGCTTACCCCCCAGATTTTTATTTTTTTGGTTCCAATCTTTAAAATTAAAGGCCGGTTATCCCTGCCGGTTACTTCGATACCTTTTTTATTAAGCGCCGATATGCTGAAATCGATGCTTGATTGTCCATGTTGGCCAAAATGATTGTTGGCAATGTTTGCAACTTTAATGGCATGTATATTATCAAAAAAAGTTAAGGTACTGACTGGTGCTCTGTATACTCCGTTTAATATGTCCCGGGAAGATAACAATTCATCCGGCATCAGTGAAGATTCCATATTAAATAAAAACAGGTCGGCATAGGAGAGTGTTTTTATTACAGGCGGAGCCATAAGGCTGGTGTAGTTGTTTTTGTAGCGTGTAATAATGCCGCGTTTAAAATGATGAACATTTTCGCCCAGCATAATATCACCAACACTGCTTAATTTAAACGACATGGCTTTCTATAATCTTAAATTTGGAGTTTGACGAATCAAAGGGAGGCATTGGAAATATCTCAAAATTAAGCATGTTAAGTTGTTTGGCCAGTTTATCCTTTAATTTCAGGCTGTAGTCATTCAGCTTATAACCTTCGTTCATACGGATGAATATATGAATGCTATAGTCAGCCTGTTGGATGATACGATAGGATTCTATTTCAGGTAAGGAGTAAAAAATTTTATTAAATAAAGAGCCATGAATAGTGCTTCCATCCGGCAGGTAAATCATGTCTCGTGTTCTTCCCTGCAATTCCGTAATTCTGGGCCAAAAAGAACCACATCCACATTGCGTATTGATAATACTCCCCACATCACCTACTTTATATCTTATGAAAGGTTGGGTAAGACTTTTCATGTTGGTAAGCAATAGTTCATTCATTCCGGATGTATGAGCTATCGTTTCAACATAGCAGTGGTTGAAATTGAAATGATATCCTTGATGCACTTTGCATTCACAGCCTAAAATACCTCCATCATTTGCACCATAAATATCGAAAACTGGTCGGTTAAAAGCTTTCTCAATGGCTTGTCTGACCCCTGGCTGTAATTGTTCCGATGTGGTAAATATGGCTTTAAGCTGCTCAAAATATCGTGGAAAATCGGGTTTCATTTTAAGTATACTGTAAATGGAACTGGGATATCCATATATGAGTACAGCTTTTTTTAATTTGCCGGCATCAGGAGTGAAGTTTTTTTCAATAATATCACCTTTTACAAAATAATTGTTCTGCAAGTTATGATATGTATTTTCTGCAAATCTATGATTATCAGTGCGCAATGAAGTGCCTGCGATGGTTACAAAAGGATCGCCGGGATTGTAACCGCTATACTGATGCCAGAAATAGTAATTTAATGCCCACATACCTGAAAGATGTGCTTTGTCAACATAAAAACGAAAAGGATTGCCGGTGCTGCCTCCGGTTTTTTTTTGCTGATATGGAATTCCTTTTATGGGCGTAAAGAGCAAATCAAAGTTTTCATTAATGAACGCTTTGTCCATAACCGGAAGGCTGCTGAGTACGCGCACAGGGTCTTCGGAAATCTCAGCTGGCTTAAAGGCATGAAGCAGTGGATGATAAAATGCATTTCTATCCCGAATAGTTAGTAAAAATGTTGACAAATTTATTTTCTGCTGCTTCTCAATGAATCCTGAATCATCGGGTAATTGCTTAAAGGCCCGGTAATGTTCCAGAATATTGGTGCCCCTCAGTTTATCTATAATTTTTAATCCGATTATCATCCTATGGTTTCTTCAATGATCCTGAATTTGTTTTCCCAGGTATGTTCTCTGGCCAAATTCATGCGTTTGGCTGCGAGTACCGGGTTGTCTTCATCTATAGCCGTAACGGATTTTTTTACAAATTGTTGAGGGGTGTTTGCGAAATAAACTACTTCTTCAAACATTTCTATTATAACAGGGATGGGACAACTTACAATTGGTTTGCCCATAGCAAGGTACTCAAGCGTTTTAACGGGAAAGGAATTGGTAATCCAGTTGGCCATAATCCAGTTGAGCAGGCAAACATCAAATCCCTGGGCATAGGAGGGCAATTCATCAAAGGAAATTGGGCCAGTAAAGTAAATGTTTTCCAATCCTTGCAGCGTGGAGTAATCTCCCAGTACTTTCCCGATTATTACAACAGAAAACCCATGTCCGGCCAATGCTTTGAAAACTTCCTTGTCATTGGCATCTGAAAGTGTACCATAATATCCGGCAATTGGTAATCCTTTTTCTTTTATGCTCAGCATAAAGGGATTTAGTAGTCGTGGTTTAGAGAAATGATCAAAGTTTACTCCATGTGTAAGCAAGTGAATTCTTTTAGCTGACAAAGCTTTAAGCTTTTGTTTTATATTTGGTGAACTGGCAAAGATGTGATCTGCCGAGTTGCATAAATGTATTTCTTGTTTTTTGAGTTGCGACAACAGGTCAGCATCATTCGTTCTGAACTCTGAGATCACATCGGCTGCCTGATAAACTTTCATTTTAAACCGATGATGTAATAATGATGATAAAGTAAAACTCCCTGATATCCATAAAATGGTATTGCGAAATTTTATTCCCAGTAAAAGTGAAATAAATTGTACCTGAATACCGATAAGTTTATCGTTGATTTTTTTCCATTTTGAACCAAATAGCGGGAAGTAAAAAGGAACCATTACATAAAAGCCGGGCTGGGGTCTGGCAAAAAAACGGATATGGGTAAATAGTTTATTTAATATTTTCTTATTTCTTGATTTTTTGGTACTCGAGTTTACAGAAGGTGATTTGAAAGCTACAGGGTTGACCCAAAGAACCTTATAGCCGGTTGCATGAAACTGGTAAGCTATTTGCCGGGTACTTGTAACCGAAGGCCGGTACCAGTCAGGTCCGGTGCATAACAGCCATTTGTTCATCTGCTTCATTGTGTATTTCCTTCTGCTACTGCCATGGGAATTTCCGATTTACTTTGGTATCCTGATTTTGATTTTGTTTCAGGAGGTTACTCAGGGTAGAAAAAGAATAACCTTTGTCCCGGAGTGTATTGATGAGTTGGGCTGTTAAATTGAGAACATTGGCATGAAACCGGTGATGAAAAAGCACTCCAATAATATCAGTATGAATGCCTGCAGTGGTAATTTGTTTCAGAATGTCCTCCAGAGCATAGTGCTCGGCCGTTGTTTCGCCTGTATAGCTCCTTATGAGGTTAGCAGAAACAGAAATTTCCCGGAATTGATATCCATTGTGTAACCCTGGATGATAGCTGATGTGTTTACCAACCAACATATCCTTACCCAACAGTTTGCCCAATCTGTTTTTAATTTGCCCTTTAAATGTGAATTTGATTTTTGATGATATGGCTTTATAGCCCAGATTATTGATGGCCATTAGGGTATGTTCATTAAAAGTTCCATAAGGGAAAGTGAAAATGGGTTCCCAAAGATGTCCAAAGGTATGATCCATGATTTCCTTACCTTTTTTTATGTCATCATATTGATCCTGATAACCCCGCTTTCCACCAAATTCCATCTTTTGTTGTGGGTTTTTCAGGTTATGGCTATATCCGTGCTGAATGATCTCAATCAGATCAGGGTGTTGTTTTTTTATTCCAATAAGCCATTCAGCAACCTCTGAAGTGACATTGGCCGGCTCAACAGCATGTTGAATAGGAACCTGATGTTCTATACACAGCATGGTTAAATCAATAAGCGACGAATCTAATCTGTCCCTTACATCATCGTTTCTGAAAAATACGGACTTGTTTGTGGCCAAATGATAATATGTTTTGTTTTTACAAAGATAATATTCCCTGACTATTAAATCATCTGAGCTAAAACAATTTGAGTGTTGCTTTAAGTCCTGATTGGCTTTTCTTTTTCAAATTTGAATAAACGGACAGGGTTTCAGAACCAATTTGTTCCCATGAATAATAATCATCTGCCCATTTCTTAATTTCAATCCGGTTGGATTTTAGTTGACTGAATAAAGAAGAATCAAAGTAAGATAAAAGCGATTCTGCCCATACTTTTGAGGTATTTTCTTTAACAATATAACCACATTTGTTTTCGGGGATGTCATTTCTGAAGTTGCCGGTATCAGAAGCCAGTATAGGGAGTCCAAATGCATAGGCCATAAATATAATACCTGACTGATATATTTTTCTGTAGGGTAATACAATACAATCGGCTGCTTTAAAATATATCTCAATATCTTCGTCGGGGATAAAAGTCAGCTTTTGGATAATATTTACATGAACTGAGTCTGAAACATCAGATATCTTTTTTTTGATAAATTCATCATATTCTTTCGATTTGGCCTGTCCTGCAATAATAAGTGTTAAGTTTTGGCAAAAATCAGCCGGCAGCTGTTTTAAGCTGTCGAGTATAATATCCAATCCTTTATAATGGTCAATATTTCCAAAAAATAATACTACACGTGAATTTGCCGATAGATTTAGTATGTTTCGGGCCTCAGGTGAAGTCAGTCTGGTAATTTGCACTTTGTTATTGGTGCCATGCCGGATAACATCAATTTTGGCAGGATCAATACTGAAGTGTTCAATTAATTCATCTCTGCTGCCCGGGGTGTGTACGATGAGGTGATGACAAAGATGATACAAAATCCGCAGACTTATCCTGTTAATAATAGAGTCATGCTCATCACGGGATGCTGTATTGATGTTATGAACCGTAAGTACCATTTTGTGTCCAAACAATCTTGCAACAAGAGGGATTATAATTCTATCAGCGAATAATTGGCGGTTTAGCCATTGGAAATGAACTATTCCCGGCTTTGACTTTATAAGATATCCGAGCTGCAAATGATAAAAACGAATTATATTTTTTAATTTTCTCCATGTTGAGGCTTTGCTTTCTTTGAAGCTGTATACCTGATGGAATATCACATTATCCATTTGTTGTAGCAGGGGTGCTGCAGCATCGCTGTCCAATACATGCACAGGTTTTTTTGAATGTTCAGCCAGACCCGATATCAAACCAAATAAATAATCAACCTGTCCCGCTCCGTTAAAAACACTGATTAGCATTGCTTATGTTTTGATGTATTTTTTTTCTCCAATCCTGCAAATTTAAGTATTTTCCATTTAAGGAATCCGCCCAGGTAGCGCACATACTTTTTAAATATCGCCTGATAAGCCAGAGGCGAACCAGCATATTTGGAATAAAACCTGATATCTTTGCCAATATGATAATTTGATCTAATGTCATGTAACGACCGGATTAACATTCTGAAGTTGTTTTGGTGATGAACACCAGAGTTGCTTTTATCGTTCCAAATTCTCAATTCTGGTAATGCTACAATACGGTAACCGGAAATTTTCGCTCTGAGTGTAAAGTCACTATCACCGTGATACTGAGGAAAATTGCGGTCATCCATAAATCCTATATCTTCGATTACCTGGCGGGGAATCAGGGTACCCATGCCGGGAAGCCAATCCGCTTCAAAAGGTGTATCATAAATTGCGGAATCTTTTTGTGAAGTACCGAACATGTCTTTGTATCCGGTCCTTTGATTAAAAATACCTCCCATAGCCCAGATTGTATCCGGACAATCAGCGAAGTAAATTTTAGAGCCAATGATGGTGTTGGCCGGAAACCGGTTCAATACATTGAATAATTTATAGAGATAATCCTTTTCAATTAATATGTCGTTGTTCCACATGAGCATATGGCTGGTTCCGGACTGGCTTATTGCATAATCAATACCCCGGTTAATTCCACCACTCCACCACAATGTGCCATCCCCTTTTAAAATCACTGTTTCAGCATAATGGTTCTCAATCCATTGAGCTGAACCATCCGTGGAACCATCATCAATGACAACCAGGGTAAAGTCGTTTCTGTTTACCGCTGGATGACTGAGATTGTCTTCAAGATTCTTCAGACATTTACGGGTGAAATCAAGCCCATTATGTATGGGTAAAAGTATGGCAATATGTATATGTTTCATTGGCTGTGGTTCTATTATAACAAATTAATATCTTGCCTGGAGTAACATCCCATTTTTATCATTAGCAGTTGTGTTTGCCCGTTTATGATTCCACTCAGGATAATCAGCTGCAAATATAACGGTTAATATATCATAATTTTCTACACTGATACAGATGCTGAATTTCTGATAAGGTGTTTAAAAAAAAGCGGTTTTTGGGAAAAGTTAAGCCTGATATTAGGATTTTACCAGACAACAATGCTTAAAAATATAAATTTGTCCGAATCAATATTATTTGATCACAGCATATATATTGGCAAATAAAAAAGTGCCGCTTTTTATACCCTTATGTAATAAGTTCTGGATTTTTTTCAGACTCAGGATTTTCATCCGAATTTTGCGTGGTATCCCTGAAATAATTAACATCAATAATGTAAAGTAAAATACAAATAGCAACGATCGAATCCGCCCCATCACCAAAAAATCCACCACCTGTGAAGGAAAGAAGAATGACTGTAATGAAAAAATACCTTATATAATTAAGGTTCTTTGTCATTTTCATCTTCAAAGCTTTTACCAGAATCATTATAACTCCAATGAGAAAGAATAAACCGAATTTGCTGAAATCGCCAATTATACCGACATCAGATTGATAAAAACCATAGATATTCTTGTAGCTTTGAACAAGAATTCCATAGGTTGAATTACTGCTGTCAGCACCGTTTCCGGTAATGTAGGCCAGGTTATTCGGGAAAAACTCTGTAAGGAAGAAGGTAGCAGCCACTATGCGCGTATTTTCATGAATATTCTTGGATTGTTGTTGAGTAAGCGTAACCATATTAACGATTACATCCTGAGCCATGATAACAATGGGAATAGCAGCCAGAGCAAGTAAAAGAATAATAAGTGCTTTGGATTTTACCTGTTTGCTCAGTAATACATTTGCCAGGGAAACCAACAGTATTGACATAATTAACTGACGGGTGGCCATTAAAAAAATAATACTGATAAAAAACAGCAGTAGTAACAGGTCTGTGAGAGAGAAGTTTTTAAAAAGTTTGTTAAGCATCATAAAATATGCAATAATGAGATATGCGATGCCTGCCTGAAATATCCTTATGGTTCCACGCTCTTGTGAAACCCTTACATTAAAAATTCGTGTGGGATATGCAAAGTACTGAAGAAAATAAAATGCTGCATACACCACCGCAAAGGCCACAATGATTTTCTCAAGATGATAGTCTGGAATTTTGATTAAATGCAACATGTAATAAATCAAATAATAGTACATATATCTCTGCGCAATGAGGGTGGTATTGAAACCCTGATTATAGGTAGAGTTTGCCATAAACATACTTGTAAATACAGCGATAAGTATAAGCAAAATCTCCCATTTGAAATTCAGGATAAAGTGTTCTAAAGGGCTGTATATGAGTTGCAGAACAATGGTGAGTACAATAACTCCGACACCGGCTATAGATAAAATTTTTAGTAGCGATTCTGGAATAAAAGTAAAACTGAACAACTCCAATGATGCAAGTATTAAAAAAATAATCAGGAATTTCTTAAACATGTCCAGTGTTCTTTTCGCAAAATGAAGTTTGGTGTTGCAAATTTAAATTAACTATTGAGATGTTTGGCTGCAAAAAATCTATTTGTTTATTATTCGTCAACGCAATAATCAAAACCAGTATATAAAAAAGATAAGGAGAGTGTAAAATTTAATTTTATTTAGCCCAAATGCCAGTATCTTTTTGATTCACAATTTTATAAAATTGAAAGGGTGCAATGATGGCTCCCGGCAGGTAAGTAAGGGCTGAGCCTAGTACCACACCGGCGGCGCCCATACCCATGGGGCCGGCCAGAAAGATGGATAAGGGTATATTAAAAGCTGCTACCACTACTGAAATGTATAGTTGAAGGGTGATTTTACCTGTTGCATTAATGAAATAAATAAATATTATGTACCAGATATATACTGCATTAAAAAGTGCCATCATTGCCGAGAGCAAAAAGGGTATACCCACCTCTTTGCCTATCCAGAGCCGGTAAAAACTGTCAGCAAAGATGAGCATAACCATCAATCCGGCAAGTACCATAACCCATATCACGATTAAACTTCGGTTTACTTTCTTTATCCAGGTAAATTCTTTCTTTACATAAGCTTCGGTATATGCTGACCAGAAGGTGTTGCTGATAATAACAAATAACATCATGGCAATGCCAAAATACTTATTGGCAATCTGGTATTGAGATACTGCTTCCGGGCCAACAACCTGCGTAATAATGATGCTGTTGGTTGACATTATAATCACTACGGTTACCTGAATGATGAAAAAACGAACACCCAGGTTGGCAAGATCTTTAAAATATTTAAAGTTAATATACTTAAAATCAGGTCTATATCGTTTATAATCACGGTTGTAAAAATAAATGGACGCCCCGCTTAACAATACAACCGGAGCTGCTGCCATGATTATGCCCAGATTAAGCAAAGTGGGTTGGGCCAACAGGATAACCGCTATAGTTAAAATCAGGGCCAGCAGGTTGGATGCCGGATCAAAAATACTACTAAGTGCAGTGCGTTGATCAGCCATCAGTAGGACACTGACTAATTGTAAGACAAATCTCAACAGAAAAAATCCCAATACAAAAACGGCAAGGAAACTAAGCTGCTGTTCCAGATCAGGAGGTGCTTTCAGTATCACACTCCAGTTAAGAAAGGGGTTTATTAGTAAAAAAAGGATGAATAAAATGCCAAAAATAATGCTGAATCCGGCATAGGTAGTACTTACGTATATTCTCGCTTTTCGATGTTCGTTTTTAGCTAATGACTCGGCGAAGCGGTTGCGCAGGCCATTGCCAAGCCCAATGTCGAAGTAAATGACCCAGGCAATGATGGATGTGAGGGTAATCCAAATACCATATTCAACAGGGCCTAAATTGTTGTATAGCAGTGGAACAAAAATAAATCCAATAAGAATGCTTATGCCTTTAATTGCAAAGGAGGCAATAATATTCTTGCGCGCCTTTACACTTCGCTGGTGCCCCCTATTCAATGTGGACATAAAATAATTGAACAGTTTCTTCATCAATGAGATTTGGGGCAGTTATAATAGATTAGTGTTTAGGTCAGTATATACCTAGCAGCATTGGTTAAAGTTCACATATCAAATTTTATACCCTGTGCCAGTGGTAGTTCGGTAGAGAAGTTGATTGTGTTTGTTTGACGGCGCATGTAGGCTTTCCAGGCATCCGAACCCGATTCGCGTCCGCCACCGGTGTCTTTTTCACCGCCGAAAGCGCCTCCAATCTCCGCACCATTGGTGGCTATATTCACATTTGCAATCCCACAATCCGAACCTTCATGTGAGAGAAAACGCTCTGTTTCAAGGATGTCTCTGGAGAAAATGGCTGAAGACAAACCTTGTGGCACACCATTATGAAATTCAATGGCTTCGTCCATTGTGTGATACTTAATCAAATATACTATGGGCGCAAAAGTTTCATCCTGAACAATTTCGTAGTGATTTTCTACTTCAGCAATGCAGGGCACTACATAGCAGCCCGATTCATATCCTTCGCCTGTAAGCACCTGGCCTCCGAAAATTATCCTGCCTCCCTGAGCGATAATGGTCTGCTGCGCTGCCACAAAAGTATCCACGGCAGCTTTATCTACCAGCGGACCCACTACGGTTTCTTCATTCAGCGGATTGCCAATCCGGAGTTGTTTGTAAGCTGCAATGAGTTTTTTACTGAATGCATCAAAAATAGAATCCTGTATGATCAGCCGCCGTGTAGAAGTACATCGCTGACCTGCTGTTGCCACTGCGCCAAAAAGGCTGGCTCTCAATGCCATGTCCATATCTCCTGATTCGGAGATAATGATGGCGTTATTTCCACCCAGTTCAAGAATACACCTGCCCAGGCGTTGACCCACCATCTGGCTTACATGCCGGCCTACCTTTGTTGAACCTGTAATCGAAATCAATGGAATGCGTTTGTCAGCAATAAAATCATCACCAATATATGAAGAACTTCCTGCCACCAGGTTGAGTACCCCTTCGGGAACATTGTTTTCGCGAAGTACCGGTTCAATAATTTTATGTACTGCAATGGCACAAAGCATGGTTTTTGAAGAAGGTTTCCAAACAACCACATCGCCACAGACCAAAGCTATCATAGCATTCCAGGCCCACACAGCAACCGGAAAATTAAAGGCCGATATAACCCCCACAACGCCCAGTGGATGGTACTGATCGTACATACGGTGACGTTCCCGCTCTGAATGCATGGTAAAGCCATACAATTGCCGTGACAAGCCCACAGCATAATCTGAAATATCAATCATTTCCTGTACTTCTCCCAGTCCTTCCTGTCTTACTTTACCCATTTCATAAGCTACCATTTCACCCAGAGGTTCTTTAAACTCACGAAGACGATTGGCAATTTGTCTGACAACTTCCCCGCGTTTTGGGGCAGGCACCATACGCCACTTTTTAAAAGCTGCAGTCGCTTTTTCCATTATTACTTCGTAGTCGTCCCACATCGCCTGATTTACAGTTGCAATAAGCTGACCATCAGCCGGGGAGAATGATTGAAGTGCTTTGCCTTTGGTGTCAAGCCAGAGAGTCCCGGTGGTCGCACCATTGTTAAAAGGCTCAAGGCCAAGTGTTTGTATAAATTCTTTTGAATGATTTGCCATGGTTTCAAATTTTAATCTGTAGTCTGGAATTTTTGTAGTCAACAAAAGTTTGTGCCAAATGTTTTTATATAGCTGTTCATATCGCTATGTTCTGCTTTGTTAAAATCCAATAAATTTTTGGATTCCGGTTAAAAAGTTCTGAGATCAATAATTTCACCCGAAGCGGGGTCGTTCCCAAAGGTCAGTTCAATCAGTTTTTTTGCCACTGCATCAGGTTCACTAAGCTGCTTGCTTTTGTATAGATGTATGAATTTGTCCAGTTGAGGGAAGTCTTCGGCTGAAGTCTGACGCAGGTTTTTTTGCATGGAAGTATTTACAACTCCCGGGGCAACGGAAAATATCCTTACCGGCCATTTTTCAGATTGTTGTTCAAGTGCAATCACTTTGGTAAGCATATTGAGGCCGGCCTTTGAACTGCAATAGGCGCTCCATCCCGAATAAGGGTTTTGTGCGGCTCCGGAGCTTATGTTCACAATGGTTTTTTCCACTTTCAGGGATGATGCACGACTGATAAATTCGTTGGCCAGGATCATTGGTGCCGTCAGATTCACTTTAATATGATTTTCCAATGAACGTATATCGAGTTTACCTGATGGAGCTACCGGTGAAACAACACCGGCATTGTTTATCAGGGCTACCCCGGAAGCAATTTCGGGATCGATAAAGGTGAAAATTTCGCGCATAATATGGGCTATCCCCTGTCCATTGGCCAGATTTAGCTGATAATACCATAAACCCGCGTGCTGACTTGCTGCCATTTTGGTAAGCTTAGCATTCATGCGCCGTGAGATACAGAAGACCTTTTGCTTTTCGTTAATGAGCCGGAGCGCCAGTGCTTCTCCTATGCCCGATGATGTACCGGTAACAATGTAGTATTTCATTCAATTTATATTTATATCTTTGCCTTTGATTGCCAAAATCAGAAAGAAAATACAAACTTAATAAATATAAGTATGAACAATTCAATTTTTGTTGTTGATTATCCGGATAATGAGCCGGTAAAATCGTATGCTCCTGGTAGTGCTGAACGCAAAGCGGTTCAGGCCGAGCTTAAGCGTCTTTCATCTGAGCAAATGGACATTCCGCTCATTATTGGTGGAAAGGAAGTAAGAACCGGTAAAACCGCGCCGGTAACCATGCCACACAACCACCAGCATGTGCTGGGTCATTACCATATGGCCGGCGAAAAAGAAGTTAAGATGGCTGTGGATGCCGCAGTTAAGGCACACAAAGAGTGGTCAGCCATTCCACATGTTGAACGTGCATTTATTACTTTGCGGATAGCTGAAATGATAGCTACCACACAACGTGCTACAATCAATGCCGCTACCATGCTTGGTCAGAGCAAAAATGCGTTTCAGGCAGAAATTGATGCGGCCTGCGAAACCGTTGATTTCTTGCGCTTTAATGCCCGTTATAGTGCTGACATTTACATGGATCAGCCACATTCGGATGCAGGCGTTATCAACCGTCTCGAGTATCGTCCTCTGGAGGGTTTTGTATTTTCACTCACTCCCTTTAATTTTACGGCAATCGCTTCAAACCTGAACCTGGCTCCCGTTTTAATGGGAAACACTGCCTTATGGAAACCTTCTTCTACCTCTGTGTTCTCGAATTACATGCTCATGCAGATTTTCCGTGAAGCAGGTTTACCCGATGGAGTAATCAATTTTATTCCCGGAAAAGGATCAACCATAGGAAACAGCGTTTTCAGTAATCCGTATTTCGCCGGCCTTCATTTCACCGGATCCAGTGTGACTTTTAACCGGGTATGGCAAACCATTGCCGAAAACCTTCCCAATTATAAATCCTATCCAAGAATTGTTGGAGAAACGGGTGGCAAGGACTTTATCATGGTTCATCCTTCGGCTCATAAAGACGAAGTGGCTACCGCAATTGTAAGAGGTGCCTTTGAATTCCAGGGCCAGAAATGCTCTGCTGCCTCCAGAGCCTATATTCCAAAATCAATGTGGCCTGGAATTAAAGAACGCATCGGTGATATGCTTTCGCAGATCACAGTTGGCGACGTGGCTGATTTTACCAATTTTGTGAATGCGGTAATTGATGAAACATCCTTTGATAATATCATGAATTATATCGAACTTGCCCGCAAGTCTCCGGATGCCGAAATTATTTTTGGCGGTAAGGGCGATAAATCAAAGGGTTACTTTATTGATCCAACCGTAATTCAGGTTACAGATCCGCACTTTGTTACCATGGAAGAAGAAATTTTCGGTCCGGTTATTTCCATATTCGTATATGATGACGATAAATATGAAGAAACACTGCGTCTGGTAGATGAAACTTCACCTTACGGACTTACCGGTGCAATATTTGCCAATGATCGCAAGGCCATTGCACTGGCAAATGAGGAATTAAAATATGCAGCCGGTAACTTCTACATCAATGATAAACCTACAGGAGCCGTGGTCGGGCAGCAGCCCTTTGGAGGTTCGCGCCAGTCTGGTACAAACGATAAAGCTGGAAGTATGCTCAATCTGATCAGATGGACAAGTCCCCGAACCGTTAAGGAAACTCTAATACCTGCCCGCGATTTTAAATACCCGTTTTTAAATAAGGATTAATTTCGCATATAAGCAAAAAAAAAGCCCGTTTCGGGCTTTTTTTTTTGCTTCAGAAGAACCTGATTAAATGATTAATCCCGGAGTTAAAACAATCACGGCTGAAATGCCGGAAGATAGTTTTAATCCATTGCCTGGATATTAACTTAACGGTTGAACCCATTTTCAACTTCAGACCAATGAAATAATTTTACATCATGGGTTGGATATTAACCTAATTTAAATTACGTTTGCATAAGTGATTTATGCGATTGAATTAAATGATATGGCAAAATCAACAAAAGAGCAAATCAGCGATTATCTGAAACAATTTACCGTAGGTATTGCTGGCTGTGGCGGATTGGGAAGTAATGCTGCCATGGCTTTGGCCAGGGTGGGAGTGGGTAAGCTCCTGCTTGCCGACTTTGCCATCATTACCCCACAATGCCTGGATCGGCAGTATTTTTTTGCCGGACAGGTTGGAAAGCTTAAAGTTCACGGATTGCGGGACAATATTTTGAAAGCCAATCCGCAGGTAAATGTTAAAGCCTTCGACATTAAATTGTGCACTTCTGATGTTATAGAACTCTTCGCAACCTGTAATGTTGTAATTGAAGCTTTTGACAAAGCGGAAATGAAACAAATGATCATTGAAACCATGTTGACGAATTTACCCCATATTCCACTGGTTGTTGGTGTAGGCATAGCCGGCTGGGGAAAAGATGTTGACGCACATGTCCGCCGCAGCGACAACCTGATCATTTGTGGAGATGAGGTCTCTGCCTTATCCGATCAACTTCCGGTACTTGCCCCACGGGTAGGGCTGGTTGCCCACATGCAGGCAAACGAAGTTTTAAAACTCTTGCTAAAAGATTTTATTTTGAAAACAGCCGACCAACCATGACCATAACCTTAAACGGCCAAACGGAAAATTTTCCTGCCAATGAAATGAGTATCATGGAATTGCTCCAGACCAAAAAAATTAATTGGAAGCTGCTCATTGTAAAGCACAACGGACGGTATATAAAACGTGCTGCTTATGAGGCTACTGTACTTAGAGAAGGTGATGATATTATGGTACTCAGTCTGATGGATGGCGGCTAAACCTATAGAATTTCAGCCACTACAAACGCACTTCCTCCTATAAAAATTACGTCATTATCACCGGCATTTTTACAGGCTGCTTCATAAGCTTCCGTTACCGAAAGGTAAGTCTCGCCATATAATTCATAAGGACTGGCCATTTCCTTAAGCAGTTCAGCATCCAGACCACGCGGGATGTCGGCCTTGCAAAAATAGTAGATTGCGTTCATGGGAAGTAACGAAAGTATACCATTGATGTCCTTATCATTCACCACACCAAATACAAAATGCAGGCGGCTGTACTCTAAAGTCTGTAATTGGCTAACCACTGCGGCTATTCCGTCTCTGTTATGTCCTATATCACAGATGGTTAATGGCTTATTATTCAGTATCTGCCAACGTCCCATCAGGTTGGTGTTTTTGAGTGTGTTTTTTATTCCGCTTACCATTGGCAATGATGCAAATTCAGGATACGTAGCTTTGAGCAGGTCAATAGCTGCTACCAGTGTTGCCAGGTTTTTAAGCTGATAATTTCCCGGCAGGGGGCATTCAACACGTGTTTTATAACCGGAGTGAAAAACGGTAGCATTCAGCCAGTGGTTATCGGATTGCCTGCCATCTTTTACCACGGTAACTATCTGATCGGCAATAATGAGCGGAGCATTGATCTGCTGAGCCACATTCCTGAAAACCTCTATGGATTCTGGCAGCGTTTCCCCTATTACAATGGGCACTTCAGGTTTAATGATGCCCGCCTTTTCCAGGGCTATTTCAGGCAGGCTCCCACCAAGAAACTGCATGTGATCCATTCCAATATTGGTAATAACCGACAGGATAGGCGTGATTATATTGGTGGAATCAAGCCTGCCTCCCATCCCTGTTTCAATAATGGCTATATCTACTTTGCTGTCGCTGAACCATTTCATGGCCATCCCAAAAGTCATTTCAAAAAACGAGGGCCTGATTCTGTTAAAGTCTTCCTGGTAACGTTCAACATAATCCACCACATATTCCTCGGGTATCATAATTCCGTTAATTTTCATCCTTTCTCTGAAATCACGAAGGTGTGGTGAAGTATAAAGCCCGGTTTTAAGACCCTCTTCCTGCATGATAGAGGCCAGCATATGTGAAAGGCTGCCTTTTCCGTTGGTTCCGGCAATATGAATTGTCTGAAAGTTTCGGTAAGGATGGTCACTTAGATCGCTGATGGCGATGGTGTTATCGAGATTTGCTTTATAAGCAGCGGCCCCAATACGCTGAAACATGGGCAATTGGCTGTACATATAGTCCAGCACCTGTTTGTAATTCATAGCCGGTATTAATTCAGTTTGAATGTATAGGTAATTGTTCCTGTTTGTTCTTCGGGAGCATCCTGGTTGGCACTGAAGCGTGCCTGCAATGCTGCTTTTTTCGCGAGTTGAATAAGTTGAGAACTGCCGGTTGTGGTACCTCTGGCCGGTGCTTCACTTACACGTGTAACTTTACCCTGGCGGTCAACATAAATACTTACTACTACTGTACCGCTTTCGCTGAAAGTGTTGGCGGGCTGAGGCAAACTTTTAGTACTGCGGCCCTCCAGATTAAAGGACGGGCCACCTCCGCTACCCCCGCTGCCATCGTAACTGTCTGAATTTGGATCTCCGCCGGGCTTCCCCTGATCACCAGGCTTTCCCGTAATGCCCTGATTGCCTCCTTCGCTGCCCGTGGTCTTACCCTTGTACATGGCATTCGGATTGATAACAGGTTCGGGTTTCACGACCGGTTGGGGTTTTGGGGCAGGTTTTTCCGGCGGCGTCTCAATGGCTTTAGGCCTGGGTTTAACCACCGGTTCAATTCGAGGGGCCTCTTCGGTTTCTTCCGAAACCAGTTCTTCAGCAGCAGAAGCCTTTGGTTGGGGCGGCGCGGCTGCCTCACTTGCTGCAGGTATTGGAGGTTGTATATCTCCCATGCCCTCATCGCTATATCCCAGGTTTACCTCTACCCCAGCTTCTTCGGGGAGGGGGAGCGGTGTTCGCAATGCAAGAAACATAATGGCAACCAAAAGCAACCCATGAAAAATTAAGGTGCCTGCAATTCCACTCCATTTGTCTTTGTTTGTTTGCATGAGCTAAAATTAATATAAAAATGAATGCAAAGGGAGTTTCGCCGGTTATTTAGGAGGCCGGGTAGCCAGAATAACCTTATGTTTTGAACCCGTAAGCTCATTTACTTTGTTCACCGCGTCAATGAGGGTTACCACATATTGTACCGGAACCGTTTGATCAGCCCTGAGCACTACGGTAGCATCAGCTTCCAGTTGCAGCTTTTGAGCCAGGGTTTCAACCAGAAATTCAGGATTAACCGGCTGCTCCTCGATGTAATACTGGCTCTGAGGATCAATGTATACGGTCACTGTCTGTTTGGCCATGGTTTTGCTGGTGCTTGAGGGCAAAAGCAATTTTATGGCATTGGGACTAACCAGTGTGGATGTAAGCATAAAGAAAATGAGCAACAGAAACACCAGATCGGTCATGGAGGCCATGCTGAACTGTGCACTGATTTTATTTCTTGATTTAATGGCCATATTTAGATTATTGCAAGGTGTAAGTGCGGAAAGAAAAGGTTAAGCAGCCGGTTCATGGAGTAAATCCATAAACTCAGTAGCACGTGCTTCTAAAATAAATACTACCTTTTCCACCCTCGCTACCAGTATGTTGTAGCAGATATAGGCGATAATTCCCACAATAAGACCGGCCACAGTAGTAATCATGGCCTGATATATTCCGCCCGAAAGCAGCGCAATGTCCACATTGTTTCCCGCCATTGACATGTCGTAAAAAGCTTTCACCATTCCGATAACCGTTCCAAGAAAACCGAGCATGGGTGCTGCCCCCGAAACAGTTGCTACTCCCGCAAGGTTCTTTTCCAGTTTCGATACCTCAAGCTTTCCAACATTTTCAATGGCAGCATTAATGTCGTTAAGTGGTTTGCCTATACGTGAAATGCCTTTCTCAATCATCCGTGCTATGGGTGTTTGGTTATTCTTGCACAGCGACAAAGCTGAATCAATCCGCCCATTGTGAATAAAATCCCGGATGTTGTTCATAAAATTATTCTCCTCCCGGGCAGCTCTGTTGATGACTATATAGCGCTCAATGAAGATGTAAATTGCAAAAATAGACATCAGTGCCAGCGGCACCATAATCCATCCACCTTTTAACGAAAGTTCCCAGATTGAAAGTTTTATTTCTCCCGTCTGCACGGGTTCCTGCATTACGTTCGTAAGCGTATCTGTTAATGCTCCCATACCGGGGCCAATTTGTAATAAGAATCCTGAAATCATTGTGTTGATTTTTTTACGGTAAAAATAGTGCTTTATTTTGGCCGGCAATGAATGTTGTAAAACAAACTATCAACACGGCATTGTTAATATAAACTATATGAAGTGATAATTATTATACAACATTTGAAATTATGATTTTTGAACCTCCTGCGGAAGATGATTTATGGCCGCCATAACCAGAAGCCCGGCCTGCACCTGCATGCCGGCAGACATAAAAAAATATTAAATTTAAACGTCTGATTTTCATTTACCTGCAAATCCTGATTCCTGGTTTCTGATTGGCATTTTTACTTTCACTTATTCTGCCTGGCTCTGTTTTTGACATCATAAAATATTGACTGCATTAACCAGAAGTTGCTACAAGAAAGCACATAACTGAAAATCAATAAAGCACATGGCGGCGCGAATGAACCCGATTAATTCAACCTGTCCTGCCATACACAATTAAAAAAGGCGTGATAGAACTCACGCCTTTAAAGCTGTTATATTGAAGGAATATTTAGATTCCCAACATCGTCATCACAATCTTTGCAAGAATGATAATGACGGTTAATAAGCCAAACACGAAAAGGAAAGGTTTGAAACCTGACATACCTTTTCCAACGGATTTTTCACTTGACATATTCTTGATTTTTTAAAATGAAACATCTGAGGATTGAAAAAAGGCAGAAATGCCTGTTGATTTCTATGTTCCTAAATCCTGAATATGCAATTAAAGATGTGTTTTCCGGTTTGGATGATTTTCCAGTCAAAGGGTGCCTTTAAAAGTACGTGACCCTTTTTGATCAGACAGGGAATATTGAATGTGGATTTTACCGCAGTATGCCATTGAATCAAAATCCAGCCAGTACCTGAGGAGGGATTCTCCGTCGCTTCAGGAATAAAAGGCACAAGATTAATATGTTGTTCAGTATACGAAAAAGGCGGACCTATAACGGGATTTGAAGGGATATCTGGCCTGTTGATGTGCATTGACAACATCAAAACCATCAGCAGCAGTAAAAACTGCCCGCATTTTTTTGTCAACGACCATCTGTTTTTATGCATTTCCAACCGGATTATCAATAATGCAAAAATACAACTTTTTATAATGACCTCAATTAATCTCTGTTAACTTTGCAATATTGTGATTTTTTTTGTTTAAACCGAAAGGTTTTGAAGATAAGAATGTCATATACTAAAAAGATGTTTATTTCAGCATAACATTCATGACCGATACGGAACTGATTCAGGGATTGATTAATGGTGACCAGCGTGCCGGACGATTTTTGGTGGATGAGTATCAGATCATGGTCTACAATACTTGTTACAGTTTCCTGCATAATGTGCACAATGCTGAAGATGTTACCCAGGACGTTTTTATTGAAGCCATTAAGCATGCTTCCCGTTTCCGTGCCGAAGCAAAAGTGAGTACCTGGCTTTACCGCATAGCCATCAATCGTTCCTTAAATTATATCCGGAACAATCGCAAACGGCGGTTCTGGCATGAAATTGATGAATTTTTGAATTCCGGAAAGGCGGGCCATGAGCCTGTGGAAGTTAATGATCCGGTAGAAGAAAGTGAAAAAAAAAGTTTCATAGCCCGGGCCATTGATGCTTTGCCAAAAAACCAGAGGATAGCATTTTCATTAAATAAACTCGAAGGTTTATCCTATGCTCAGGTAGCAGAAATCATGGAACTTAAACTTCCGGCAGTAGAATCTTTACTCCACCGGGCTAAGATGAATCTGCAAAAGAAACTTAAATCGTATCATGAAATTTAATTGGTGCGAAAGTATCCGGTCATAAATGTGTCAAACCTTAAAACAACCTAAATGAACTGTCGGGAATGTGAAAATATAATTTTTGAAGCGAACGCTGCTCAGTTCGTAAACAATCAGGTGAAAAACCTGCTTGAGCCGCATTTGTCTCTATGCAGCCATTGCCATCAACTTTATACGGATTATGCCAAAGAGATGGAGCAACATTTTTCGGGCAGACGCACCCAGGCTGATGACTGGCTCTATGCGAAAGTTGCAGATCAAATAAAGGTCGCAAATCATGATCCGGTAAATACCCGGAATATTTTCCGCTTAGGTGCTGCATTTTCTGGCGCAGCCGCTGCCATTTTTTTAGGGATTTTTATTGGAAACCAGTTGATAAAGCCAATCAGCGAATCAGATTATTATTCGCAGGTCGAAGTTTCTGCTTCCATGCCCTATGCATCTGATAATCTCTATCAGGATGATGCCTTTTTGCTGGTACTTGAATCTTATCTTTCAGAAACCGAAAAAGCCGCAGAATGATGAAAACATTTCACACCCGGACTTTACTGATCGTTGGCATTGTGGCTGTTACATTGATCAATCTTGGAGCCATGACTACCGTGCTGGTCAAATACCGTCAGTTGAACCGAACCGTATCGCAGGAAAGTATTCCAACTACTCAGGAAGCACCTATGCCGGCCCCTGGTCATGCCTTAATGATGCAGCAGATGGATTTTGATGAAAATCAACGGAATCAGATCAGGGAAACTCAGCAAGCATTCCGGAGAAGCATCCGGCCACTTATTCAGGAGATAAATAATCTGAATGCGCGCTTACTGGGTGAACTTGAACGCCAGGAGATTGATACGCTTGAAATAAATGACTTGTGTCTGCAAATAGGGAACCTGAAAGCAGAAATGAAAATGCAAACCATGTTTCACCTGACGGATATTCGTGAACTTGCTACACCGGCACAACTAGAGCAACTGTATCCTTTCTTTCGTGAAATACTGACTCATGATGGCGACAGACCGCAAGGCCGGGGCAGACACAGACACGGGCGCCGGGGTCAGTCCAATCCTTAACAGAATTTACCTAATAATTAATAAACTAAAATTCAATAATCATGAAAAACTCAAAAATGAATCTTAAATTAATGGCCATTGTGTTTGCCGTGTTTGCATTTATCTCCATGGATGCTTATGCCCAAAGACCTGGGCGGGGTTACCGGAATAATGCAGGATGGTGCGATGGCAGTGGCCCTGGCAGAGGTTACGGCAATGGTTATGCCGCACAGGGAAGGGGCATGGGCACCGCGGCTTATGCTGATATTCCTTCACTTACTGCCGACCAACAGAAAAGTATTGAAAGTCTCCGAACCACCCATCTGAAAAAGGTACAAACCCTGCGGGCTAAACTACAGGAGGAACAGGCACGCCTGAATACCTTAAGGGTAGAAGGCAGTGATGAAAAGACTATCAATACCACCATTGATAAGATTACCACAATGCGGGGTGACCTGATGAAAGAACGCGAGTCACACCGCCGTCAAATCAGGGCATTGCTTACCGATGAACAAAAAACATGGTTCGATACCCGCCCCGGATGCCGTTACTACGGACGTGATGGTGTCGGAAACCGCCCTTACGGAAGAGGAAATGGGCCCGGATGGCGCAATCAAAACGACTGGAACGACATAGAGGATTGATAAAACACTTAAGTTGCTTCAGAAAAAAGACAGTCCTGCTCAGGTGGGCCTGTCTTTTTTTAAGTGTGCCGTGCATGGTTACTAACTTGACGGTGCAAGTCCGTTATGGGGGTTTGTAGTTACCTACCATTAGCTCAAGGCAAGGGTGTCCATCGCGAGGTGGAATCTGAAGGAAGCCGGCGGCAAAGTTCCGACCCGAGG